>Ga0209630_10002912_pt1 | contig 15952 bp, 15 predicted proteins | sample COG_01_FD_184745 | JGI IMG/M metagenome (GOLD analysis project Ga0209630, IMG submission 184745) | Pelagic Microbial community sample from North Sea - COGITO 998_met_01 (SPAdes) (version 2) | ecosystem: Environmental > Aquatic > Marine > Neritic zone/Coastal water | place: Helgoland, sampling... | reverse complement strand
GCCTCCAAAGAGGCGACCTTTTTTTGTGTCCTGTTTTACGTTTATCTATATTGAGATTTGGTCTCTTTTTGGTATTTTAGTTTCATATTGGGACATATGTGGGTGTGGCACGCCTTGAGCCTAAAACCCAAACAGCATCTCAAAACCCTTACAAACACTACGTTCTTTACTTTTCATTCGTTTTTGTGGCACGCTTTGGCACATCCTTTGGATATTCTCTAAGCGTAAGTTCGCATGATATTTCTCCTTTGATACTTTTGATTTATTCATTCGAGCTTCTACTACAAAATAATATTACGAATGAAAAGAAAATTATTTGCACTTGCTGCTCTAGGAGTAGTTTTTGCTTTCAACGCTAACGCACAAGATGACGCTGACGACGCTCACACTGTTGCTATCTCTATCCCTGAAGTTGCTATTCTTGACTTAGAAGGTTCTACTGCTGTATCTTTATCTGTTGACGCTCCTACTGAAGCAGGTGAAGCTGTTGATTTCTCTAACGCTACAAATGACGACGTTTGGATTAACTACTCTTCTATTGTTGGAAAATCTGAAAACTCTAGAGACGTATCTGCTAAAATTTCTGCTAATGCTGTTCCTGATGGAATGTTACTTAAAGTTACTGCAGCTAAAGACGCTGGTAACGGTGACGGAACTATGGGTAGCTCTGCTGGTACAGTAACACTTACTTCTAGCGATCAAAAAGTAATCACAGGTATCGGTAGCTGCTATACTGCTGACGGTGCTAGCAACGGTCACAACCTTCAATACGCTCTTGAGTTAGATACTAAAAAAGGTAGCTATGCTAAGATCGACTTTGACCAGGACGTAAACCTTGAAATTACATACACCATCTCGAACAACTAATCAAAACATTGTATACTACTATAGAAAAAGGCTCCGCTTCGCGGGGCCTTTTTTGTGTTTCATTTTTTGCTATCGATATGTTAAGGGCACAAGAAAGTTGAGAATTGAAAGTTGAAAGCTGAAAATGTTTTGACTTAGGACTGATTGACTAAAGACGCAGGACTATAATTCTGTTCTTCAGTCAGTCAATCCTTCAGACATTCAAACATACAATCCTTCAATCCCTCCATCCTTCAATCCCTCAACCCTTCGGTCCTTCAAACCTCAACTCCCAATATCCGACATCAATCCATTTACCGAACTTAATACCGACTTTCTTGAAGTCGCCAATCTTAACAAAGCCAAGCGATTCATGAAGTTTGATACTAGATGCATTGGGGAGAGAAATCCCACCAATCAAACATTTGTATCCCATTTTTTCTGTTTGGTGTAGCAGCTCACCGTACAAAGCTTTGCCATAACCATTCCCCTCTGCGCCCTGCTTTAAATAGATTGACGTTTCTACGGTAAATCGATATGCAGACCTCGACTTCCATTGACTCGCATAAGCATACCCGATTACTTCGTCTTCGACCACGCCAACCAACCAAACATACTTTTCAGAAACGGCTTTTACTCTTTTAGCAATCTCTGCTTCAGGCAAAATGCTTTCTTCAAAAGTTGAAGGTGAAGTTTCGATATAGAAATTATATATGTTAGTAATAGCTGAAACATCGGACTGTTTCACCTCTCGAATGGTTAACATGTTACCACTCGATTTCATATCTATTGTAAATATTTGTCCATCAAATAAATGATTGAGGTCATAGCCCCGCAGCCAAGCTCCAATTCACGTTTGTTGACATTTTCGAAAACATCAGTATCGCTGTGATGGTAATCGAAGTACCGTTGAGAATCAGGTACCAAACCCATCATTATTAGATCAGGATTAACCTTGTTTTCTTTCGTGTCAAGAGGACTAATATCTACACCGGCATACCCTGGCTCAAAGTGATGTAAACCATAAGGCTCAAGTACTTCTCGAAACTGACGTACAAAATCAACCTGACTCGAATCGGCCAAAATGTTAAAGCCTCGGGGACTAAACCCGCCACGATCACTTTCTAGTGCAATGACATGATTTTCGTTCTTGGCTTTTGCTTTAGCCGCATAGCCTTTACCGCCCATGTTTCCATTTTCCTCGTTCATAAATAAAACGACTCTTATCGTATATCTTGGTGTATAGTTTAACGCCTTCAGAATGCGTAAGACTTCCATACTGTGAACAACGCCAGCACCATCATCGTGTGCACCTTCGCCGACATCCCAACTATCCAAATGGCCTCCAATGACAATCACTTTATTTGGATAAACGCTGCCTTTTATTTCTCCAATCACATTGCTCGAAACAACATTTTCGTTGGTATGGGCATTCACGTTCAACTCAACTTCTGTTGATTCATTTTTTTGCAGATGGTCATGAAGCACATTGGCATCATGTGTACTAACAGCAACTGCTGGAATTTTATTGACGCCCGTTTTATAGCCCATGCTTCCTGTGTGAGCATGTCCATCGTCTTCTAATAACGACATACTTCTCACCATAACGGCAATCGCCCCATATTCTGCTGCAACTGATGCACCAGCATAGCGCTGATCAACGCATCCTCCATAACTCTGAAACGTACTGATGGGTTTAGGGTCCATTGGTCTGTTATAGAATACAATTTTACCTGCTATAGCTTCTTTACCCAGTTTAGCCACTTCTTCAAGGCTAGAAACCTCAACAACACTGCCCTGCATTAAGCCATTCGTACCCACAGAACCACCCAAGGTCCGAATACTCAGTGTAATATCCTTGTCTGATTTTATGGATGCGGATTCAATGTCTCCCCTTTCCCAAAACGGCACATCTATCGATTGAAGATATACCCGATCTAGGTCAAGTCCGTCCATGACCTTCTTTCCCCATTCTACGGCTTTTTCAGCTGCTTTGGACCCACTCAAACGATGGCCAACATCCTTACACAAATGTTCCAAGTTTTGGTAGCTCTCCCCTTCTACTAAGGCTTGATCAAATATATTTCTGATAAAAACAGAATCCGCAGTAGTGGTTAGATCTTGTGCCGATAACTGTAAAGTTAATAGGCACATCAGGTTAAATGTTAATACGCTTTTCATATTCAAATGTCAGCAATTATACATATGAACTACAGTTCATCAAAACGATGGCTTTATAAAGAGACAAAAAAGGAATGGTATTTGACAAGTCTTAAGTACAAAAGCGACGTAAAAACACGTTTTACAAATAAATTTGCAACGATTAAAACAATAAGATGAAAAAGCTACAAATAATCACAGTCCTGATAATCACTGCCTTGTTTATAGGTCTAAAGTCCGACACCAATAAGGCTCAAGAAGAAGGGATTAATTTCTCTCACATTAATTTTAAGGCAGCCAAGGCGTTAGCTAAGAAGCAAAATAAACTCATCTTTATTGATGCTTATACGACATGGTGCGGCCCATGCAAGTTAATGTCAAAAACAGTGTTTACAGAAAAGGCCGTTGGTGACTATTACAACGAACATTACATCAACCTTAAGGTTGATATGGAAACGGCAGAAGGTCTTGCTTTAGGAAAAAAATATAACGTTACTGGCTACCCTACATTTCTGTACGTAAAACCAGACGGATCTCTAATTAAAAAGACCATGGGAGCAACAAATAGTAGTACGTTTATTGGGTACGGTAAGTCAGCCATAAAAAAGCAATAAGGCTATCCGAACAAGGACTTAAATCCTTGTGGAATTGCTGTCACTTTCCGCGTATCATAGTCAAAACAAACCATTCTTGTTTTAGCCAACGCCAAAACTTGGTTAGTGGTTTCATTGGTCAACCGATATACCAAATCGAAACTTGAATTGGTTACATCATTTACGGCTATTTCAATTTTTATCTGATCGTTCAGAAACCCTTCACTTCGATAACTGATTGCCGCGTCACCCTGAATCAAGCTTGTTCCCCAAAAGTCTAATTCACTCATGTTGTGAGACTTAAAAAACTGAATACGTGCCTCTTGTGTGTATCCAAGCACACGATCATTACCTAAATGGTTACCATAATTCAAATCTGTAACACGAACCGTTAGCAAAGATTCGTGAACATATGATTCAGGAGATTCAATTTTTACTCTAGGCATTTTCTAAAGGTTTAAAGTAAGAAACCAAAGTATCTGAAATAGTCACAGCCCGATTATTCTGGGTGTCGAACAACACGAAAGTGACTTCAGCCTTGGTTGTAATTTGTCCTGAAACCTCAATGGTTTGAAAAAAAGAAATGGTTTTACGTTTTAAGTTTCCTAAGGATGTGGAGATTGTAGCAATATCGTCGGTAACGACAGGTTTTTTGAAGTCAACGTTTACATTCACAACAAAAAATTGTAGCTGTAACTCATGAAGCTTAGTAACCAAATCGTAATCATGTAAAGCGGACCAGCGGGCTTCTTCAAAGAATTCGAGGTATCGAGCGTTGTTTACATGTCCGTAGGCATCGCAATGAAAGCCACAAACACGTTTATTTATTGTATGAACCAATTTCTAATCTACTGTATCAATAATATGTTGTTCAGCTCTATCATCGTCTTCATACTCTACTTCAACATAGCGGTAAAACATTGCGGATAGTGCCGCGATGGAAAGACTATAAACCAAGATAGACATCCCAATTTGCACAACCATCATCAATATATTACCAACATTACCAATAAAGCCAAGAAGACTGCTAACAAGCAATAATGCCAGTCCGTATACAATCATGAAAACAATCAAAACAAGCATAATCTTAAATCCTCGACCCCATGAAATGTTTTTCATACTGAATGATATGGATTCGCTAAGCGACATCTTACCATGCACAATTGCTGGGTAGGCTCCTAAAAACCGATTTAAAAATGCAATGGTGAATAGAAACCCGAGAAACGCCAAACTAAAATGTAGCCCTGCCAGCATAAAGGAGACAAGCGTCAAAACGATATACACCAGCAGAATAACTGCCGTTAATCCGAATATCTTAAATACATCTTTGGAAAATGCCTCTGAGAATGCACCGGAAACATTCAATGGAATCTGGTTAATCACTTGGTCACTGATTATCAATAAAAAGTTTAACACCCAAGACATGACAACCATACCGATTAAGTACGCCAAAGTCATTAATCCGATGGCTTTACCGATACCAAAATCTTGAAAATATTGAGCAAACTGTTGATTGCGTTCCTCCATCGACTCTAAATCGAACATGCTCGATGGATCCATCATTTCTTGAAACCCGTCTTGCCCTAACATTTTTGCGAATACAAAAAAAGTTAATGCCATGGAGACAATAAAACTTATCAATGCGACAATAGACATCGGTTTGAATAGATTTTTAGCATGCTGCCAAATTCCATTCCATAGGTCGTTTTTGAACTGTTCGATTATATTCATGCATCAAATATATCAATATAAAGATTCTGAATATGCCGTTGTTTGCTAGAGGTGAACAACATTTCGACGTACGTTTTCATCTGCATTGGTTTTTTATATAGTATTGAATATAATTTCTAATCTATGGCAGAGTTACTGCATTCGAAGGGGAAGTTTGGAACGGCTCCTGTTTTCTTGACTGCGATATCTACGATCTTGGGTGCTGTTATGTTCCTAAGGTTTGGTTATGCTGTTGGCACAGTTGGCTTTATTGGTACACTTAGCATCGTCATTATTGGACACATGGTTACCATTCCGACCGCCATGTCATTGGCTGAGATTGCAACCAACCAAAAGGTAGAAGGTGGTGGAGAATACTACATAATCTCGCGTTCGTTTGGATTAACCATTGGCGCAAGCATAGGCTTGGCGCTGTATTTATCTCAAGCCATTAGCGTAGCATTTTATGTAATTGCCTTTTCTGAGGCTTTTGGCCCAGTGCTTTTGGCTTTACAAGAAAGTACTGGAATTGACATCGCAATTTCAAAGAGATTACTAGGGTTGACGAGTGTTGGCTTATTGGCCGCGCTGATGTATACCAAAGGGGCAAAAACCGGTATGTGGATGTTGTATGTTGTGGTTGCAATCCTCGCAATATCACTCATCATGTTTTTTGCTGGCACGGGCGAGGTTGTAGAGAGTTTCCTTTGGCGTGCAGACAAAGACAACTTCTTTGTCGTGTTTGCCATTGTATTTCCCGCGTTTACCGGAATGACGGCGGGTGTCGGCCTTTCTGGAGACCTCAAAGATCCCAAGAAATCAATACCACAAGGAACATTATTTGCCACCATAATAGGCATGATGATTTACGTATTGATTGCCTATAAGTTAGCAGGGGCAGCGTCTCAAGAAAGCTTGATTGGCGACCAGTTGGTTATGTCTAAAATAGCGGTTTGGGGTCCTATTATTCCAATAGGTTTGGCTGCCGCTACTATTTCAAGTGCGTTAGGCAGTGTGATGGTAGCACCAAGAACCTTAAACGCTATAGCCGCAGATAAAATTATCCCAATCCCGCGATTCAACCGCGTTTTTGGCACAATTAAAAAAACAAACGGTGAGCCCGTCAACGCATCCATGCTCACTTGTGGCATTGCCTTTTTCTTTGTTCTGCTTGGAGACATCAATGCCGTAGCAGAGGTTATATCCATGTTTTTCATGGTGACGTATGGCGCAATCTGTTCTATTTCGCTGCTGGAAAACTTCGCGTCAAACCCTGGATATCGACCTTCATTTAAATCCAAATGGTACATCAGTTTAATTGGTGCGGTCTTGTGCGTTGTCTTGATGTTTAAGATTAATACCATTTATGCCATTTTAGCTATGGGGCTGATGGTTCTTACGTACTACGTACTGACTCAATCCCAACGCAACAAGAGTGACATGGCGAGTATTTTTAGTGGTGTTATTTTCCAAATAAGTAGAAACCTGCACGTATTCCTGCAAAAATCAAAACAAGAGGAAAATATGGACGAATGGAGACCAAGTGTGGTATCCATTAGTAAGGATTCTTTTAGCAGACACGACGAGTTTGACTTGTTGCGCTGGATTTCACATCGCAAAGGTTTTGGCATGTTCATTCACCATATCGACGGATATTTAAGCAAAGAATCGGCAGAAGAAGCACGAGAGTGCTTGAAGAGGTTAATCAAGCTGACTCAGGTCAGCAAGAGTAGTGTTTTTGTTGACACCATTATTAACCCAACCTACAAAGCAAGTATCAGTCAGGTATTACAGCTTCCAGGCGTATCGGGTAAAGAGAACAACATGGCCTTGTTTGAATACTACAAAACCAAATACGAAGCTCTGGATGAGATATTAGACAACATTGGTTTGGTTAAAGCGGTTGGGTACGACACATGTATTCTCTGCTCGAGTGAAAAGAAATTTGGGTTTAACAACGAAATACACCTTTGGATTACCAGTAATGATTATCAAAACGCAAATTTGATGATTTACTTAGCCTACATCATTCTTGGTCACCCAGATTGGGAAGATGGCATTATCAAGTTGTTTGCAATACATCCAATCGATGAAATTGCCAGTGAACGAATCAAACTCAAGGAGATGATTAAAACAGGTCGATTACCTATTTCGGCAAACAACATTCGCATTATTCCGATGAAGGAAGATGTGACAACAAAAGAAATAGTGAATCAAAACTCGAAAGATGCGGATTTAACCATTGTTGGGTTTAGAAGTGCGTTGGTCAAAAAAACGGGTAAAGACTTCTTCATGGGTTACGATAACGTTGGTAATGTGCTGTTTGTTAATAGTCAGAACGAGAAGGAGATTACATAGTTCTTAGTTTTGAGGCATTGGCATTCTATTTCAATCGTTTCGTGAAAGGGATTTTACTCTAAGACCAGAGAATAGTTAAAAAACTTCGCACTACATTATACATTAGTAATAGCGACTCACGTGTTTTCTCAAATCTTTTCACTTTTAATTAAGTATTTTCACCGCCCAAAAGTAAGGGCATTTTAATCCACTACTTATCTTATACTAAACGTTGTAGTCAATAGAAATTAAATGAAGTCAATCACCCTGATACTTACGGTATTTTTTTCGTTCCTATCCTCTACTAATGCAATTGCTCAAGAAGAATCAAAACATAGCCTTGAACTTAAGGCTCACAGCATCTCCCTTAACCTGATTGGATCCCCAAGTTGGCCGATTGGGTTTTCATATGGTCAAATGCTAAACAATAGGGTGTCAGTTGAACTTGGTGTCGGATTGCTTTCTTCAGGTGCTGGAATTGATTTTTACATTACAAATCCCAGACATCACCAAGTTAACCTTAATACAGGAATTTATGGCAGTGTCAATTATGACGGATTTCCTATGTTTTACATTCCTGTCGGCGTATCTTATCTAGGAAAAAAAAACATACAATTCAATTTCAATGCAGGCGTACTTTACGCGGAAAATGTTAGCATTACAGAAGCGGGAGGAAATATTTCTCCTTGGTTTGGATTAACAATAGGAAAAAGATTTGGGCCAGACATTCAATTAGTAAAGGATGCACAAAACACTAAATCAAAGAATATAGTTTATTTAAAGTTAGGTGCATTGGACCCCTGGGTAGGCATTGGTTATGAAAGGCTATTATCTCCAAATATTAGTGTCGAAGCAACTATAGGGTTGTTAGGGATCGCTGCTGGTGCCAATTTGTATTTTCCTTCAATAAAACCGGGTAAAATTGGCTTTAAGTCTGGATTAATACATGGCTGGAGCGCTAACCCTTTTGACCTTAGTACAAAAGGGTATGTACCTTTAGGAATTAATTATTTATCTAAAAGCAATGTCAGCCTTTGTGTTGATGCAGGTCCTGCATATTGGTATGACAGTGGTGAAGTATTGGTAAGTTTTAATTTGAAAGTAGGTAAAGCCTTTTAACCAAAGGACTACAACACACCCCTAAATGCATTAAAACTGCCGTCCAAACAGAACGTTGGCAACAAGCTAAAAAATCAAAACTTATAAAATTCAATTTGAAAAGAATAAAAAGGTTAAAAACGTTAGTAGCTATTTCACTCCTCTCTATTTGTCTTTTAAACATTTCTTGTAATGAAACAACTGACTCTACAATAGTGAAACAAAGTGAACTGATTATAAGAATCAATGCTGTTCAAGAACAGGTAATGGCGCAAGGAAATTTGACAAAAGTAGAGGAGCAGGCCTTATCAAGCCTATGTCGCATTGTGTCGCATGATGACGGTTTAGCACATTATACTACTGACAATAGTATGATATTAAGAGATGTTAAAATTACCCCAGTGTTTAATGGTTGTGAAGGACTCTCAATAGAAGAAACTCGAGAATGTTTTAATAATAAAGTATCGACATTTATTAAGCAAGAGTTCAACTTGAATGTATCTAAAGATTTAAAGCTTTCAGAACCACAACTGGTAGAAGCTTTTTTCATTATCAACGAAAACGGAAATTTAACTGGTATGAAAGTGAGAAATTCAGAAGTAACCGTTCAGGCAGAAATCTTAAGGGTACTTAGAAAAATGCCATTGATGAAACCTGCTACCCACAATGGTGAAAGTGTTTCTGTATTATGTTCTATTAAAGTAAAATATGGAAATAACGTCGATGTTGATGTTGTTTATATTCCTGAAAGACCCGATTAATATTTAATAATAAATACTATCTTGTAAAGGCAGTTGCCAGCAATGTGTATTAGTAGTCGTGTCTTAACCGCTAAAACGAAAACATAGTATAATGGTAAACCGAAAGGTTTAAGAGTAAAAATCCACTACGCTTTATACACGCAATCATTTGCGGTAATTAGAAGGAATGAATAAATCAGTTGACAACTATTTCATTGAAGGCTGTGGACGTTGTCCTCTTGGAGGCACCCCAGAATGCAAAGTTCATACTTGGACTTCAGAATTGGAATTATTAAGAAAAACAGTCATTGACTGTGGATTGACAGAGGAATCTAAATGGGGAACTCCTTGCTACACTTTTCAGAACAAAAACATTGTTATGGTGAGTGCTCTAAAAGAATATTGCTGCATAGGCTTTTTTAAAGGTTCTTTGTTAAGTGACGACAAAAACCTATTGGTGAAACAAGGGCCGAATTCACAAGCAGTGAGGCTGCTTAAGTTTAAATCAATCGACGAAATACTTAATATTGAAGATGACATAAAATCATACATTTTTGACGCCATTGAAGTGGAGAAAGCTGGATTAAAGGTTGAATTTGATAATAGCCGTGAACCCATCCCGTTAGAATTAAAATCGAAATTTGATGAAGACCCTGTCTTAAAAACAGCATTTGAGGCGCTAACTCCCGGAAGGCAGAGAGGCTACATCCTTCATTCTGATGACTGAAACAACCAAATATAGAATTATCAAATATTGGTTAAAAGGAGATAAGAAAGGAGCAATAGAAATATTTAAGGAAAATCTACCTGGATTCCCTAATGGCATTTCAATAAGAGAAGATGGTAGTTTTTGGTTGGGTTTTTCAACAAAAAGAAATGATGCTTTGGACAAAATTCATCCTAAAAAAGGAATGAAAAAACTTGTTTATGGTCTTCCTGAATTTATGCAACCAAAGCAGGATGAATTTGGTATGATTCTAAACATATCTGAACAAGGAGAAATCCTATCCGCTCTGTTCGACAACACAGGGAAAGTTATTCCAGAAGCTGGATCAGTCAAAGAAAATAATGGAATTTTATATATTGGAGGAGACATTGTTCCTTACATTGCAAGTTACACGATAGAAACACTGTGTTCAACAAAAACTAAACTGCGTTAAAGCATAGTTTAACCGAATCTAAACTGTAATTATCAAACGTATGAAAATAGCATTTTCAATAATTTCAATAGTTCTTTTAACTGCAAATTCACTATATGCTCAACTCGACAGCATATTTGACCAAGGTGTATATAGATCTTTCATAGTTCACAAACCGGCAGGTTATTCTTCCATCAATGAATATCCAATTGTTCTTAACTTACATGGACTTAGATCAAGTGCAACAGGCCAACAAACCTACACCCGGTTTGATGATATTGCTGACTCTTTGGGTTTTATTGTTGTCTACCCAAATGGCATATCGAATTCTTGGACAACTACAGGAGATATAGATGTTGATTTTCTGTCGCATTTAGTTGATAGTATTCGTGCCAATTACGCTACTAACAATTGCTTATTCGTTACTGGAATGTCACAAGGTGGGTTTATGACCTATAAATTCGCGAATACAACTGCACACAGTATCACCGCTATATCAGTTGGATCAGGAAACATGTCAAATGCGCTTCAAAACGCATCATCTTCTGCTCCGCAAATACCCGTTATGCATTTTCATGGAACGGAAGACAATTTGGTGTCATACAACGGAACTGCTTTTATTTCGCCTGTTGACAGCACGATTCAATGGTGGGTAGAACACAACAACTGCAACAGCAACCCTGTGTATACTGCTATTCCAAACTCGAATTCAGCGGATAGTTCTACCGTTGAGAAATATTACTTTGGTGGTGGATCAAATGGAAGTGAAGTAACTTTCTACAAAGTGCTTAATGGTGGGCATACATGGAGCGGAGCAACGCCAATTCCCGCTTTTGGCTATACCAATCAAGATATAAATCAAAGCGCCATAATTGGAAGCTATTTTGCAGAATTTTGCTCAGAAACGGTTGGAATTGGTGATAAAAAAAGAAATCTCTCTTTTAGCCTTTACCCAAATCCATTTAACAATGAACTCACTGTCCAGTCTTCGGCAAACGAGAAACTTACATTTATCCTGTACGACCATCTTTCACGTCAAATCCTAAAACAGACCTATAATGATAATTCAACCATAAATACCGATTTCCTGTCTAACGGAATATATTTATATGAAATACGTAACTCTAAAAAAATATTAAACTGTGGTAAGGTCATTAAAAATTAAATACCTGAACACAAAAAAACCAAACTTTGCACTCGATTTTTCAAGATAGTTGTGTGCACCTATGTATTGGCTTCCTGTTATGGTATAAAGCATTCACTATGCATTGAAGAAGAAGTAAATAAGCTATCAATTCTCAACTCTCAACTCTCAACTCTCAACTCTCAATTCAACAACTCCCGTGCATTAGCAAGCGCCCCTTCCGTTGGGTTTTCTCCGCTCAGCATTTGCGCTAGCACTTGTACACGTTCTGTATCGTTGAGTTCTTTGACAAATGTTAATGTCTTGTCTTCATCAAGTTGTTTGTAGACGTAGAAGTGTGTATTCCCTTTAGAAGCAATTTGTGGCAAATGGGTAATTGACACGATTTGCATGTTGCCTGAAAGTGATGACATCATCTCCCCCATTTTCAAAGCGATTTCGCCAGAAACTCCTGTATCAATTTCATCAAATATTAAAGTAGGAAGCTTGCGGTTCTTAGCTAAATATGATTTTAAAATCAACATCAATCTCGACAGCTCACCACCAGATGCAACTTTATGCGCAGGCTTTGCCACACTTCCTTTGTTAGAAGCAAACAGCAATTGAAACGCAGTTACGCCATAAGGTGTTAAGGCTTCCGTTTGTTGTAGCTCCAACACCAATTCTGCATTAACTAAACCGAGATATTGTAAATCGCCATTGGCTTGTTTCTCGATGTTAGGTATACGCGACAATCTCTTTTCGTGAAGTTCGTTAGCCAAGCCCATACAGGTATTGGTAAGCTCCTGTATTGACTCTTTTAATCGCTCAAGTTCATGCTCTCTACCTACATTCAACGACAATTTTGCCTCAAGGTCATCTCGTATAGCAATTAAATCCTGAACAGATTGTGATTTATGTTTGGTTTGCAACAGGTGCAGTTTACTCATTAAGTCATTCAACTCAGTAAGACGTTCTGGATCGGGCTGCATGCCAACACCAAAAGACTTTAAATCTGATGCAACTTCTTCTAGTTCATATTGAACGCTCAATAAACGTTCTACAATTTTAGTAAGGGCTTCTCCCCCTTTTAATTTACTCAGTATGTGACCAACTTCTTGCAACCTACCAAGTAATGCCCCTTCATCGTCTTGCAAAGCCTGTACACTTTGCCCTACAACCTCACCGATTTCCTCTGCGTTTTGCAGCACTTCATATTCCGATTCGATATCTGAGGACGAAAGGCTTTCTAGATTTGCCTCTTCCAGTTCGGTATATAAGAATTGGTAATAATCTTGTTCGGTAAGTTGTTGGTCGACCTCCGACTGCAATGATTCCAACTTTCTCTTGGCCTGTTGCAGCTCGCTATATGCTTTACTATAAGTATGGGTGATTTGATTTACACCACTAACGGTATCCAACCAATCAAACAAAAATGCTTGATTGCCCAATTGCAAAGTTTGATGTTGCGAATGGATATCCACAAGCTTGCCTCCAACCTCCTTTAGTGTGGCTAAACCAACTGGTGTATCGTTAATAAATGCCCTTGATTTTCCAGAAGCGAGTATTTCCCGACGTAAAATCGTCTCGTCATAATGATCTAAATCATGACGGTCAAACATCGACTTCAAGCCCAGTTTTGAGACATCAAATACACCTTCAATCACACATTTCAATCCAGACTCGGCAACAACTTGCGTATCCGCACGCTCGCCAAGGATTAAGCCCAACGCGCCAATTAAGATGGACTTTCCTGCTCCGGTTTCTCCTGTAATAATGTTAAATCCTTCCGATGGACTGAAATGCAAGGATTTTATCAATACATAGTTATCTACTTTTAACACTTTGAGCATACACAAAAATAACGAGCATTCGTTCTACTTCTGTATGATTTTGCAAAATGTGAATTATGTTTTGTTGACTGTGTACATCAGGTTAATTTCGCCATAATGAATAGCAAGCCTCTTATATTAGTAAGCAACGATGACGGGATAACAGCGCCAGGCATACGTGTTTTGGTAGACTGTATGAAGAAACTTGGTGAAGTTGTTGTTGTGGCTCCCGATAGTCCACAATCAGGCATGGGACATGCCATCACCATAAACGAATCTTTGCGTTTAGAAAAGAGCGATTATTTTGGCGATGAAGTGCTTGCATATCAATGTTCAGGAACGCCTGCAGATTGTGTCAAGCTTGCTTTAGACAAGGTGCTGGATCGCAGACCTGACCTTTTGGTATCAGGAATAAATCATGGTTCTAACTCTTCTGTAAACGTAATTTACTCTGGCACGATGTCTGCCGCAATGGAAGGTGCCATCGATGGCTTACAAGCTATTGGGTTCTCTTTGCTTGACTACAGCATGGAAGCTGACTTCTCTGCTGCTGCTGAAGTTGTGACTCAGGTGGCAACAAAGGTGCTCGAAAAAAAGATCCCGACAGATTGCTTACTTAATGTAAACATACCAAATCTACCAAAAGACCAGTTAAAAGGAATAAAGGTTTGCAGGCAAGCTAAGGCCAAATGGGTGGAAGAGTTTGACGAACGCATAGATCCATACAAACGGAAATATTATTGGTTAACCGGAAAATTTGTGAATATGGATAACGGACAAGATACAGATGAATGGGCATTGCATAATGGATATGCTTCTGTTGTACCCGTTCAGTTTGATTTGACCGCACATCACGCCATTGGAACCTTAAACAATTGGAATTTAAATGAATAGATTCAATACAATGCCTTGGGGACTCGTTGTTGGATTGCTTTGTCCGGCAATTGCTTTGTTGCTTATATATGTTGGAGTAGATCCAGATATCGACTTTACCAATATGGATCATTTGAATTTGAATCTTAAACGCATAAGCCCATTTTTACGCCTGAGCTTAATTGCCAATATGATTTTTTTCATCCCTTTCAAGAAAAAGCCTAAGGTGAAGTTTTTGAGGGGTTTAATTGGGGCTACCATCCTATATGGCATCATTATCTTGATTATCCATTTTCTGTGAAATACTTTATAATAGCTGGAGAAGCGTCTGGTGATTTACATGCCTCGCATGTAGTTTCAGAGATTAAGCACATAGATTCGACCGCAGAAGTCAAAGGAATGGGTGGGCCTAAAATGTCTGCGTCTGGAGTCAATCTCGTAGTAGACTACAGCGATTATAGTTTTATGGGATTTGTAGAAGTGATTGCAAATCTTGGTAAGATTAAAAAATTATTTAGCACCATAAAATCTAACATAGATGCGTTTAACCCTGACAAAGTAATCCTAGTAGACTACGGCGGATTTAATCTAAAAATTGCTAAATACTGTAAGGAAAAATGCATTGAAACACACTTTTATATCCTGCCGAAGGTTTGGGCTTGGAACGAAAAGCGTGTTAAAAAAATAAAACGTTTTGTCGATGTAGGGTATTGCATATTCCCTTTTGAGCAAGACTATTTCAGAAAACACGGTGTTAATGCGTACTACGTTGGAAACCCCGTTGTCGAACAGATTTTGGACTATTTAAAAGACCAGAGTGATACTAGTCGACAAGACTATATTGCACTGTTACCTGGCAGTAGACAGCAAGAAATTAAACGCATACTGCCTACGCTGCTAGATTTTGCTAACAGTCGGCAAGATTTGGCTTTTAAGATTGCGGCTCACAACCCTAAACCATTTGCTTCCTTCACATTCCCGGACAACGTGCAACTATCGGAGGAAAATACGTATGCAACTGTGCTCCATGCCAAAGCAGCCATCGTTACCTCAGGAACAGCCAATCTTGAGACAGCATTATTAAACACGCCCCAAGTAGTGTGTTATAAAGCCAATCGTATATCATTTTTTCTCGGGAAACTATTGGTAAAAATTAAGTACATATCACCAGTAAACTTGATTCTGGACAATCTCGTGATACGAGAATTAATTCAGGGCACGTTTAATGTGGTACATTTGGAAGAAGAAGTGAATAAGCTTTTGCATGAAACCACTTCCGAAGAAATAAGGCAGAGTTATAAAACACTTTGGACGGTTTTAGGTAAACAATCAGCAGCAAAAAAAACTGCAACAAAAATTACAAGCACATTAATGAAGACAAAAAACATACTATTTCTAGTTCCAGTTTTAGCAATCCTAATCGGTTGTAAAGGAAAGTCGAAGGTTAACGCAGACGACAAAAATGCGCGTACCATAAGCATTGAGTATAACGAACAATATT
>Ga0209630_10002908_pt1 | contig 15971 bp, 15 predicted proteins | sample COG_01_FD_184745 | JGI IMG/M metagenome (GOLD analysis project Ga0209630, IMG submission 184745) | Pelagic Microbial community sample from North Sea - COGITO 998_met_01 (SPAdes) (version 2) | ecosystem: Environmental > Aquatic > Marine > Neritic zone/Coastal water | place: Helgoland, sampling... | reverse complement strand
AAGTTTAAAAACTGTTGAAAGTGAAATTGCAAACTCTTTAACCAACGTTCAAGATAACAATAAAGATGTTGAAATTGGAAGTTACCCATTTTTTCATGCAGGAAAATTAGGCGTATCAATAGTAATAAGATCTGAAGATCAACTTAAAATTGATAAGTGTAGTTCTGAGGTATTAGAGTTTGTTAATAAAAAGAAAATAGAATTAGTTGTAAGATAGTTAAATGCTTTATTTCGCTTATGGTAGCAATCTAAATCATTTTCAAATGAAAAGAAGATGCAAGGATAGTGTCTTTTTAAAAAAAATTAATTTAACTAATTTTAAACTAACCTTTAGAAGCAAATATAGAGCTGCTGATATAGAACGTAAAAAAAACTCAATTGTTCCTGGTGGATTATTTGAAATATCAAAAAGTGATGAAAAAAAACTAGATGTTTATGAGGATTATCCAACTTTGTATAGAAAGTTTTATTTTACCTATTATGGAAAAAAAGTGATGACTTATACGATGGTAAAAAAAACTCTCTTTAGATTTCCAACTGAAAGATATCTAAATGTAGTTAAAAGAGGCTATAGGGATTGTGATTTAAATATAAAATATCTTAATAAAGGATTATTAGGTTTTTAGTTGGAATTGATATAAAAAAATTTAATAGTATAAATCAAGTATAATAATATTAAATTTATGTCTAATAATTAAACAATGAATTATATAAAAAATATTATTTTAAATGCTCTAGCAATAATTAAAAAAATAAGAACTGTTTACAGAGATTATTCTACACCGCCACCGTTAGTTTATGCTCCTGGACAATATGCTTATGAAAGATTTATAAATGAAGAGTTAAGTGCTTGTTATAACTACTTTAAAAAATATTTTTATAAGGCAATTTTTTTACCTGAAAATAGGCTTAGAAAATATGCTATTGAAAACGCATTAAAAAAAGATCAGTCTGAAGAATATTTATATCTAGAGTTTGGAGTTTATACTGGAAGATCCACAAATTATTTCAGTAGCAAATTAAAGAATAAGTTTTATGGTTTTGATTCTTTTGAAGGTTTTAATGAAGATTGGTTAGGGCATGCTCATGGTGAAGGAGATTTTTCTTTAAAAAATAAGTTACCTGATTTAAATAAAAATGTAACTTTAGAGATTGGTTGGGTGCAGAATACACTTCCAATTTTTTTAAAAAAAAATTCTGATAAAAAGATTAACTTTGTACATATGGATATGGACACTTACAAGACAACTAAATTTATTTTAGAAAATATTAAGCCTTATTTGACAAATGGAGCAATTATTTGCTTTGATGAACTTTATAATTTTGAAGGGTGGAGTGTTGGAGAGTTTAAAGCATTGTCAGAAACTTTTAATGAAAGTGAATTTATTTATAAATGTTTTTCAAGCGATGGTGCTCAAGTTGTAATTGAATATCATTCAGTTAGTGAAAAATAAATTTTTTATCTAATTAAATTATGAATAATTATATTAATATTTTAATTAATAAATTAAATAAAAAATTTATAATTTTATTTTTTATATTAATTATAATTTTTTCTTTAATATCTATTGGTCATGCCCTAAGAATTGCAAATATAAGTGCACTCGGAGGAGGAATTGATTTTCAATTTAGCCCCAGCGTTTTATTTATGGATAAAATAAATCCTTATGAATATTTTTTAGAAGGCAATAGTGATAATAAAATAATGTATGCGCAGTGGCCTAGTTATGCACATTTAACATATATTTTATTTGCTCCCTTTACGTTTTTAGATTGGGAAAATGCTAGGTTTTTATGGAGCATTATTAATTTATTTTTTGCTATTTTTTGTGTCGTTTTATTATCTAAACAAAAAAAATTAAGTAGCCATCAAACTCTATTAGTTTGCCTAATTTTTTTATGTTCGTCACCTCTTAGGAATTGTATTGGTACTGGAAATCAAACTTTTTTGATTCTTTTTATATTTTTAAGTTTTTTCATAGGCAATTGTAATACTAAAAATTTCTGTCTAGGTGTATCTTTTATTAAATACACATTTTCACCCGTGCTAATTTTTTTTATATATTTTAAAAATAGTTTTAAAGGATTATTTTTAAGTTCTTTAAGTTGTATTTTTGGGTGGCTTTTTTTTTCATATTATTTAGATCAAAATATATTTGAAACATTTATGCAACCTTTAGATGTTGCTTTTGCAGGTTTTCATCAAAGCTCTGCAAGGTCTGATATATTTACAATTATTGGATATTTTAACTATTTTAGTAATTTTATACATTTTGATTTAGCACGGGCATCGATAGTGATATTTTTTTCAATACTTATTTCTAAAGATATCTTAAAGATAAATGGAAATTTTAATCATCTAAACCTAATATTAATTAGTAGCCTATTCCTTTTTCCTCATTTAATGTATGATTTTATAGTTTTATTACCAGCTTTTATTAATTCATTATCAAAAATAAGATTTTTATCAGCAAAACTTTCTTTATTAATCATCTTATATTTTTGGATTGGCATAAGATTGATTGATTATATTTTATATTTTGTTCAAAATGAAAACTTAATTTTATCACCTGTATCTACCATCTCCCAATCTCAAGTTGTGATAAATTTCTTCTTATTATTAATACTTTATTTTCAAAATAAAAAATTAGTTTTTTAATTAATCAAAATATTAAGGATTAGTTTTTTCGTAAATTATCTATGCTTGATAAAAAGTTTTAGGCTTTAGTTAATTTTGAATATATTTTTTTATATTCTTTTAAAAGTTTAAAACTAAAATCTAATTATTTTGTATTATAATAATCTCCATATTCAACCAAGATTGTGCTTACTCTATCTTTTCTTGAAAAAGCTTTTTTATATTCTGTAAATATTTGATTTGGACTGGTTAGCTTTACAACATTGATATTTTTACACATTTTTTTTATTGCAGAAGTGTAATCACCTGTATGCTGTGACTGTGGATTTAAAGGTTTGATTGAACCTATGCTTGTTCTTATAATTGCTTTTGATTTATAATAACCTCCTGTCATTTCATCTAATTTATCAAGATGATTTACCAGTTGGTTCATTGCCAAAATTAAAAAATTAAAACGTGGATAAATACTTATAGGAGTATAGCCTTTCATTAGCATTCCTATAGTAATTCCCATTTGCATTTCTTCTGCTACAGGGAGTTCAATTTTTTTTTTTTTATCTACATTTAAAAGTGTTTTGTACATAGCTGTGCCTTGAACCTCCACTGCTTGTCCAATAAATACAGATTTATTACTATTTGACATGTATGTCATTGATTTTTTAAGTTCATTAAAATATTTTAAGGTCATTAAAATTCGACTCTTATTCCAGCACCAGAATGGGGGTATTTTAATTTATATTTATAATAAGATATAAACTTAGTAGCTTTTTTTTCATAACTTAATATTTTTTGTGACCAAACTTTTCTAGTATCAGAACAAACAGACTTCCCATTATCTTCAATTATAAAATGAATAGGTAGGTTTTTATTCATTGAAAACTTCAAGCACTCATGCATAATTCCCGTTTCGGCAGTCATGTCTCCAACAAAACAATAAACATGAGACTTTGTTTTTTGTAATTTATTAGTTAAAGCAACACCTGTTGCTATTGGAATTATACCACCAACAATTGCTGAAGAATAAATATTATATTCTGGGAAACATAGTGAAATAGACTTTCCTTTTAAAATTTGTTTTTGGACCTTTTTTTCTGGAACTCCTTTTAATAAACACTGATAATGTGATCTCCATGTACAAAATACCCAATCATTTTTTTTTATTTTTTTAAAAATTTTAATTAGTTTTTTTTCATTGTTACTGTAAAGGTGAATTGGAGCTCTAATATTTCCTTTATTAAATTGAAATGCAATTTTTTCTTCAAATCTAATTAATGATTTTTTTTGCATAAATATAATTATTCTTTTTCAAATATGTCTTTAATAACGTACTGATCTCTACCCTTTGTTTGATCAAAAATCCTTGCAATATATATTCCAGTTAAACCAATAGAAAATAAAATTATACTAGAAAAAAAAGATATTGCTATAATCACACTTGTAGTGCCAGGAACAGCAATACCACTAAATTTTGCATAGAGAGCGTAAATTACTAAAAAAAATGAAATTAATATTGACAATACGCTAAATAGAATCGAAATGAACAAAGGTTTGTTCGAATAGCTGGTAATACCAATTACAAATTCACTTATAGGGCCAAATGAAAATAAAGGATATTTAGTTTCTCCTGAGTATCGAGGTTGTCTCACATATTTTACTATACTTTGTTTAAAACCAACCCAAACAGATAAGCCCCTCACGTATGGTTTAAATTCTTTTTGTTCTAATATTTTATCTAGAGCTTTTCTTGATATTAGTTTAAAATCGCCTGCATTAACTTCTAAAGGAATATCTGAAAAAAAATTAATTATTCTGTAAGCAAATTTTGTTATTACCATTTTTAACGAAGACTCACCCAATCTTCTAGTTCTAATCGTATGCACTATTTCACTACCTTGTTCATATTTTTCAAGCATTTCTGGTATTATTTCTGGAGGATCTTGTAGATCTGTATCCATATAGATAACTACATTACCTTTTGTTTTTCGAAAACCTGCTATAACTGAAGGAATTCTACCAAAAGTTCTGCTCAAATTAATTAGAGTTATTGGATGATCTTTCTGTAATTCAAGAATGATTTTTTGAGAATTATCAGATGAATTATCATTAACAAAAATGAGCTCATAATTCCAATTTTGTATTTCTTTTAGAACTCTTGCAGTTCTTTCTATCAATTCCCTTAAATTCTTTTCTTCATTTTTAAAAGAAAAAACTAAAGATAATAATTTCATAAGTTATTTATTTTTAGAGTTTTATAATATTTATTCATAAATAAATATATTATTTTTACAACAATCATTAATTACAGATTTTTATAAATAATATAATGAAATTTTTATTCATTAAGCGTATCTCCAAAAATTTTTCTTTTAAGCTTTATTTTGGTCATTTTGATAATATTCTTTGATGCGTCAGATCCAAATTTGTTCTTAATTAATTTTAAAAAAGGCTTGTGGTTATGATAATTTACATACGCTTCATCTCTTAATTTTAATATTTCTGCTGGTGTTAAAGATTTCGTTGGTAAAGGTAATGTTTCAAAAGAATGAAATGAATAACCTTCATAATTTTCTGGCAAAGGAATGTTATGTTTTTTAGCATCATAATATAATTGACTACCAGGTAATGCCATGGCCGCATAAGTATTCCAACCTGCTGTGCAAAGTTCTTCACTTAGTTTATAAGTTTTTTCTATAGTTTCTTTTGTATCACCAGGTAGTCCAAATATATAGTTTGCCATTACATTTATATCTGCTGCATGAATTTTTTTAATTACTTCTTTTACATCAACATCTTCAAATTTTCCTTTTGAAACTTCTAATCTAATTTTTTTGTTTGCACTCTCTATACCTAAGGCTAACCATTTTATCCCAGCACTTCTCACAAGATCTAAAATTTCAGGTTTTTTAATAGTATCAATTCGGCTATAGCTCCATAATCTAAGCGAATCATCTTTATTCCTTTGAGCTAAAAGTTTGCAAAGAGGGATATAGTATTTTGGATTAAGTAAAAACATTTCGTCTACTATTCTTATAGTGCTGACGCCCATATGAATAAGTTTATCAAATTCTTTAATAATAAACTCTGGGGACCAAAATCTCATTCCATTATAATTAGAGGCAATACCTACTTCGCTCCGATCATTTCTATTAATTAAATTAATCATACAAAAGTTACATTTAAATTGACAACCTAAACTAGTTTGTAGTGATGCATAGGGAGATCTTTTTTCAGTGTCATACTCAGCGTGCCACATAGGAGATCTATATAAGTCAAGTGGCCTATTTTTATATGGAAGTAAGTCCCATGCATAACCTGGTAGATCATGATCCATTAATTCTGAAGGAACTACTTTTTCTGGGGGATTAATTATTATTTTACCAGCTTGTCTAAAAGCAATACCTTTGACACCTGACAAAGTATCATCTTCAAATTTATTTAATCTTAAAACATTTCTTAATGAATAAACTGCTTCGTTAGTAAAAACAAAATCTATTGATTTTTCTTTTACTAAAGTTTCCTTAGGAAGTGCCTGAACATGAGATCCTATAAAAGAAATGGCAATATCACTTTTTTTTTTAATAAAATTTGCAAGTTCAACGGCACCACTCATATTAGTAGTACCAGCATTTACGTTTTGTCCATATACAACAAATGATATTAATTTAGGAGAATAAACCTTTATTCTATTAAAGACTTCTTGGTGACTAATGTCTTCAGCATTAACATCAATAATTTTTACTGAAAACTTTTTAGTTCTTAAAGATTCAGCAAGTAATAATGCCCATGTAGGTGTTTCAATTGCTGAATATTTCTTAGATAGATTTTGATATGTTTTTTTTAAGCTCGAAGGTACAATAAGACAACAATCTATAGAGTAATTCATTTCATATTTATATTTAATGCTTATGACCTTTAAGTCAAATATCAATTATAGATATTTTGCATTAAATCAACTAGTAAAAAAATAATTTTTAACTTATTTAACTCTTAATTTTTATTAGATTTATTGATTTTAAGATTATATAAAGATAAAAAAGGGTAATTGAATATTTCGTTTTAATACTAAATTTTTTTTTATTTAAAATATGATCATTACAAAAACACCTTATAGAATTTCTTTTTTTGGAGGTGGCACAGATTATCCTTCCTGGTTTAAAGAAAATACAGGTAAGTTTTTATCAACTACAATTGACAAACATATTTATCTTTCGTTAAAGAATGTTGGCCCATATTTTAGCTATAAACATAGATTAATCTGGTCAAAAATTGAAAATGTAAATAGTGTAAAATCTATTCAACACAACGTTGTTAGAAAAATGCTTGAATATTTTAAGATTAAAAATGGAATTGAAATTCATTATCAGGGTGATTTGCCAGCCAGAAGTGGAATGGGTTCAAGTTCCAGTTTTGTGACAGGATTAATGAAAGCATTTTTACAAAAAAAATTAATTAAAGTGTCAAAAAAAGAACTTGCAAAAAAATCTATATTTTTTGAACAAAAAATTTTAAATGAAATTGTAGGAATACAAGATGCAATTTCAACATCATATGGTGGTTTTAATAGAGTGGATATAAAAAAAGATGGAAGTTTTAATGTTAAAAATATTAAAATAAGCAACCAAATTAATTATTTTAATAAAAACTTAGTTCTCGTTTATACAGGAATACAAAGAACTGCAAATGATATTGCGGATAAATATGTTTCAAGATTGAATAAAGATAAAATTATAGAAATGAATGAGATTAATTCTCAAGTAGTTGAGGCCGAGCAACTTTTGTCAAAAAATAGATTTGATGATTTTGGAAAGTTAATGAACGAAGGATGGAAATTAAAAAAAAGTTTAAGTAAAGTTATTAGTAATAAAAAAATTGATAATTTATATGATTATTCAATGGCAAATGGTGCTCTAGGAGGGAAACTTTTAGGTGCTGGTGGTGGTGGATTTATGTTGCTTTATATTCCTCAAAACCTTCAAAAAAACTTTTTTAAAAAAACTAATAAAATTATAAATGTACCATTCAGATTCTCTAAAGAAGGCTCAAAAATTATTTTAAAAGACTAGTGTGAAAAAATTTAGCCACTCATTAATGCATAATAATTTTACTTCATCTGATATTCTCGAAATAAATAAACTTTTAAAAAAAAAAAATATAATTCTGACACAATCAAAAAAAGTAGAAGAATTTGAAAAAAAATGGTCAAAGTGGTTAGGTGTAAAATATTCTACATTTGTTAATTCAGGATCATCTGCAAATTTTATTTCAATTTCATTGTTAAGAATTTTAAATAAAAATAAAAAAAAAAATGAAATAATTGTTCCTACTCTAACCTGGGTGTCTGATATTAATTCAATAATTATGAATGGTTTTAAACCTGTTTTTGTGGATATAAATCTTGAAAATTTATCTATGAATATTAAACAAGTTATAAAAAAGATTAATAAAAAAACCTTGGCTGTTTTCATTACTCATGCCCAAGGCTTTAATGGTTTAAACACAAATTTACTTAAATTTTTAAAAAAAAAAAAAATTCACTTGATAGAGGATGTTTGCGAAAGCCATGGTGCAACTTTTGAGGGTAAAAAACTTGGATCATATGGTCTTATTTCAAATTTTTCGTTTTACTATGCTCATCATATGACAACAATTGAGGGAGGAATGATTTCAACTAATGATAAAAAAGTATACGAACTCTCTAAAATATTGAGGTCGCATGGTATGGCTAGAGAGAGTATGAATAAAACTTTTGAAAAAAAAATAATAAAAAAATATTCAAAATTATCTCCAAAGTTTATTTTTTTGTATCCAACATTAAATTTTAGAAATAATGAAATTGGAGCAACTCTTGGAATTAATCAATTAAAATCACTTGATCTAAATAATTTAAAACGTTCAAAGAATTTTGAATATTTCAATAAAAATTTAGATAATACCAAATATTGGAATAATTTTGATCTAAATGGAAGTTCTAATTATGCTTTTCCAATTATTTTAAAAACGAATAGTCTAACTAAACGAAATAATTTTGAAAAAGTTTTAATTAAAAACAACATAGAATTTAGAAGAGGAAATGCTGGTGGAGGAAATCAATTAAGACAACCATATCTAAAGGATTTTTTGAAAAATATAAACTTTTCAAAATTTAGAAATGTTGAAAAAATTCATTTTTTTGGATATTACATTGGAAATTATCCTAGTCTTAAAATAAGTAAAATTAAACAAATAATTAAAATTTTAAACCAAATAAAGTTTTAATGATTAAAAATTAGAAAATGAAAAAAATATTAATAACAGGTGGTGCTGGTTATATAGGGTCATTATTAACGACAGAATTGGTTACCTTAGGTCATAAAGTTACAGTTGTAGACTTATTAAAATATTCATCGTCATCATTAAACCATTTATATAATTATAAAAATTTTAATTTTATTCATGCAGATGTTCAAAATAATAAAATTATGAAAAAATTAATTTTAAAAAATGACTATATAATCCCTTTAGCAGGGTTAGTGGGCGCACCATTGTGTGAAAAAAATAAAAAAGAAGCAATCAATGTAAACTATAAAGCTATAAAAGATTGTGTAAGATATTCAAAAAATAAAAAAATAATATTTCTCATGTCTAACTCTGGTTATGGCGTGGGTGATATTAATAAATTTTGCACTGAAGATAGCCCCTTAAACCCTGTTTCATTATATGGCAAAACAAAATGTGATGCAGAAAAAGAAGTTATTAAAGCAAAAAATTATGTATGCTTTCGTTTAGCAACAGTTTTTGGATTTAGTTATCGAATGAGATCCGATGTAATGGTTAATAATTTTGTTTTTAATGCTTTGAAATATAAAAAATTAAAATTATTTGAACCACATTTTAGAAGAAATTTTATCCATGTTAGAGATGTTGTTGATTGTATTTTATATACAATTGATAATTTTAAAAAAATGAAAAATAATATTTATAACGCAGGATTAAATTCTGCAAATATTACTAAAATTGAATTGGCTGAAAAAATTAAAAAACAAATTAAAGACATAAAATTAAGTAAAATAAAAGGAGTTAAAGATCCTGACCAAAGAAACTATTTTGTAAGTAATGATAAACTAATGAAAAAAGGTTTTGCTGCTAAAAGAAGTTTGGATGAAGGAATAAAAGAGTTGATTAAAGGATTTAATATTAAGGGCCTTAAAATTAAAAATAATTATTAATATATTTGATAAGATTTTTTAAATTAAAATGATTATGCAAAATAATGAAAAATTTTATAATTATTTAATTTTTTTTTCTATATTTGTTGTTTGTTTATTTTTTACTATTTCCCATACACTGGAACAAAATTCCTTAGATGCTTCATTAATATTTGGTGGCTTTGTTGAATCACCAAAAGGAAAATCTCAAATGAGTCATTTAAATTCACAATTTTCACTTTTAATTTATTTAGGGACTTATTTATTAAAATTTGGATTGAGTATTAATTTAATTAGTAAAATACTTATTTTTTTTTCAACAATATCTTATTTTACGGGAATTTATTTAATAATTATCTCAATAATCAAATATATTAACGTTTATAATAAAAGATTAATCAGCTTTTCATTCACCTTTATTGCAATTTTTATAATCGAACTAAATTTTGGCGATGTTGATTACCCCGCCATGATATTTACTGAACATACTTTTGGTATTTATTCTCTAGCTTTACCCACACTTATTTTTGGTCTTTTATCAAATGGTAATATATTTTTAGCCTTTTTTTTTGTATTTATACTTTTGTTAACTCATGGTGTTTTAGGTATTTGGACATTGTCAATTTTAATTTTAAACTCTCTAATTTATATTTTTTACCATAAAAAAACTTATTTTGTTAAGAATGCATTTTTGGGATGTATATTAGGATTAGCTTTATTTTTATTAGTTTTAACTTTCCACATCAATTCAAGTGGCCAATTTAAAGTTTTTGTATTTAGTGAATATGATTCAAATGATTTAATAAATTGGGACATATTATGGGAAACGCATCGCACTATAAGAGAAATAGATTTTTTATATTTATCAAAATCGATAATATTAATGCTAATAATAATTTTTTTTATAAAATTTAATAAGAAATATATTGATGAAAATACCTCTTTTGCATTATCGGGTATTATATTGTCTATATTTTTAGGTTCGATCTTATATATTTTTTACAAATTATTTTTAGAATTTTTACCGCCATTTATTAAAGCTCCTATACCTACAAGAGTTTTTAATATGCACACCTATTTATCTTGGCCAATTATTTTTTCAATCAGCATTTTTATATTAAAGATAATATCAAAAAAAATTAAAATTAATTTTAAAAAAACATTCTTTTATACTTCTATACTTATTTTTATTTTTATAATTTCATTTAATCAAAAAAATTTAACTAATTATCTATTTGCTCATTATGATAAAAATATTGGTATTAAATCTATCTTAGAAAATAATCCTTTTAGAACTAGAATTGCAAATTTTATTTGGGAGTCACCTTTTAGAAAAATTTTTTTCAACAAAGAAAAAATAAAAGAAATTAATATGAAAAGATATCCCAATAGTAATTTTTGGCAAAAAATTAGAGAGTATAAAACAAATAGCTATTGGTTAACAATTAATCCATACCAATACAAGCTGTTAAGATATGGGCGTAAACCTATTTTAATTGATACTCATTCTTTTGATTTTGCTTACTACGAATTATCTAGCCTAAATTTTATTAAAGAAGTTATAGAAAATATTTTTAATTTACCATTTGATAAAATAACAATTCCATCCTTTAAAAAAAATTCTGGAAGAGTGCCAAATAATATAATCAAAATTGAGTTTGAAAATAAAAATTATGATAATTGGCTTAAAATTTCTAATAAATTTAATCTAAATTTTATTATTGTTCCATCAAATTGGAAAATTGATTTACCAATTCAGCTCTCAAATGGAAATTTGTCTTTGTATAAAATTCAATAGTATTTATTTTTTTAAAATAGATTTAATTTGATTAAAAAAGTTACTTTTGGCAAATTCAAAATATAAATTACTTTTTTTAGCACAAATCTGATCTGACATTTTATCACCAATCATAAAACTTTTATTTAACAAAACATCCCAGTCTTTTAAAATATTTTTTATCATTAGATTACCTGGTTTTCTAAATTGACTGTTTTTTTTGTATTTTGTTATTTTTGCATTTACATGATAAGGAGAAAACATTACATCATTAATATATATGCCTTTTTTTATGCAAAATTCTTTTAATTTTATATGCAAATTTACAAATTTATCTAAAGTAAAAATTTTTTTCCCAATGCCTGCTTGATTTGTAATTATAAATATATAGTAATTTTTTTTTGTTAAATACTTTAAACCGCTGATAACTCCCTTTTTAAATCTAAATTTTTTAAATGTATGTACATAGCCATAGTCATGATTAATCACACCGTCTCTGTCTAAAAAAACTGATGGTCTTTTGAAATTTCTAATTAATGCAATTGAAGCTTTTTCTAAATATTCTTTTGTTCCAATATCAATAAAAAAATTATCAAAAATTAAACCATTTATTTTTTTTCTTTTTATCAAAGAGGGTAGAATGTCATTTTCAAGAGAACTTTTCTTATTCGGTATTAATTTTAAAATTTTTTTTTTAAAAAAATAAGTTCCACTATTCATAAGAGAACCATTATTACTATATTTTACTAAATTATTTTTTAAAGTTAATTTGTTTAATTTTATACTATTTTGTTGTTTATTTTTGACCAAAGACATTGATCCATAATTACTTTTATTAACTGAATTTATTAACTTTAAATAATCAATATCAAATACAGTGTCTCCATTTAATAAAATAAAATTATTAATTTTATTTTTTAATAAATATAAAGCTCCAGCTGTACCCATTTCTTTTGTTTCTTTAATACATCTTACTTTTATAAAATTAAAAGTCTTATTATGAAATTTTCTAAAAATTATGTTACTCTTATAACCTGTTAATATATAAATATTTTTGAAGTTATATTTGGAAGTTAAATTTATTATATAGTTTAATAAATGCTTACCATTAAATTTCAACATAGGTTTCGGAAGTCCTTGTAAATATTTTTTTATGCGTGTTCCTTTTCCACCAGCAAGAATGACTAAATCTATATTTTTAAAATTATAATATTTTTTTTTTTGGTAGCTCATAATCTGCAAAATTTAATAATTATGAATTTAATTAATTTTATTTTCATTTTTGTTTACATTATAAGTATTCATGACGTGAAAAAAACACAAACCTTAAATAATTTTTTTCTTAATGTTTAATTTTAAAAAATAAAAGTTAAAAAAAACAAATTTAATTCCAAAAATAACCTAGATAATTAGTTTAGTTAAATAACATTTATTTTAACATTTAATTATTTTACATGGGTGTAGTTACATAACCATCTTGTATCGATGCTGGATTGTTAATTTTTCCTAATCTAATCCATGTAGTTACTCTTTCTTTATCTATTGGCAAAGTCCCTGAATGAATGCCATAATTATCAACTATAAATATTGAGCCTCTTTCTCCTTCTAAATAAATTTCATTATCAGAATTATTTTTTTTATGACTACCTTTGTAATACAAAGTTGCACCGTTATTTTTATTAGTATTTACCCAATTAATAACAACAGTTAAAAATTTAAAATCATCATAATCTCTATGAGGATACTGTACATAATGTTTTTTTTTAGATGGAAAGTTTATCCAAGTCAGTGCACTATATACTTGATATTCAAATCCCAAAATATCTCTAAATAAATTATAATTTTTACTTAAAAATTGTTGAATGGTTATATTTGAAAAAAACGTTTCAGGTAAAAAGCAAAGATAGTTAAAATTATATTTATTAGATTTAAGATTAAATTTATATTTTTTTCCGTCACTTTGTAATGGTTGTTGTGAAGAATAAAATTCTTTATTATTTAAATTTTCTATGAAATTTTGGCACTCTTGGTTAGAAAAAACTTTACCAAAATTATAAAAACCATTTTTGTTAAATTCTTTAATTATATTATTATCCTTATGATCAATATTTAATTCATTATATTTTTTCCAATTTTTTGAAAGATATAATTTATTTTCAATGTTAACAATCCTAATTGAATAAATTAAATCAAATTTTTGAATTAAATATAATAGTAACTTTTTCATTTTTAAAAATTGTAAAATTTTAATTAAAAATATTTCAAACAAAATTTTAATAGAAAGTTTTAAAAAACTATGTTTGCTTAGTTTTTTATTTCTTAATTCTATGTAATTTTTTATATAAAAAAAAATTTTCTTCATTTTAAATTTTTTTCTTCCTTATTAAAATTTTTTCAACTTCTCCAAAAATAAAGTGGCTTAAAAAAATATGTGTTTCTTGAATTCTAGCAACATTATTGCTTTTTACTACAAGTGGCATATTAGCTAATTTTTTGGCCAGACCTCCGCCACTACCAAGAAAGCAAATAGAAAAAATTTTCATCTTTTTTGCTTTTTTTAAAACTTGAATAATATTTTTTGATTTTCCTGAAGTAGAATAACATATTAATAGATCATTTTTTCCCCCTAGCGCTTCTAACGGTCTGGAGAATATGTATTCATAACCATAATCATTTGCACAGGCTGTTATTGTTGAAGTATCCATTGCAAGCGAAATTATAGGTATTGGTTTTCTATTTTTTTTAGGGCTTAATCTTACTATCCCTTCCGCAGCTAAATGCTGTGCATCACTTGCTGATCCTCCATTTCCACAAGTATATATTTTGGATTTTTTTTCAATTTTATTAGAAATTTTATTAATGATTTTTTTAATTAATAAATAATTACTCTTTAAGTCCTCATCAATTTCATTTTTTTCGACTATTACTTTTTTAAATTTTGTTAGCATCATAAAAATATATTAAATTATTATTACTAAAGTAATTAAAATTTAATAAATTCCCTCTCTTTTTTTAAGAGTTATAGTTAATCAAATCTGTTTTCGCTTTTATTGGTTAATTTAAAGAATGTCAAAGGCAAAAAAAATTAACAAGAGTTGCTACAAAAATTGATAAGGTTTCAGTTAGATCTTTTTTAAAAGTATTTGGATTAAAATATGAAATTCATAAAGTGATGACTTATGTGATTTTAAAAAAAACACCTTTTAGATTTCCAACTGATGATATTTAAATGTAGTTAAATGAGAATATAAAGATTGTGGCTTAAACACAAAATATCTCAATAATGGATTATTAGGTATTTGATTTTATTTAAATTACTATAAAAAAATTAGATATTATAAAATTAAAAAATATGATTTATTCATTATATGTTTTTAAAGAGTATTTAAAAAGATAACTCTAAATTTCATTAAAAATATTTTTCCATTCACGCTACGAGTAAAAATTTATTCTAAAATTTTTCCTTTTTATTTTATTCCAACAAATCTGAACAAATTACCAAATATTAATTATTTTGATGATTATAATAACCTAGATACACAGCATAAATATATTGATAAATTCTATTCAAATTTTAAGCAAAATAGTGAAATGACATTCCCAAATTTGACTCAGGAACTACATAAAAAATTTAATGCTGATAGTAAATTTAGATTTTTAGATATAGGTGGTGAATATATAGATTTTTATTTAGAATTGAATAAAAATTTTAAAAATATTGAATATTATTTTCATAACATTGAAAATATAAACAATATATTTAATCAATTAAAAAAAAATTATAATTTTAATAATTTATTCATAATTGATAGGCTAGAAGAAATTTCAAACAACCATTTTGATTTTATTAATTTAGGTAGTTCATTACAATATATTGAGGACTATGAAATTTTATTAGATAAAATAACAAATTTAAAGTCATATGTTTTAATAAGCGCAATCCCGGTCTATAAATTAAAAAATAAAAACCAAAATAAGTTTATTATTGTAAAACAAGCAAAACATTCTGTAGGAAATTATCTTTACTTTTTTAATAAAGATTATCTATTTAGTATCTTTAAGAACAAAAATTTTGACATAATCCTAGAGCAAGATAATGTTGCAGATAATGTAAATCTTAAAAACTTTGAAAAAATTGTTGATGAAATCAGCTACCTAGATTTAATATTTCACAAAAAATAAAAATTTTACTTATTCCTCTTGTTCAATTATAAATATTAGCATAAACACTCATGAAATTCATTAATGCCCTCGTGGTGAAATTGGTAGACACAACGGACTTAAAATCCGTGCCTTTTTGGAGTGCCAGTTCGAGTCTGGCCGAGGGCACCACTAAATGAGAGATAAAGTATATTTAGTATTTGATAAAACC
>Ga0209630_10002906_pt1 | contig 15984 bp, 14 predicted proteins | sample COG_01_FD_184745 | JGI IMG/M metagenome (GOLD analysis project Ga0209630, IMG submission 184745) | Pelagic Microbial community sample from North Sea - COGITO 998_met_01 (SPAdes) (version 2) | ecosystem: Environmental > Aquatic > Marine > Neritic zone/Coastal water | place: Helgoland, sampling... | reverse complement strand
GATTAATACAGTAGAAAAAATGTACGACCAAATTTTAGGTAGTTTTGATAGCTACAAAATTACTTTAACTAATGGAAAAGTTTTATTTGTACCACTAGACAAAGCAAACACAGATTACCAAGCAATTCAAGAATGGGCCGCGATCGACGGCAATAACATTATCGACAACGGAGCGTAGACCATGCTCGGCCTGACTACTTTATCCGGTGCTCCAATAGCGACATCGTTCTTTAATCCAAATGTTTTAGTTAATGTAACTAGTAATCAACTATCCATTAGTGTTGGTACTGCTACAGCTACTACAAATGCAGATGCTAATCCTAGTGGTTCTCAAGTAAGTCTTGGAGCAGGGACAGTAACTGTTACAGGAACAGCACTTGTTTCTCCAACTGGATCACAAGTATCATTAGGTATAGGAACTGTAGTAGTTTCAGCAGATGCAAACGTATCCGTTACTGGAAATGCATTGACCTTATCAACAGGAAGTGTTACAGTGACAGGAACAGCATTAGTGAATCCAACAGGTTCACAATTAACGGCAAACACAGGAGAACCAGGGGTTATTACTTGGAATGAAATAATACCAGGTGTAAATATGACTTGGACAAATATTGACCCTTATTAATAAATTATGGCATCATCTTACTCAACAAATTCAAAATTAGAACTAGTAGCAACTGGAGAAAAAGCCGGTCTATGGGGCACAATTACTAATACAAATTTAGAAATATTAGAACAGTTATCTACAGGTTATTTATCTTCAGCACAGCTTGCAAGTGGTGATTTAACTTTAACTTTATCTAACGGCGCAACATCTAATGGTAAAAATTTATATATAAAACTAACAGGTACTCTTGGTGCAAATAGAAGTGTAACTATACCCGATGGTGCTGAAAGAATTATTATATTTGAAGATGCAACTAGTAGAGGATCTTCTGCTTTATATACAATTACAGTTAAAACTGTATCAGGGTCCGGGGTTGTATTACCAATAGGATCAACTTCTTTAGTTTATTCTGATGGCACTAATGTAAATTTAGGACTTAGAAACAAAGGTTATGTTACATTAAACTCTTCAACAATTACTGCATACACTGCAGTTGATGGTGATCAAATTTTAGCAAACACTTCAGCTAACCCAATTACGGTAACTTTACCTGCATCTCCAGCGGTTGGATCAGAGGTTACTTTTATTGATGCAAGAGGAACTTTTGCAAACAATAATTTGATTGTTAACAGAAACAGTCAACCAATAAATACAGGTACATCAAACCTAACACTAACCACTAACGGTCAAGCTTTTGCATTAGTGTATGTGGATGCAACAAGAGGCTGGGCTTACAAAACTAACACGGCATAAGGAGCACGGATCATGGCTCTAATTGATTTTAAAGTATTACCTGGAATCGACAAACAGGATACCGAATCTGGTGCAGAAAACAGATGGGTTGATTGTGATAATGTTAGATTTAGATATGGCTTACCAGAAAAAGTAGGTGGCTGGTCTTCTTTAATTACAGAATCTATAGTGGGAGTTGCAAGAAAAGAATTTGCTTTTGTTGATTTAGAAGGAAACAGATATGTTGCAATAGGAACAGATAAATTTTTACTTTTATATTTTGAAGGTCAACTTCATGATATAACGCCTATTAAAGCTGCAATATCAAGTGTTGTAATGTCTTCTTTAAGTGGATCACAAGAAGTCACATTAACTTTTTCAGCTGACCATGATTTAGAGTCAGGTGATATTATTTTATTAGATAGTGTAAGTGTACCTAGTGGTGTTAATTTAACTAATGCTGCTTTTGAAGATAAACTATTTCAAGTTACAAAAGTAAGCTCTGCTAAAATTGTAGTTGTAACTGGAACAGAAACTGCAGACGGAGCAGGTAACGGATCTTGTAGTGTTATACCTTATGAAAAAGTTGGTCCTGCTTCACAATCTTATGGTTATGGTTTTGGTATTGGTCAATACGGCGGAACAGTAGGTGGTGCACAATTAACAACTTTAAATGGTGCTTTACTTGCAGACACTGCGGGTACTGGTGGATCAGGGACTACAATTAATGTTGTATCAAATTCAGGGTTTCCAACAGCTGGAATTATATTAGTAGGAAATGAATTAATTAGCTACACTGGTAAAGGTACAAATACTTTAACAGGTATTACTAGAGGAGTTTTTGGAACTGCAACTGCCGGTACCTCAAATGGTCAAGCTCATTCAAGTGGTGACTTGGTTACAGATGCTTCAAACTTCACAGGTTTTGGAAGTGCGGTCAAAGCCTCAAACGTAACTCTAGAACCTGGTTTATGGTCTTTAAGTAATTTTGGTCAAGTGTTAGTTGCAACAATTGCAAACAGTAAAACATTTACATGGAATGCAGGAGCTGCATCTCCTTTAACAGTTAGAGCATCAACTAGTACATCTAGTTTTTCTACATCAGCTAACCCAACTGCAACAAGAGTTACTCTTGTTTCACCTACAACACGTCACTTAATTCATTTAGGTACTGAAACAACTATTGGAGATAGTGCATCTCAAGATGATATGTTTATAAGATTCTCGGATCAAGAAGATATAAATGATTATACACCTACAGCAATTAATAGTGCTGGTACACAAAGACTGCAAGATGGAACACGGATCATGGGTTCTTTAAAAGCAAAAGAAACTATATTGGTTTGGACCGATAATGCATTGTATACAATGAAATTTATTGGATCACCTTTTACATTTGGATTTGAACAAGTCGGTACTAACTGTGGATTGATTGGTAAGAATGCAGCTATTGAAATTGATGGTGTTGCTTTTTGGATGAGTACAAACGGTTTCTTTATGTTTGATGGTACAGTTAAATCTTTGCCATGTAGTGTTGAAGACTATGTATATGATCAAGCAGATACAACTAAAGGTCAACAAATATGTGCAGGTATTAATAATTTATTTACAGAAGTTGTTTGGTATTACCCATCGACTAGTTCTGAATATAATGATCAGTATGTTGTATTTAATTATGGAGAACCAATGAGAGGCGGAACATGGTACATTGGAACTGAAGCAAGAACAACTTGGATTGATGCATCGGTTTATCAAAAACCTTTTGCAACTAAATACAATTCAACACTTGATGGAACCTTTCCTGTAGTTATAGGTCAAGATGGTTTAGGTCAAAGTCAATTCTTTGAACATGAAGTTGGAACAGATCAAGTTAACCAAGATGGTAGTACAACAAAAGTTACATCATTTGTAAAATCATACGACTTCGATTTACAAGCAAAACAAACGAATGCTCAAGGTAAATCAAGTGGTCCTAGTGTTGCTGGAGAAACATTTTTAGCAATGAGAAGATTTGTACCAGATTTTAAAAACTTACAAGGCAATGCTAAAGTAACACTGGGTGTTAAAAGATATCCTCAACAATCAGATACAACAACAGCGTTAAGTCCCTTTACAGTTAATTCAACTACTGATAAAAAAGATACAAGAGCCAGAGGCAGGTTTGTTAATATTAAAATAGAAAATACTGATATTAGTGAGTCTTGGAGATTTGGCACACTTAGAATAGATATACAACCAGATGGTAGACGATAATGGCTAAGATTGTAATTAGACTTCCTGAACCTAAAGAAGATTATGAAGTGTCTAACCAAAAACAAATTAACAGAGCAATTTCTTTAATTGTAGAACAATTAAATTCTACATTTTTAAACGAGCAAAAACAAGAGCAAGAAAGGTTTGGTTGGTTTAATGGCTAATATATATTTAAATGCTAAAAAAGATTTAACAACTAATACAGTTACTACTGTATATACTGTTCCATCAAATTCTAGAGCAATATTAAAGTCTATGTATGTATCTGAAGATACTGGAAATGCAGATACTATTACAGTAGTATTGTTTGCCGGTGATCCAGCAAGTGCTGATTCTTTTAGTTTATATAAAACTAAAGCTATTGGAGCTAATGCAACAGAACAATTAATAACAGAACCCATTATAATGATGGAAAACGAAGTACTACAAGTAACAGCAGCTACAGCAAATAGGTTGCATGTTACGTTGTCTGTGCTAGAAATAAATAGGGATTAAATATGTCATTTATAGAAACAGAAGCATCAGTAAGATACGAAACAGTTAATGGTAAAAAGACAATGATTATTACACCTAAGTGTGAGGTTACCTTAACTAATATGAAAACAGGTCAAGAATATATGTCAGACGCGGAATCAGATGCTGATGTAGACAACCCTGAAACAGAGACTAAAAGAGAAGATATACGTAGAGACGTTAAAATAACAGTAGAAGAATTTAACTTAGGAGCAGGTTCTGAGTTGTAAAACTTAGAATTTTTATATAAAATAGAACGATGGCAATAACAAACGCACAACAATACCAACAACTTGTAAACAAACCAGCAAATGGTAAACGACCAGGTTATAGAGGTCCAGGTGGTTATCAAGGTAGTTCTGGTAGTAGTTCTAGTAGTTCTAGTAGTTCTAGTGGTTCTAATCAAGGACCAGCAGGTGGAGCATCAGCTGGTGGAAATTATGGCGGTAATGTAAATGCTCAACAAACATATGCAGGAAGAACTTTTGCAAATCAAAATTATGCAACGCAAGCAGCTATAAATGCTGCAAATAAAAGAGCAGCACAAAACGCAGCTGCGGCTAAAGCAAGAGCGGCACAAATAGCAGCAGAAAAAGCAGAAAAAGACAGACAAAAAAGAGAAGCAGATGCAGCCAAAGCAGCTAAAGCAAGAGCTAAAGCCATAGCAGATAAAAAAGCTAAAGACCTTTCTAATCTAGGTAAAAGTAAAACTACTAAATTTGGAACTGTTGTAGGGCCAACTGCAAAAAGCACCCTTGATAAATTTAAAAGTATAAAAGGACAAACAGCAAGCATAAATCCCGATGAATTTTTAGGTTTTAAAGAAGAAGATGATCTTTCTCTTGACGATGCAATGAAGAGTGTGTTTGGTACAAAAAGTAATATTACTATTGATCCAAATTTAACAGCAAGCTTAGATGATAATACAAAAAAAGGAATTAGATCACTAGATCCAGATGATATTAGAGAACAGTATGGTAGAGATTATACTGTTAAAGGCAAGGCTCCTAAAACAGGAGATTTAAGTAGTGAACTTCAAACTTTTAATACAAGTAAAGCAGTAGGAGATACTCCAATTGATCAAGAATTTACAGGAACATTAAACAAAAGAGAACAAGCACTTCAAGATTTTTTAAATAAAACAAATGAAGTTAAAATGTTTGGTTTAAGTTCATTATTTCAAAAACCATTACAAAAAATTTCTGATATTAGTAGTAAAAAATATAGAGATTTTTTTACAGATGTAATTAGAGCAGGGAAAATACCTGGATTAGATTTTGATATGAGTGCGGAAGAATTTGAAAAACAATTTGATAAATATAAAGATAATAGAGCTAACAACAAAATAGATGCATATGGTAATCCATTAGGTAACAGAACTTATGATTCTTCAGGTAATTTAAGTGGAGGTGGAGACAACGACGGAAGTAATCAACTTCCACCAATTATTTCACAACAACCAACAACACCTGTAACACCGGTACCTGTTGTAGGATCTACTACAAGTAGCGATCCTTTTTCCCTAGCTCCAAGATTCATGGGCTCTATATTTGATTTTAGTGGTGGAAGAACATTAGCTGCTGATGGTGGTATAATGAAAATGAGAAAAGAATACAGAGATTTATTAGAAGAAGATGAGATGGAGGATCCAACTGGAGGGATCATGGACCTTGAAACAGGAAGACAACAATATTTTTTAGGTAAGTTAGTTAAGAAAGCAACACGTGCAGTTAAGAAAGTTGCTAAGTCTCCATTAGGTAAAGCTGCATTGCTTTATTTTGGTGGTAATGCACTTGCAGGTAAAATGGGTGGATTTGGTGGGTTAAAAGGAAAGTTTTTTGGACTACCAAAACAAATGATAGCAGGCCCAGTTAAAGGTTTACTTGGAACAGGGTCATCTGGAACAATGGGTATATTAGGTAAGTTAGGTTTAACAAAAGGTGGTGGATCTTTTATGCCAACATTAAAAGGTGGTATAGGATTAGGTTTAGGAATTCCTTTTGCTCTAGATGCATTAGGTGTAGGCAAAGAAGAAGAAGATGGAGTAGATTTAGATTCATATTATGCATCACAAGGATTAGATATTGATGCTATTAGAAATAGTCCTTATCGTTATTTAGCACCTAGATTTGTAGGAACAAAAATGGCAGCTGATGGTGGTTTGATGAGAACGGGTTATCAAGAAGGTGGAGATGCAGAACCAGTGGCCAAAAAGACTATGCCATTAATTGACATGGATGGTATGGAAAAAGATTACAGAGAAGACGGAGGGTTCGTTCCAATAGGTAGAATGGAAAGAGCAGATGACGTGCCTGCAAGATTATCTAAAAATGAATTTGTGTTTACTGCAGATGCAGTTAGAAACGCAGGAGAGGGAGATATAGACAAAGGTGCAGAAGTCATGTATAACATGATGAAGAACCTCGAATCCGGAGGTGAAGTATCTGAAGAATCGCAAGGATTAGATGGCGCTAGAGAAATGTTTCAAACATCACAAAGACTAGAGGAAGTATTATAATGGCAACACAGACCACAATATCAAGACCAGCACCATTCGTAGAAGATTTAGGAAAAGATTTAGCCAAACAGGCCGTAGGTCTTACAGGAGTTCCTGTTGTATCAGGTGGTATTGGAAGTTTAACACAGCAAGCGGGAGAAACCGCAGCAGGATTTAAAGCAAGACAAGATGCTGCAAGAGCATTTACAACAAGACAAGAAAATTTAGCAGGACTTGCACCACAAGTTGCAGGTCAAGATGCATTACAAAAACAAGCACAAACTTTAGCACAACAAGGTGTTGGATCTTTTCAACCTTTTTTAACAGCTGCACAAGGTGCAACAGGACCACAAGCTTTTCAACAGTTTATGTCACCATATCAACAACAGGTGATGGATACTTCTTTAGCTGAGTTTGATAGAAACTCAGCAATACAACAAAAACAAATTGCAGATCAAGCAGTATCTTCTGGTGCATTTGGTGGTGGACGAGAAGGTGTTATGCAAGCAGAATATCAAGCAGGTTCAGATAGAAACAGAGCAGCACTACAAGCAGGATTATTACAACAAGGTTTTGGTCAAGCGCAACAAGCTGCACAACAACAATTCCAAAATCAAATGGGATTAGCTTCTGCATTACCTGGATTGCAAGGAACAGATATTTCACGTTTAGGTTCATTGGGGTCATTAAATCAAGCGCAAACACAAGCGGGTCTAGATGCAACTAGAGAAGCAAACAGAATGGCTGCTTATCAACCACAAGAACAATTACAAAACTACGGTAACCTTGTTACAGGGATCATGGGTGGAATGCAGGGATCAGGAACACAGTCACAACAAATACCTAACCCAACATTCTTACAAACTGCACTAGGTGCAGCGGCCACTGGAGCAGGGATATACGGCGCATTGAAATAAATAATATGAGTAGAACTTTAAAAAGACCAATGTTTAGAATAGGTGGTTCTGCAGGAACCGGTATTACATCAGGATTAGATAAACCTAGACAAGGTTATAAAAATGCGGGTATGGCAGAGTTAGTAAAACAAACTAGAAATTCCTTAACTCCTGAAGTACTTGCAGCATATCAACCTTATATGGAAAGACCTAAAGGAGAAGCTTTTAATAGATTTTTAATGTCTACAGGTTTAGATTTAATGTCAAGACCGCCAACAGGAAAAGGATTTACTGGTCTATTAGCTACAGGAGCACAAGCAGCAAAAGGACCAACAGAACAATTATTTAAAGATATTGATTCACAAAGACTAAGTAAAAAAGCAGCAGAAGCAGATTTATTTAAAACACTTTTACAAGGAAACATGGATATTGCAGCAGAAGCAGCAGGTAATGAAGCTGGTCCAGTTAAAACCTACAAAGAAATAGAAGTTGCTAAACAATTAGAAAGTCTAATTCCTAAAATATATGACATAGAAGCTAAAATAAAAGAAGGAACAGCTTCAGAGGATGATATGATTGAATTAGATATATTAAAAACTCAAAGAAATAATTACACAAAAAGTAATCCAATAACAGAGGGTGCAATTGATATATTTATAAAATCAAGTGAAGGTCAGACTTTATTTGGTACAATATCTGAAAGACTACAAGATAATAATCCTGGTAAATATCAAGAAGGAGATACACAATTAATTATAGATGTTGTTAATGAAATTAAAAAAATACTTGGTCAATTTTCAAGTGGTGGTAGAGCGGAGTATCAAATGGGTGGTGGAGTAGATATGGCCCAAGACCCAATGATGATGCCTCAACAACAACCAATGATGCCTCAAGAAACAATGACCATGGACCAAGGATCAATGGATGATGGTAAAAATAATTTAATTAGCTATGATCAATTAAGAGCAAGATTACCAAATGAAATTACAGATGATATAGTTGAGTTAATGTCAAACAGTGCGGAAGCATTAGAAGACTTTGCTATGATTTCATCACAACAAGATGTGACTCAGTTTAACAAAAAGTACAGCGTTAATTTAGTATTACCATCGGAGGCGTAACATGGCGGATACTGCCTACGAACGATTTCTCAAAGATCCTAATAAAGAAGAAGCCGTAGAAGTTGATATAAAAAAATCTCAACCTTTAGATTTAGATCAAATTAAACTTAAAATACAAAGCGAACTATCTTCACAAACAAAACCTAAAAAACCTGTGAAGTGGTTGGCTATGCCTGACCCTAAAAGTATTTTAGATTTATATTATACGTTAGAGCCAACTAAAAGATTAGCAAATAAAATTGTAGGAATAGAAGATCCTAAACAACAAGCACAGAAACTAGAAGATGCAAAAGCTCCTACATTTAAAATAAATAATAGAGAGATTACTCAAGAAAGAGATTATACAACTGGTCTTGATGAGATAGCAAAAGGTATTAGTTCAGGAGTTTATGATTTACAAAATAGTTTAGGTTCTTTATTGTTTGCAGGGACTGATCTTGCAGCTAATACAGATTTTTTAACTAAGTTTGAAAACATGATGGAGAAGAATCAACCTACTCGTCCTGAAACATGGAGAGGAGAGCTTACATCTTTACTTACACAATTTGGTACACCTGGAACTTTAATTGCAAAAGTTACTGGAAGAATACCTGCAGTTGTTAAAATGAAAAAAGCAGCAGATGCTGTTAAGGGTGGTAAGCTTAGAAAAGTAAGTCAAATTGCATCAAGAGCAACGGAAGGTGCAACGATTGTTGGTGTTACAGATTTTTTAGCATCTGATCCTGGAAGAGAATCTTTTTTTGTAGAACCAGAAGATACTAAAGGTTTAACAGGTAGAAAAAAAGCAGGAGCAGAGCTTAGAAACAGAATTAAATATGGTGCAGAAGGAACGTTAGTTGGAGGTGGTTTTCCATTGGTTGGAAAATTTACACAACTTGGTTATAAGTATGGGATAGCCCCATTACTTGTTAATAAATTTGGTGTAGGTGCAGCACAATTAGGTGCAAAAGGAGTTAATGCTACTGTAATTAAACCAGTGCAATTATTATTAGGTAATAGAGTTGTTGCTCCATTAACAAGAGAAGTTACAGACGGTTTACAAAAAGCAAGTAAATTTACAGTAAGTAAATTGGTAGCTCCTATGTTGGTATCAGGTATGTCTGGTAAAATTGTAAGACAATTACCTCCTTTTGAAAAATGGAGATTACAATCGGTTACATCACCTAACAAAGTAAATAGAAATATTAAAAGAATAGATAACTTTTTATCTTGGTTTAGATCATATGGTAAACAACCAAAAGATATAGAAGGTGTTAGTGAACAAGTATCTTTATACATAAAAGGTAGGGCTAGAAAAATAGATAGAACATATGAAGGTTTAGAAAAAACTGCATATAATTTAGCTAAAAAATTTGAAAACGATTATAACAAAGCAACTACTTCACAGCCTATGCAAAAATATTTTTTGGATCAAGTTGATGAATTTTTAAAAGGACAAAGAAGTTTAAATGATCTACCACAAGAACTACAAGCACTATCTAAGGATCTATCTAAAGATATTAAAAGCATTGTTGGAGAGTTTAAAAAAGTATTACCTAAAGGTAGAGAAGCGGATGAGTTAGCAAAAGATTTAGCAACAGTTGAAATAAATAACATTGGTAAGTATTTAGTTAGATCGTTTCAAACATTTAGAAACCCAGAGTATGTTCCAGACGAACAAGTGTTAAATAAAGCAGTTGACTATTTAGTTAATAATGTAATTAAAAAGAATATAAATTTAAGAGAGTCTGCTAGAAATACTTTTCCAAAATTAAAACCAGAACAAGCTTATGTTGAATCTGCTAAAATGCATGCAGAAGATATACTAAGAACAGGTAAAGCAGAAGGTAAGGCACCACTAAAACAATTAAAAGAAATAGGAACTCGTATATTACAAAATGATAAATTTAAATTTTTAAAAACAGGAGAAGAATTACCAAATGAAATTAAAAATTTATTAGGACCTGAAAGAAATTTAAAAGCATCTGTTGCTTATACTACATCAGAAGCTATTTCATCTATGGCTAATAAAAAAGCTGCAGATTATATAGCACAGTCTGGTTTAAAAAATGGTTGGTTGTTTAATAGTGTAGAGGATGCTGTTAACGCAGGTTTTATTGGTGCACAACAAATAAAAAGTGTTCCAAGATTAGGTATAATGAAATCACAATTGTTAAACAAATGGGCATCACCGGAATACGTAGAAGGGTTTGCAGGTATGGGAGGCACATTAGATAAATTAGTACAAATGGCTTTTTATCGTCACGCATTGCAAGCTAAGGTTGGTGTACAGATTGGTAAAACATTATACTCACCACAAACACAAGTTAGAAATGTTACATCAGCTTCTTTCTTTGCATTAATGAATGGTCACGTTGGTAGTAAAGCAAGTGTTACAGATGCAATGAGAATTGTTGCAAGAGATATATTTAAAGCAGGTGGTAATAAAATTGATGAAGTAGAATTTAATAACTATGTTGAAAAATTAGTTAGACTAGGCGTGTGGGATGAGAACGTTGTAGCATCAGAAATGAAATCAGTTTTAAGTCAAATAAAAGATGGTTCTATAAATACTACAGATGCTTTGTTTGATAAACTAATGAAGATGGCACCTACAGATAAAGTTGCAAGATTGTACGCAGGTGGTGATAACTTGTGGAAAGGCTATGGTTTTGAATATGGTAAGTCACAACTGTCAATGGCTTTAAAAAATTTAGATGAAGTTAAAGAATGGTTTAGATATATGGGCAAAGAGTTTGAGCCTATTAATCAAATCACAGGGGTTAAAAAAACATTTGACGATGCAATAGAAGAAGGTTCTGCTTATCTTTTAAGAAATACTTACCCAACATATAGTAAAGTACCTCCTGTTATTCAAGAATTAAGAAAGCTTCCTCTTGGAAACTTTATATCTTTTCCAGCAGAGATACTTAGAACAGGTGCAAATATTATTAGCACAGGTTTAAAAGAAGCTGCACACCCTAACAGAGCAATACAGCAGATGGGTATAAGAAGATTAACAGGTGCTTTCATGACTAGTTATGCAGTTGGAAAAGGGTTTACAGAACTTTCACAGTTCTTAACTAACTCAACAGATTCACAGTGGAACGCGTACAAAAGATCATCAGCTGCGTCTTGGGATGCAACATCTAACTTGTTGGCTGTTAAAGGTTGGAAAAATGGCGAGAGTGCTGCAATTAATTTTTCATATTTTAGTCCTTATGATAGTTTATATCAACCATTAGATGCTGCACTTGCACAAGCACAACAACAAAATTTAAACCCGCAAGAAACAGAACAATTTGTTATGAATTTAATGTTTGGAGACGAAGGTCCTGTAATGAAATTTTTAGAACCATTTATATCTGAACCTTTAGGTTTCGATAGATTTATAGATGTTACTACTAGAAATGGTAGAAAAGATGGTGGAGGATCTGTGTATACACAATCAGATGATCTTGGGGATAAATTTATTAAATCATTAACTTATGTATTGGATGGTGTTAAGCCTGGTATAATAACAAGTGGTCAGAAGATAGGTGATGCACTATCAAAAGATTTAACTAAAGGTGGTAAACCAGTTAACTTGTCTGATGAATTACTAGCATTGTTTACTGGAACACGGATTATTAGAATCGATGTTAAAAAAGATCTTAGGTATTTTACATCTACAATGAATAGATTGTTAAGAGCTGTTGATGAAACAGAAGGTTTTTATAGTGTGCAAGACTTTGCACAAAAAACACCAACAGATATGGTTAACACATTTAATGAAATGCAAAAAGAAGCATATAAAATACAAAAAGATATGTATATTAGAATTAAAGACTTAGAGTTATTAGATTTAAAAAAATCTAAAATATTTGAAATTATGAAAAGGTCAGGTGCATCAAGAAAAATTATTAATAATTTATTAGCTGGAAGATTTACTCCAGTTAATTATTCTAAACCTAGATTTGAAAGTAAAGTTAGAACAGTAAAAGATCAAATGAGAAATTTAAGTAAAGATAATGAAGAGTTTAGATATAGAGCAAATAGAAATTTCTTATTTCCACAAAGAGAATTAGATAAAGTTATAGGAAAATATAATGGAATTAAATTTTTTCCTAAAACATTTAATGAAGAAACAGGACAAAGAGAAGGTGGCTACAACCCTGATAATGAAACTTATCAAGTAGATAAAGAAGGTAGATTAATTTATGATGAAAATGGTCAGCCATTAAAAGAAGAAGGTTTCATTCAACAAAAAATAAAACAAATACCAAATATGTTAAAAGATATGACACTACCTGGAGCACCTGGGTTTACAAGTAAACCACAAGCACCGCCATTACCAAATACACCTCAACCTACAATAAAAACAGCACAAAATATTAACCCTCAAACAGGGTTGACACCAACAGAGAGTGCATTACTATCACCTTCAGAACAAGTTATTGCGAGACGAACATGATGATAAACAAAATTAAAAGTTTGGGCGGTGTGATAGGTTTATCCTATCGGGTTTCTTTTGTAGCGGGGGTTACAAAATAATGACTAGAAAATCTGCATTACAGAAAATAGATGAGCATGAAAAGCTATGTCGAATTATGCAGAAACAAACTTTTGAACAAATCAAAGAAGTTAAACAAAGATTAGAACGGATGGAGAAGATGATAGTAGGTGGAGCGTTTGGAATAGTAGTTGCTCTCTTATTAAACATGCTTAGATAAAAATGCAATTATCAAAACACTTTACTCTTAAAGAGATGACCAAGTCGATGACAGCGACACGTAAAGGTATAGACAATACACCAGGATCAGGTGAGATTAAAAGTTTAGGTGATTTGTGTTATGAAATTTTAGAACCACTACGTGCGCACTTTGACAAACCAGTTACGATTACCAGCGGCTACCGGAGCGAGGCGTTGTGTGAAGCTATCGGCAGCAAAAAGACATCGCAACATGCAAAGGGCCAGGCGGTTGACCTAGAAATATTTGGCATACCCAACATTCAAACAGCTTACTGGTTACAAAACAACGTTGACTATGATCAATTAATTATGGAATTTTTTGACAAAGATGATCCGGCAGGTGGCTGGGTCCACATAAGCTATAATGAATCTGGTTCAAACAGAAAACAAGTACTAACCTTTGACGGAAAAAAATACAGCGAAGGATTACCGGAAATGAAATGGTCCGGTGGTAAAGTTGTAGGCTAAATCCAATCTCTTAATTCTTCACCCATAACTTCAGATGCAATATTTATTTTATTTCTTAAAGCCTTCACAATCTTCTCATCGACAGTGTCCTCGCAAATCAGATCAATATAAGTCACTGTTTTCTTTTGTCCTATTCTGTGTGCTCTGTCTTCTGATTGTAATCTCTTTTCTAGATCATAACCATTAGAATAATAGATAACAGTATTAGCTTGAGTAAGTGTAATACCATAACCACCTGTTTGAGGTGTACCTACAATAAACCTACACTTAGGATCATTTTGAAACTTACGAATAAAGTCTTGTCTATCTTCTTGTGGCGTTAAACCATAGTAATGAACATACGAATCTTTGCCATATACTTTAATTATTTTCTGTATAATTTCACCCACACTTAATTGATAGTTGGCCCATATAATAACTTTACCTTCTGTTTCTTCAAGAATAGACATTAATTCATTAAGTCTATTGCTCTCAACTTGTTGTGTGGTTCCATCATCAGCGGTTACATAACCACATGTAATTTGATGTAGTCTCATAAGCTGTGTTAGCACAGTCATAGTAGTTGTAACCTTACCATTAAGCACAGCTATTGCTGCTTTCTTCATTTGCTCATAAACTTTCTTTTGATCAGGGGTCAAGGTTATATGTCTTTTAATAAAGTTTTTAGGAGGTAGGTCCAAACAATCTTCTTTTAATACTCTGTAAGAAAATTGTTTTACAGTATCTGATAACTCTCCTAGATTTTGGAACTTATCTACCACTTGAATAGAACGTCCGTGTACATGCATTGTTTTCATTTCAGCATAACGGTTACGGAACGCGTAGTAAGAACTAAAGTCCAATAACCACGGATCAAGGAACTCGCACTGTGTATACAAATCAAGCGGATTTTTTGTAATAGGAGAACCTGTCATAATTCTTTTGTACTTAGCATTGATACCTATCTTAATAATATTTTTAGTACGTCTAGCTGTAGGTGTTTTAATTGTAGTAGACTCATCAATAGCCATCATAGCTTTATGAGAGTTAATAAATTTAGTTGCAAACTTAACACCTTTTTCTGTAGATAATGCTTCAACATTCATAACTAAAATATGTAGTGCACTATCTATTTCAAATAGTGTATCTAATTTTTCTTGTTGTGTTTTTGTAATATTAGGTTGCCACAATACAGACACATTTTCTATATGGTCGGGTAAGTGTATAGGAAGTTCTTGTTCGTACCAAGTTTTAACAACACCTTTTGGTGCAATAATTAATACACCATCTATCTTGCCTTTGTCATATAACATAGCAACATTATCTATTAATACTTTTGTTTTACCTGTACCCATCTCCATAAAGTAGGCGTAGTTTTCTTTGTTCCAAGATTTTTCCAATGCAGTTAATTGATGTGCATAGGGTTTCGTTTTAAATTTATAATCCATAATTTATTTTCTTCTTTCTAGTTGACATTGATATAAACATGTTTATATTGTTTGTCAATGTCAGAAAGAAAAGTTTACGTAATACAAGAAATACCCGGTAGTAAAGCAGGTACTCCTAAAATAAATATTATGGGTGCAGCTGTTTATTCTACTACGAATGATTTTAATTTTTTATTACCAGAATTTTCTCAAATGATTTTTTCTCCTGGTCCATTAATTTATAAATTAAGAAAAGGTTTAAAAAATTATACATCAGAAGATTATTTATTATTAACAGGTGATCCTGCAATTATTGGTGTTGCATGCTCTATTGTATCTGATATTACAAACGGTAAATACAAAGTATTGAAGTGGGATAAACAAGAAAGAAAATATTATCCTATTGAAATTAATCTATACGAGAAAGGAGAAATAGATGACAATTGATTTTGAAAAGGATCAACAAGATGCAATGAGTAGAACTGAAAATATTCAGTCTCTTGCAGATCAAGTACAAATGTTGGAGGGCTTACATAAAAGAATAGAAACAAGTGAGAACAACATTAAAGATTTAAAAAAAGAATACCAACGTATATCAGGTGAGGTTATACCAACTATGATGTCCGAAATGGGTTTAGCAGAATTAAAACTTTCAGATGGATCGCATCTTAAAGTTTCAACGACGTATCGTGCTACTATTACAGAAGCAAATAAAGAAACGGCGTTTAACTGGCTTCGGGACAATGGATTAGGTGATATTATTAAGAACGAGATCTTGGT
>Ga0209630_10002899_pt1 | contig 16012 bp, 14 predicted proteins | sample COG_01_FD_184745 | JGI IMG/M metagenome (GOLD analysis project Ga0209630, IMG submission 184745) | Pelagic Microbial community sample from North Sea - COGITO 998_met_01 (SPAdes) (version 2) | ecosystem: Environmental > Aquatic > Marine > Neritic zone/Coastal water | place: Helgoland, sampling... | reverse complement strand
TCTCCTATTTTTATATTAATATTACTCTATAATTTATACAGTTAGAACTATTTTTCCAATATGCTTGCTAGATTCCATTAAAGTATGTGCTTTATTAGCATCTTCTAATTTGTAAGTACCATAAATCTGAGGCATTACTAAGCCTTTTTCTATTAATGGCCATACTTTCTTATAAAGACTATTTGCAATTAGTCCTTTTTCATCAGGAGTACGAGGTCTTAAAGTTGATCCAGTCACTGTTAATCTTTTACTTAAAATAGGAAGTAAATTCAAATTCTTTTGAAAGCCGCTTTGGAACGCAATTATTACTAATTTTCCATTTACCTTAAGAATACTTAAATTTTTATCAAAATACTCTGCTCCTATCATATCTAAGACTATATTTACACCTTTATTATTAGTGTAATCATTTACCTTTTCTTCAAAATCTTCTTTTTTATAATTAATTGATAGTTCTGCTCCTAATTCTTTTGCTTTTATGCATTTTTCATCTGTTCCTGCTGTAGAAAAGACTTTAGCCCCAAAACATTTCGCTAATTGTATAGCTGTTGTTCCAATCCCACTTGTACCGCCATGTATTAATATTGTATCTTCTTTAGATAAATTTCCTCTATCAAATACATTGGTCCATACGGTAAAGAAAGTTTCAGGAATTGCAGCAGCTTGTATAAATGATAATCCATTAGGTATGGGTAAAGTTTGTTGTATAGGTGCACTGCAATAGGATGAGTATCCCCCTCCTGAAACTAATGCACATACTTTATCACCTAACTCAAATTTAGTATTTTTTGAATTAATTTCCACTATTTCTCCAGAAATTTCTAATCCAGGAATATCGCTTGCTCCTGGAGGTGGAGGATAAAGACCTTTTCTTTGCATTACGTCAGGACGATTTACTCCTGCTGCCTTAACTCTTATGAGTACTTCGCCTAAATTTACTTTTGGCATTTCTCTTTTAACTAATAAAAGATTTTCAGGACCTCCTGGTTTAGTTATTTCTATACAATCTATATCTTTTGGAATTATCATTAAATTAAATCCTTTTTTTTATTAATAGATTTATAATAAATTTTATATAAAATATGAAGTAAATATATTTATTAGGAAAAATTATGGAAGAAGAAACATTTATTAAGCCTAAAAGTAATATAGAATTAGGTGCTAATTTAGATGCTTTATCTGTTGATGAATTATCAGAATACATTTCAGAATTAGAAAATGAAATAAATAGAATAAAAAAATTAAAAAGCAAAAAATACGAAGCTTTAGATTTAGCAAAAAAATATTTTAAATAAATACAACAGCTAGGAATAAAAATGATTGATGATTGGCCTCCTACTAATATTAATAGAAACAATTATATTTGGTGGCATAAATACTCTACTAGGTGGGGAGATAATGATATATATGGGCATGTAAATAATAATATATATTATTCTATGTTTGATACAGTTGTTAACTATTTCTTAATTACAGAGGCTGATTTTGACCCTATAAAATCAAATTATATTGGTGTAACGCCTGAAACTAGATGTAGATACTATAAATCAATAAAATACCCTACAACAGTAGACGTAGGTATAGTTGCTAAAAAAATTGGTAACTCAAGCATAAGGTATGAAGTTGGGGTGTTTAAGAAGAATGATACGGAGCCTTGCGCAGTAGGTTATTTTGTCCATGTTTATGTAGACAGAAAATATCAGGAAAAAGTCATTCCTATTCCTAGTAATATATATAAAGCCTGCATGAGTATATTAAAAAGTAATTAAATTTTTAGACCAGCAAAACGTTTATTAAATTTTGCTACTTGTCCCACATCATCTCTTATTACTGCTGGACCTCCTGTCCATGCCGGATGAGATTTAGAATCTATATCAAGTTTAAGTTTATCTCCAGGTTTCCCATAAGTGGAACGAGTTTTAAATTCGGAGCCGTCAGTCATTTGTATGGTTATTTCATGGTAATCTGGATGTATATCTTTTTTCATTTCACTATAGTCCTAATATATCTAAATTTGACTGTATTTATTATAAAAATCAGTATAATTCATATTAAGATAGTTTTTACAAGAACTTTAATATTTATGCAAGTAAGGAAATATAAAATGTCTATGATTCAAGATAAAGAATTTCCTCAACCTTATGAAAAATGCTATCTGGAAGTTGGAGATGGTCATAAATTATATGTTGAACAAATAGGCAATCCTAATGGAGTTCCTTTTGTATTTCTCCATGGCGGGCCTGGGAGCGGTTGTCAGAGTAATCACAGAGCATTATTCAATTATAAAGATAATAGAATTTTATTGTTTGATCAAAGGGGAGCAGGTAGGTCAATTCCAAAAAGGTCTTTAATCAATAATACTACACAAGCTTTAGTTTCTGATATGGAAATTATAAGAAAAAAACTTAACATAAAAAAATGGGCAGTGGTTGGTGGAAGTTGGGGATCAACTTTAGGTTTAGCATATGCAGAAAATTATAGTGAGTATGTGAGTGGTTTAATTTTAAGATCTGTATTTTTAGGTTCAAAAACAAATATTATTTGGGCTTTTGAGAAAGCAGCTAAAATATATAGGCCTGAATTATTTTACCAATGGAAAATGTTACTTAATAAAGAGGAACAAGGTGATCCAATATTGTCATATGGAAAAAGACTTGAATCAAAGAATAACATTATATCTAGTTCTGCAGCTTTAGCGTGGGCAAAATATGAAACAATTTTATCTCAAATAAATAATAATGATTCTAGCTTGCCAAGTTCATTTAATGATTCTTTTTTTAAGAATAATACTTATGAGCCAAATACCCCATATTTTGAGTGGCATTATATTAAAAATAATTTTTTTTTAAAAGAAAATAACCTTATAGAAAATGCATACAAATTAAATAACATACCTGGAAGTATCATACAGGGTAGGTATGACCTTTTATGCCCGCCTATCAATGCATATCAAATAGCAAAAAAATGGAAATCAGGTGAGTTAATTGTGGTAGATGAAGGTGCACATGCAGCTAATTCAGATCCCATGAAGAGTGTTTTGGTTAATGCTATTAAAGATCTTGCAATTAAATTATTTTAAATTTTTATTAGCATAATAAATATTGTAGATAGTTATTATAACAAATAATATATAATTAAGGTGTTTATTGTATAATTTAATTAAATTTATATTTCTTATATTATTCTTTTTTTCAGGGTATTCTGCAGCTGAAGATAATATAACTATAATTAGTAAGAGTCTCAAAAAAGGAGACACTTTCTATAAAGTATTCTCTAAAGTAGAAATAAATAATCAGGATTCAAAATTATTTATAAGTTCATTAAAAAGAAGATTAGATTTAACAAAAATGCCGACAGGGCAAGAGATAAAATTTTATTTTAAACTCAATACTAATTTATTAGTAGCAGTAGCAGTTCCGTTAAAAAAAAATATTACAGTTCTTTCGTGGCGTAAAGGCAAAAAAATAACTTCTTCTAAGATGTCTAATATTTTAGTTGATGACAGAGTGCAAGCTATATTTAATAAGGAAGACTTTAAACCAAAACCTGGCGTATATAAAATAAAAGTAAATAAAGGAGATAATTTAACAAGATTATTATCTAATTCAGGAATTAATATTAATGAAATAAATAATATTGTTCAGGTAATATCTTCAGAAAGGGATTTACGTAAGCTTAAGCCTAATGATGAGCTTAAATTATTTTACAATGTAGATAAGGAGGGAGTGTTTTTAGAAAAAATTAACTTAACCATGTCTGGTAAAGCAATTCTAATAAAAAAAGATGATTTTAAGGTATTTAGACTTTATGACAAAAAAAATATAGAAGGAAAAAATAAAAATACAAATAAAGATAAAGATACAGATAAAGAAACAGATAAAGGTGAAAATAGAAAGCTAAAGGCCAATAATATTCAAGGACAATTAAGAGATGTAGGTTGGAGCCTTAAAGAAGCAAGAGAAGCTGTAGATGCTTTTTCTACAGTGTATGAGCCAATAAAAATTAAGCTAGGTTATAAAATTATATTTCCTAAAGATAATAGAATAAAAGCATTTGCTATTAAAATTAATAACGAGTCTGCAGTTGTAATTATAAAAATAAATGATGGTATATTTTTAGCAAAAAAACAATCTATAAAATTAGCAAAGGGTATTGTCGCTAGCTTAAAGTTTGTGGAAAATAAAAAAGATATACCTCAAAATATAGATAATATTGAAAAGAAGGTTGTAATAAAAAGTATAGATTCTGTAAGTAATTCAAAAATTGAGGATAATGATTTATATTATGAGACAAATCTAATTGAAGGTAAAATTACAGAAGGAGATACTTTATTAGCAAGATTATTAGCATTAGGTGAAAAAAAGATTGTTATTAGAAAAGTGCTAAAAGTTTTAAGTAAAAAAATGAACCCTAATTTAGTTAGGTCTGGAAGTTCTATAATTGTAGCTTTAGGAAGAGATAAAAATCCAATTGTAGGGTTTTTTATAGAGAAATCGAGAAAAAAAGGATATTTAGTAATCTTAGATAATAATAATAAATATATTGTCAAAAAGTCATCAATAATTAATGCTAAAAAAGAATTAGCTGAATTAGTAAAGCCAAACCTTACAAAAAGAAAAAAAATTATTAAAAAAGTTGATGAATGGAATAATAAAAGTGTAATACAATCTTCTAATAATACTATTGAGACTTTTACTTTCAAGAAAGGAGATACATTATCCCACGCTTTTTCTAGTTTAAATATTTCTGAAAATAATATTTTTGGTTTTGTTAATAAATTAAAGAGTGTATTTGATCCTAAAAAAATTCGTGTTGGCCAAGAAATAAAAATATATTTTCAAGAGAATGATGACAAAATAATCAATGGTATAGTTATTTATGTTGATAAGGTTAGGTCTATTGAAGTTTTTAAGAATAAAAAAGATTTTATATTAAATAAATATCAAGAACCTACTATTAGGACTTTTCATAAAGCCTCCGGTGAAATTAATTCTAGTTTATATATGTCTGCAAAAAATGCAGGTATGCCAATACCGGTTTTAATGGAAGTAGTAAAGTTATACTCTTTTGATGTTGATTTCCAAAGAGAAATTAGATCTGGAGATTCTTTTGAAGTAATGTATCAATTACAACATACTAAATCTGGAGATTTAGTATCTAGCGGCCCAGTTATAAGGTCTGTTTTAACCTTAGAAGGTGAGAGGCTAATACTTTATAGGTTTGAGTATGAAAAAGGTTATTTTGATTATTTTGATAATGACGCTAGTAGTGTTAGAAAAGCATTAATGAGAACACCTCTAGACGGGGCAAGAATATCGTCCGTATTTGGTAAACGTAAACACCCTATTTTAGGTTATACTAAAATGCATAAAGGAGTAGATTTTGCTGCTCCAAGAAATACACCTATATTTGCAGCAGGTGATGGAATAATAGAGTTATCTAGAAAAAATGGGAGTTATGGAAATTACATACGCATTCGCCATAACTCTGATTATAAGACTGCTTATGCACACTTGGCTCGTTTTGGTAGAGGTATAAAAGAGGGTAAGAGGGTAAAGCAAGGACAGGTTATTGGTTATGTGGGAACAACAGGTAGGTCAACAGGCCCTCATTTGCATTATGAAATAATATTTAGAAATAAGCAGGTTAATCCTCTTAAAGTTAGAATGCCAAAGGGTGTACAGTTAAAAAATCATGATTATGATTTATTCATTAAAGCTCGTGATAGGTTAGATAATATTTGGGATAGTTTGTAAAATACTTTACTATTTTTGAATATTATTTTTATCTTCCTCAATATTTATATTATTATTTTCTCTATTCATTGCAGCATCAGATATTTTATCTGAACTATTTTTTTTTATATTATTTTTTTCTAAATCTTTTTTTGGATCTTCTTCCTTATTATCTTCTTCCTTATTAATAGGAACTATATTCTTTGGATTTTGCTTTTGTTTTTCTTGTTGTAGACCTAACGCTAATTTATGAATTCTATGATAATGTTCTGCATGCTGAAAATAATATTCAGCTTTAACTATATCGCCAGAACTAATAGCATCTCTAGCCATAGATTGATACCTTTCATGGACTTGAATAGCATTACCTTTTATTTTATTATCTTTATTACCATCATATGGGTTATTAGGAGAATTACTATTCCTTCTGCCTGTGTTATTTCTGCTTCTGCTATGTCTTCTGGGAGTATTTGATACTCTCATATCATTTTCCTTCTTTATTTATTGATTTCCATTAAAATTATAAATAACTATAAAATATATTTAAAAATTTAAGGAATTAGTTCTAAAAAGATTTTCTAATTTATAAGTATGAATCTCTAGAAATTACATATTAGTCATATAAAATTTAATTCCAAGTTATTTTTTGTTTTTTATTTTTAAATTGGTTTAGCTATTATAATTCTCTCAATACCTGCCAAGTCTTTTATTATTTCTGTAACTATAAATTCACTTTTTTCAAGAATAATTTTTGCCATTTGCGCTTGATCAAAACCTACTTCAAATATTATTAACCCATTATTTTTAATTACATTTCTTGCTGATGGCAGCAAGGAAATAAAAGATTCTAACCCACTAGCCCCTCCTTTTAAAGCAATTAAAGGCTCATAATTTTTTACTTCATTATGTAAATTTTTAATATGCTTATTTGCAATATACGGAGGATTACATAATATTATATCAAAGTTATTATTTTTTAAGCCTTCAGACCAATTAGTATTTACTAATTCAGCTCTATTGTTTAATTTTAAGTTATCTATATTAATTTTAGACACCTTTAAAGCATTTAGAGATATATCTGTCCCTATTCCGAAAGATTTAGGAAGGTGCATTAAAAGGCTTGCTAAAATTACTCCAGAACCAGTTGCTATATCCAATAGATTATATTTTTTATTTTTATGTTTAATTTTATTAAGTACTATCTCAACTAATTCTTCTGTTTCTGGTCGTGGAATAAGAACGCGATTGTTTATATAAAATGTAAAACCAAAAAATAATGCAGACTCCGTTAAATAAGAAAAAGGCTCACCTTTTGAACGACGATAAAAAAGAGATAAAATATTTTCTATTTGTAATTTAGTTATTTCATTATCTGTATCTAAGAAAGTATTTTCGATATTAATGTTTAATACACTACAAACTATTAATTTAGCTTCTCTTTGAGGATTATAAATTTCTGCTTTACTTAACAGTTCTCTACCTACTTTTAGTATACCAGATATTTTCATTATTATTAAAAGCTTTTTTTTATTCAGTAAGATTGGTAAGTCTATCACTCTCTTCTTGTGCTAATAAGACATCTATAATTTCATTGAGTCTAGACCCCGAAAGAATTTCTTCTATCTTATTTAGTGATAATTGGATTCTATGATCTGTAATTCTGTCTTGAGGAAAATTATAGGTTCTAATTCTTTCAGACCTATCTCCCGAACCTACTAAAGATTTTCTTTTTTCACTTCTTTCTGAATCTCTTATTTCTTTTTCATTATTATATAATTTTGCTCTCAGCATCTCTAAAGCTTTAGCTTTGTTTTTATGTTGAGACTTGCCATCTTGGCATTGAGTGACTGTTCCTGTAGGTAGGTGGGTTATTCTTACGGCACTTTCAGTTTTATTAACATGCTGCCCTCCAGCTCCTTGTGCTCTATAAGTATCGATCCTTAACTCACTAGTATTAATCTCAATATCAACTTCTTCTACTACAGGAAGTATAGCAACTGTTGCAGCTGAAGTATGTATTCTTCCTTGTGTCTCAGTTGTAGGAACTCTTTGGACTCTATGTACACCACTTTCAAATTTTAACCTACCGAAAACATTGTTACCTATTATTTTTGCAGAAGCTTCTTTACATCCCCCAATATCATTTTCAGACAATGATAAAATTTCAATTTTCCATTTTTGTAATTCTACATACCTTACATACATTTTTAATAAGTTGCTTCCAAAAAGAGCTGCTTCATCTCCGCCTGTTCCTGCTCTAATTTCAATTATCGCATTTCTATTATCATCTGGATCTTTAGGAATAAGAAGTTTTTGAGTTATTTCAGTACATTTTTGTAATGATTTTTTTAGACTATCAAGCTCTTTCAAAGCTTCCTCCCTCAGGGAGGAATCTATGTCTTTGTCATCAAGTATTTCTTTAACACCTTCAATTTCTGTCTCGCAAGATTGAAGTTCATTAATAGCTGTTATAATTGGAGACAGGTCTGAGTGTTCTTTCGTTAAACTTAACCTTATATCAATATTGATATCACTATCTAATAATTTTGATTCTATTTCTGAATACTTATTAAGTATTTCTTCAAGTCTATTTTTTAAAACTGGTATCATATTAAAGTAATATTTTTTCTATATGTTTAACTAACTTATCTAATTTTATGTTGTCTTGAGAGCCGGTTTCTAAATTTCTAATAATAGCATTATTATTTTCAACTTCTTCATTACCTATAATAATGGCATAGTGAGCAGAAACTTTATTTGCTTGCTTAAGCCTTTTTTTTAAATTCCCACTATAGCCCATATCTATAGAAATATTTTTATTTATTAATTCATTTGCTAATTTCATACACAAGATATTATTTTCAATACCTATTGGAATTATAGAAATTTTCTTCTTTTGATCTTCTTTTATTGTTGCTAGCAAGGCAAGTCTTTCTATACCTGCGGCCCAACCTATGCCTGGTATATCAGAACCTCCCATTTGTTTCATTAAATTATCATATCTTCCGCCTGCAAGGATAGCACTTTGTGACCCTAATCTATCTGTAATAAATTCAAATGTAGTATTATTATAATAATCTAAACCTCTTACTAATTTATGATTAATTTTATATGGAATATCTAAACTAGTTAAGCCTTCCAAAACTTTATTAAAGTTATCTTTAGATTCCGCCTCTAAATAATTTATAAGCTTTGGTGCATTCTTTATAATTTCTATATCTTCTTCAGATTTTGAATCTAAGATTCTTAAAGGGTTTTTTTCAAATCTATTTTTACTGTCTATTGATAGCTTGTTTTTAAAATCATTTAAATAGACTAATAGCTCTGCTATATAGATTTTTCTTTCAGCAATATTTCCTAAACTATTAATATTTAGTGTCGATGATTTATCAATATTTAATGATTTTATTAAATTATTGGCACAAGCTATTACTTCAATATCAGCTTGTTCACTATTAGTTCCTAATAATTCTATACCTATTTGATGAAATTGCCTTAGCCTTCCTTTTTGTGGGCGTTCATAACGAAACATAGGGCCATTATAAAAGGCTTTAAAAGGCATTTCATGCGCCAGCCCATTAGATATTATAGCTCTTACAATTCCAGCAGTACCCTCTGGCCGTAAAGTTATTTCTTCATTCCCTTTATCATTAAAAGTATACATTTCTTTAGTAACTATATCAGAACTTTCTCCCAAAGTTTTTTTAAATACACTTGAAAATTCAAATATTGGAGTTGCCATAGGTTTAAAACCATATAGAGCAGACATATATTCTGCTTTAGTAATTATATCCTTATATTTATACATATCTTCTGGAAGATGGTCATGTGTACCTCTAACAGACTGTAACTTATTATTCATTTTTTTCTCACTTTTTCAGCATAGTTTTCTACCAGCCCAACTACATGGCAAATAAAATCTTTTTGCTCCATTCTATGGCTAGTATTACCGTCTATATATATTTGGTGAAAATTTTTACCCCCACCTGTTATGCCTATATTTGTTTCTTTTGCCTCTCCTGGACCATTTACTACACAGCCAATAATAGATAAAGTGATTACTTCTTTTATATGAGAGAGCTTTTCTTCTATTATTTTTACAGTGCTAATAACGTCAAAGTTTTGTCTGGCACAAGAAGGACAAGAAATAATTGTAACTCCTTTATTTCTGATGCCTAAAGATTTAAGTATTTGAAATCCTGCTTTAACCTCTTCTACTGGATCTGCAGATAAGGACACTCTTATTGTATCTCCTATTCCAGACCAGAGAAGTTTTCCTAACCCTATAGAAGATTGAATAGTTCCATAATTCAAACTACCTGCTTCAGTAATACCAATATGAAGAGGATAGTCAGATATTTTAGATAGTTGTTCATACGCTTGTACGGCAAGAAATATATCAGAAGCCTTAACACTAATTTTAAAATTAGTAAAATTTCTATCTTCTATAATCTTTATATTTCTTATAGCACTTTCAACTAATGCTTCAGGGCAAGGTGATTTGTATTTTTCTAAAATTTTTTTTTCTAGTGAACCTGCATTTACGCCTATTCTAATGGAGCAGTCATTATCTTTAGCCGCCTGAATGACAGAACTTATTCTTTCGTTTGAGCCTATATTACCTGGATTTATTCTAAGGCATGCTGCACCTGCTTCAGCTGCCTCAATAGCTCTTTTATAATGAAAATGGATATCAGCTATAATTGGAACAGAAACATTTTTTATGATAGTTTTGAGTGCTTTTGTAGATTCTTCATCTGGGCATGAAACTCTTACAATATCAGCACCAGCATCTACAATTTCCTTTATTTGATTAATTGTGCCTTGTATGTCTGTGGTAAGAGTATTAGTCATAGATTGAACACTAACTGGGCTGTCACCTCCAACTGGAACATTACCTACCATTATTTTTTTTGTTTTTCTTCTATTAATATTTCTATAAGGACGAATATTCAATGTTGTACCTTTATTAATTATTTAAAAATTTTATTAAATCATCATAATTTAATGATATATTTCTCTTAACTTCACCAGGCATTCCAATATTGTTAATTATTTTATCATTTATTTGTATAATAATACCTCCTGCATTGCCAGTAACTAATATTAAACCTTTTTCATAAAGTATTTTAATCTTTTCATTCTTTTTTATAACTTTACTAATTAATATCTCTAAATTATTTTTTTGTATTTCTATCCAACTATCTGTATTAGCACTTATGTAAATAAATTTTATTTCTTCTGTTGTATTTATAGGTATCGCAATTTTTTTTAATTCTTCATTTATCTTCACTTTAGAAGGGTTTATAGCTTTAGGTTTTTTTTCTAGTTCTAAATTATTAATTGTGCTTTCTTTTAGATCGTCTTGCACTTCGTTAGTATTTTCATATATTGATGTATCTAATTTATTTACATTGTTATAAAGTAGTATTATTAAAATAAATAAAATTAATGAAATGATTGAAATATAAAATTTAGATAGCTTCAATGTAGGTAGCATATTTATTTTATTTATTTTTATCTCTAAATTATTTTCTGCTGTACTATCAGAAGTATAAACCAATATAGAGGGATCTATTCCTAACCATTTTAAATAAGTTCTAATATGTCCCCTAATAAAAACATCATTTGCTAGCTCATGAAATTTTCCATTTTCAAGATTTTTGAGTATATTTATTTTTATCATAATAAGATTAGAAGCCTCTTCAATAGTTAATTTTTTAGATTCTCTCGCAATTTTTAAATTGTTTTTGAATTCTTCTAAATTAATATTCTCTGTTAGTTTTATAATATCAGCCAAATTTTTACCTTATTAAAGTTTAATAAAAATTAATTATTATCTAGCTCAAATTTAGTATGAAGTGTTTCTAATGCTTTTTTAACAAGTTCTTCGTTTATCAAAACACTAATTTTAATTTCTGATGTAGAAATAACATGAATATTTATATTTTCTGAAGCTAATGCAGAAAACATTTTGTCAGCAACACCTGTATGTGTTCGCATACCAAGTCCTATAATAGAAATTTTAGCAAGAGAATCATTAGTTATGATTCTTTCAAAATTAATATTATTTTTATTTTCTTCCATAACTAATATAGCTTGTTTTAAATCTTTTCTAGATACTGTATATGTAAAATTTATATTTTTTCCATTTTCTGAACCAGTCTGCACAATCATATCTACATTAATATTATTTTTACTGAGTGGAATAAATATTTTGGCTGCTACGCCTGGGTTATCTAATATATTAATAAGAGTAATATTAGCCTCATCTTTAGTATAAGCAATTCCACTAACTAATTCTTTTTCCATTTTTTTATCCTCTTTAATTAAAAATGTACCTTTTTGCCCTGTTTGACTTGATAAGACTTGCACTGTAACATTATGCCTCATAGCCATTTCTACAGACCTAGTCTGTAATACTTTAGCACCTAATGAAGCGAATTCTAACATCTCTTCGTAGCTAATTCTATTTAGTTTTTTAGCCTTAGATACAATTCTAGGGTCACAAGTATAAATACCATCAACATCAGTATATATATCACATCTATCTGCAGAAATTGAAGCTGCAATTGCTACTGCAGAAGTGTCAGAGCCACCTCTGCCTAAAGTAACTATATTATTATTTTCATCGATTCCTTGAAAACCGGCAATTATAGGAATTTCTTTATTTTTCATAATTTCTAATATTTTTTTACTGTCAATATTATTTATTTTTGCCTTAGTATGTTCGCTATTGCACAATATAGGCACTTGCCATCCTAATAATGGTCTAGCCGCTATTCCTAGCTTTCTCAAAGCCATAGAAATTAATGCTATTGATACCTGCTCACCTGTTGAAACTATCATATCATATTCTTTTTTATTTTTAGAAACATCAAAATTTTCAGCTAAGCTAACTAATTTATTAGTCTCCCCTGACATTGCGGAAGAAACTACTATAACTTGATTGCCATTTTTAACCTCTTTTTCAATTAGTTCGCAGGCTTTCATAATTTTGCTGATACTTCCAACTGAAGTTCCTCCAAATTTTTGAACAATTATTTGCATAAATTTTTACCTTAAAAAAAATATTATATTGTTTATTCTACTTTTAATTCTATATTTAACCTATTCATACTTTGACTTATTAAAAGGTGCAATATAGTTTTTTTATTAAATATAAAAGAAAAAAAAGATTTTAATATATTATGTCAATAGATACTCTTGATAAAGATGAAATTATACAATTTTCTAAATTAGCCGATGATTGGTGGAATGAAGAAGGAAGTATGTCTTTTTTGCATTCAATGTCTAAGATAAGAACAAAATATATTAAAGAGTCTATTACGAATAATTTTAAGATAGAAAAAAAAATAAATACCTTAGAGGGTACTAAAATTCTAGATATAGGTTGTGGAGGAGGCATAGCTAGTGAACCTTTAGCAAGAATGGGTGGAGAATTAACGTCTATAGATGAATCTAAGGAACTTATAAATATAGCTAGAGAGCACGCAAAAGAAATGCATCTCGACATTAATTATCAACATTCTAATATTGAAAAAATAATAAAAAATAATAAAAAATATGATGTGGTTATTGCATTAGAGTTATTAGAGCATGTAAAAAATATTTCATATTTTTGTAATTTATTGTCAAAGCTAATTAAACCAAATGGGATAATTATAATATCAACAATAAATAGAAATATATTATCAAAAATGATAGTTATTAAGATTGCTGAAGATGTTTTAAAAAAAATTCCAGTTGGAACGCATAATTACGAAAAATTTATTACTCCAACTGAAATAAAAAACTATTTCAATATTGAAGGTCTAAATATGTCAAATTTAAAAGGAATGATATGGGACCCAATCAGAAGTTGGAGATTATCTAAGAATACTTCTATTAATTATATTGTTACATTTAAAAAATAATTATTTTATTTGTTACCACAGCAGTTTTTGTATTTTTTTCCTGAATCGCAAAATGGACAAATTTCATTTCTACCAACTTTTTTAGATATAGTTGGCGTATTTTTATTATTATTATTATTTCCATTTACTGGTTCTTTAATTAGAGTTATATTTTCTTCTCTTCTTTCTGGAACCTCAGAAGACACTTCTATATTAAGTAGAATAGTTGTCACTTGGTTTCTTATATTTTGTAGCATTTCTTGGAATAGATTAAAGGCCTCACTTTTATACTCATTAAGGGGGTCTCTTTGTGCGTAAGCTCGTAAACCAATTCCTTGTTTTAACTGATCTAATTGTAATAAATGTTCCTTCCAATTTTGGTCTACCACTTGAAGCATAATTTGCTTTTCAATAGTTTGCATATTTTTGACGCCAAATATTTCAGTTTTATTTGAAATTTTATTATCAGCCTCTTTTTTTATAAGATTTTTAAATTCAATTTCAGTCACACCATCTTTTTTTGCCCAATTACTGATAGGAAGATCTAGCCCATATTTTTTGAGTGAGATATTTAATCCTTTCAAATTCCATTGCTCAGCATAGGCTTTTTCCGGTATGTTTATACTTACTAAGTCATCAATAATTTCATTTCTCATATCTTCTAATGTTTCTGTAATATTTTCTACTTGCATTAAGTCTCTTCGCTGTTCATAAATTGCTTTTCTTTGGTCATTCATTACATCATCAAAACGCAGAAGATTTTTTCTTATCTCAAAATTTCTACCTTCTACTTTTTCTTGCGCTTTTAGAATAGCTCTATTTACCCAAGTATGAGTTATAGCCTCTCCTTTTTTTAAGCCTAGTTTAAGTAATACGGTATCTAGTTTTTCTGACCCAAATATTCTCATTAAATCATCTTCTAATGATAAAAAAAACTTTGATTCTCCAGGGTCTCCCTGTCTTCCAGATCTTCCTCTTAATTGATTATCAGTTCTTCTGCTTTCATGTCGTTCTGTTCCTATTACTAATAACCCACCAGCATTTAAAGATAATTCTTTATTTATTGGAATATCGTTTAATTTACTTGGATTAATTATTTCTATGACATCTTTATTTCCACCTAGTTGTATGTCAGTTCCTCTTCCAGCCATGTTAGTTGCAATTGTCACTGCACCTGTAACTCCAGCTAAAGCAATAATATTAGCCTCTTCTGCATGGTTTCTTGCATTCAAAACATTATGTTTAATCTTTTGTTTTTTTAATAATTTTGATAACATTTCGGACTTTTCTATACTAGTGGTACCAACTAAAACTGGCTGTTTTTTAGCATTTGCTGTCTTAATATTTTCTATAACTGCTTCCCATTTCTCTTCTGCAGTTCTATAAATCTCATCATTTTGATCTATTCTAATCATTTCTTTATGAGTGGGTACAGATATAACTTCTAGATTGTATATTTCCATGAACTCATTGGCTTCAGTTAGGGCAGTTCCTGTCATACCTGCTAACTTAGGATACATTCTAAAATAATTTTGAAACGTTACAGATGCTAAGGTTTGATTTTCATTTTTTATGGCAACATTTTCTTTTGCCTCTAGTGCTTGATGAAGACCATCTGAAAATCTCCTTCCTTCCATCATTCTTCCTGTAAATTCATCAATAATTACTACTTGATTATTATTAACAATATAGTCTTTATCCCTCTCAAATAATTTATTTGCCTTAATAGCTTGGTTTATATGATGAACCATATTCACATTTTCTGGATCATATAAATTCTCGCCTTTAAGTAATAATTTATCTTTTAGTATTTTTTCTATATGCTCATTACCTTTTTCAGTGAGGTTAACACTTTTAGTTTTTTCATCTATTTCAATATCTTCTTCTATAAACAGAGGTATTAAAGTATTAATTTTTTTATATAACTCAGAATTGTCTTCAGTTGGACCTGAAATAATTAGTGGAGTTCTAGCTTCATCAATTAAAATTGAATCAACTTCATCTACTATTGCATAACTAAAAGGACGCTGAACCATTTGATCAAATGAGAATTTCATATTATCTCTAAGAAAGTCAAAACCTAGCTCATTATTAGTTGCATAGGTTATATCACAGTTATAGGCTTTTTTTCTTTCTTCATCTTCTAGGTTCGGAATTACACATCCCACAGATAGGCCTAAAAAAGTATAAATTTTTCCCATCCATTCGCTATCTCTTCTTGCTAGATAATCATTTACTGTGACTACATGTACACCTTTTCCTGAAATTGCATTCAGGTAAGCTGATAAAGTTGCAACTAAGGTTTTTCCTTCACCTGTCTTCATTTCAGATATTTTGCCTTGATGTAGAACTATACCTCCGATTATCTGAGCATCATAATGT
>Ga0209630_10002895_pt1 | contig 16027 bp, 13 predicted proteins | sample COG_01_FD_184745 | JGI IMG/M metagenome (GOLD analysis project Ga0209630, IMG submission 184745) | Pelagic Microbial community sample from North Sea - COGITO 998_met_01 (SPAdes) (version 2) | ecosystem: Environmental > Aquatic > Marine > Neritic zone/Coastal water | place: Helgoland, sampling... | reverse complement strand
CAAGACTATCCAATTGCAGGATTCTACTCCAACATTGACACCTTAGCTGCGGTATGCCCTAATCAACAGGTAAACTTTACAGACACTTCTTTTACTTTTGGACCTGCATTAGCATACCAATGGGATTTTGGTACTGGAGGACCAATTGATAATGCACAAAGTCCTTCAACATTTTTCTCTGCTGGAACTTACGATATTGAATTAGTTGTTTCTACAAGTTATGGCTGTACGGACACATCTATTTATCCTATATATGTTATAGGACCGCAAGCGAGCATTATCATAGACAATAACAATATCTGTAAGGGAGAAGCTATTACTTTTACAATAGATAATTATTCGGAAGTTGATTTTTTATCATGGGATTTTGGAGACGGTGTTGTTTTAACCGATACTATCCCTTTTAGCCCAGTTACGCACACCTATAATTTCTTGCCCCCTTCCGGACAAACGTTTGCTTCATTAACGGCTTATGGCATTAACACTTCTTGTCCTGCAATAGCCACCGTAGATATTTTTATCCATGAGGTAAGAGCTGGTTTTACAAGGAATGATGGAATTGATACTGTTTTGTGCATAGACGAAATTTTAACATTAACAAATAACTCGACACTCTCAGATACCTATTCATGGACATTAGGTGATAGCGGTACTTCGAACTCATCTACAAATTTCGACTATACATATTCTATTGCCGATACATTCGATATTATTTTGTTTGTTGAAAACTCTGTTCTTGGGTGTAAAGACACAATAACAAAACAAGTAATCGTTGCGGCAGATCCTATTTTAACCCTTATTGGGGATACTATTTGTTCTTCTGAAACAGCAATTGTACAAGCGCAAGCAGGTAACTCAAACCCGAATTATACATATTCATGGCAACCACTTGCCGATGTTGTTTCGCCTAATAGTGAAACAACCGCAACTGTTGCATTAACGCAAGATCAATATTTTTATGTATCTGTTGAAGATATAACAACAAATTGCACCTCTGAAGATTCTGCTTTTGTCTATATATATTCTAGCATTACCGGCAATACATTTGATACGCTTATAGTTGTTGGAGAGACGCTTAACTTACCTGTTGAATATCCAGATAATACGGTAATTTTCACATGGGAGCCAGAAGATGGCTTGAGTTGTACCCAATGCAGTAACCCTTTGGTTGATCCGGTGCTGCAAAATGTAACTTACTATTTAAATGCTACAGATATTTATGGTTGCAATAATGCCCTTTATATTTTTAATATTGAAATTATTCCTGAAACACTATTAGAAGTACCTACAACCTTTACTCCTAATGGAGATGGCACAAATGATATTATATACCTAGAAACCTGGGGAATAAAAGAATTGTATGAATTTGAGATTTACAATAGATGGGGTGAACTTATTTTTGTAACCACCGATACCACCGTTGGATGGGATGGATTTTATCAGGGAATTCTTCAAAACAACGATATTTACGTATTTAAAGCACGTGCTTTAGATTGGTTTGATGAAGAAATAATTAAAGAAGGTCATATTCATTTAATGCGTTAGTTGATTAACAAAGCAGAAATAAATTCATAAAACAAGGAATATTTAAGCATAAAAAAAGCCGAATCATCTGATTCGGCTTTTCTATTATCAAAACTTATATTAGCTATTGATTGATAATAATTCTATTTCAAATATTAAAGCAGAATTTGGGCCAATTGGACCTTGTCCTCCATTTCCATAACCAGATGAAGCAGGAATAAAAACTCTATATTTTGCACCTGTTTTCATATGTAACAATCCTTCTACCCAACCTTTAATTAAAGGATCAGACATGTTGTGTGTAAAAGGCTCATTTCTTTCTACAGAACTGTCAAAAATAGTTCCATCAATCAAAGTTCCATGATAATGCACTGTTACATTATTTTCTATAGTAGGAATTTCGCCTGAACCAGGAATTAACTCCAATAATTGGACACCTGATGCTAATACTTCCATTCCTTTTTTTGTAGCATTTATAGCCAAAAACTCTTCACCTTCTCTCAGATTAATATCAGCAGGGCTTTCAACTCTTCGAGGGTTTTTTAACTCATTACTTGTAGAAACAACTTCCTTGTGTTCTGCCTCAGGAGCGTTGGAAGAATTATTTCCAATACAACCAGTCATTAATAATAACCCAATTGTAATTAGCCAAAGGTTCTTCATAATTATTTATCTACAGAGATTAATTCAATTTCAAAAATAAGCGTTGAGTAAGGTCCTATATCAGCACCTGCTCCTCTATCTCCATAAGCCAAATCATAAGGAATATATAGTTTCCATTTATCACCTTCTTTCATTAGTTGTAAAGCCTCAGTCCAACCTTTAATAACTCCACTAACTGGAAAAGATGCTGGCTGACCTCTTTCAACAGAACTATCGAATACAGTTCCATCAATTAATGTTCCTGTATAGTGCGTAGTTACTTTATCATTTAACTCAGGTGTTGCTCCAGAACCAGAAGACAACACCTCATATTGCATTCCACTTTCTAAAGTGACAACTCCTTTTTTTGTAGCATTTATAGCTAAAAACTCTTCACCTTCTTTCGCAGCTTCCTTTGCTTTTTCAGCTTGCATTTGCCCTATGTATTCATTTAACAAAGGACCAACTGCTTCTTTACTAATTGCCAATTCTGAATCATTCAAAATATCCCGCAATCCTTTAGCCATTGCTTCAACGTTTAAATCTCCTAAACCTTGCCCTTTTAAATTATCAGCAATGTCAACACCTAATCCGTAACATACTGAATCTAGTTTTGTTTCTAATGTTACCGATGCTTCAGAAATATTTGATTCTGCTGATTCTGTTTCAGTACAACCAGTCATTAATAATGACCCAATTGTAAGTATCCAAAAATTTTTCATAATTATTTATCTACTGAAATTAATTCAATTTCAAAAATGAGTGCTGAATATGGTCCGATATTAGCGCCAGCTCCTCTTTCTCCATAAGCCAAATCGTAAGGAATATATAGTTTCCACTTATCACCTTCCTTCATCAATTGCAAAGCTTCTGTCCACCCTTTTATTACTCCACTAACTGGAAAAGATGCAGGCTGACCTCTTTCTACCGAGCTATCGAACACCGTTCCATCAATTAATGTACCTGTGTAGTGCGTAGTAACTTTATCATTTAACCCTGGTGTTGCACCTGAACCTGAAGTTAAGACTTCATACTGTAATCCACTTGGAAGTGTAGTAATCTCTTTTCTTTTACCGTTTTTCGCTAAAAAATCAGCACCTTCCTTAGAAGCTCCTTTGGCTTTTTCAGCTTGCATTTGCCCCATGTATTCATTCAATAAAGACCCCACTTCTTCTTTACTAATTGCCAATTCCGAATCATTCAAAATATCCTGCAATCCTTTAGCCATTGCCTCAACGTTTAAATCTCCTAAACCTTGCCCTTTTAAATTCTCAGCAATGTTAACACCTATTCCGTAACTTACTGAATCTAGTTTTGTTTCTAATTTCATTTCTGTTTTGTTTTTATTATTTTTCTGAGCTGACAAACCCAAGCCACTTGTAAGTAAAATTGTCACTATTATTAATTTGGTTTTCATATTTATTAATTTATTGGTTTGCAAAAATAGAATATAATTGGAAAGAAAAAAACGTGCCAATACATTTGAATTGAAAACCAAACAATAATACACGAAGTTAAAAATTCTGCCATTCAGCAGATACAACTCATTTTTTTATGCTTTAAATAGCACGATTCAATTATATTATTACATTTGCGAGGATATTTTTAAAAAATATTTAATAAAATTCTAAATAAAATTCGCAAAAAATAATTTAAATATGAAAAGAAATATAGCAATTGCACTCGCATTTATATTTGCATCAAGCACATTTACGGTTAAAGCTAACGAAGGAATGTGGCTTCCTTTATTGATTAAAAGGTTAAACCATGTAGACATGCAGAAATGCGGGTTACAGCTTACTGCTGAAGAAATTTACTCCGTAAATAACTCAAGTTTAAAAGATGCAATTGTTGCATTAGGTGGAGGTTTTTGTACTGGAGAAATAATTTCTGGAGAAGGTTTAATGTTAACAAACCACCACTGTGGATTTGGAACTATCCAAGCTAACAGTACAACAGAACACGATTACCTTACAGATGGTTTTTGGGCGATGAATAAAGAGCAAGAAATTCCTGCTGATTTTGGGGTTTGGTTTCTAGACCGAATGGACGATGTAACAGATATTGTATTGAAAGGGGTTACAGATGAAATGAAAGAAGGTGAAAGAACTGCTTTAATTCAAAAAAATATTGCTGCCTTAAAAGCTAAAGAAAGTGCTGAAAAAGGAGATGACTTTAGGTTACAAATCAAATCTTTTTACTACGGAAACGAATACTATATGTTTAAATACAATGTATTCAATGATGTGCGTTTGGTTGGTGCACCTCCAAGCTCTATTGGGAAATATGGTGGAGATACAGATAACTGGATGTGGCCAAGACACACGGGAGATTTTAGTATGTTTAGAGTTTATGCTAATAAGGACAATAACCCAGCTGATTTTGCTAAAGAAAATGTTCCTTACAAACCAAAACATCATTTACCCGTTTCTATTGCTGGTGTTGAAGAAGGAGATTATGCAATGATAATGGGGTATCCAGGAAGCACAGACAGATACTTAACTTCATATGGAGTGCAAGATGCTGTTTCTGTTGAACAACCTGCGAGAGTTCTTATTAGAAGAACAAAATTGGATATTATGGAGATTGGAATGAATAAGGAACAAAAAGTTCGTATTCAATATGCTTCTAAGCATGCTAGTACTAGTAACTATTGGAAATATTTTGTTGGACAGAGTGCTCAATTGGTAAAAAACAATGTTTATGATAAAAAGAAAGCCATTGAAGATGCATATATTAAATGGTCAAACGCTGATAAAACTCGTGCTGCAAAATATGGTAATGCTATAACGCTAATTGCAGAAGCATATGAAAAAAACAATCAGTATACATTGCCAAATGTCTACTTTGAAGAAGCTATTTTTCAAGGACCTGATGTGTTTTCTTTTGTAATGAGCAACTTTGGCTTTAGATCAGCTATGAAAGGAGCACTTTCAAGTGAAGATGAAGAAAAAATTGAAGCAGCTAAAAAAGGAATTAAAGAAGCTGCTCCAGCCTACTTTAAAGATTACAATCAAGAAATTGACGAAAACCTGTTAGCTTCAATGTTAGAAATGTTTTCGTCAAATGTAGATGCAAAATACCATCCTGCAACTTTGACCGAAATTAAAACTAAGTATAAAGGAGATTTTAACGCATTTGCTAAAAAGTATTATTCTAAATCTCCATTTGCTTCAGAAGAGAAGTTAACTCTATGGTTAGATAAGTTTAGTAAAAAAACAGTTGAGAAAGATCCTATTTACAACTTAATGAATGAATTTATCGATATATATATTCAACAAATTATTATGCCTCAACAATTATCTGCTGAATCTTTAGCTAAAGGGATGCGTTTGTTTGTTGATGGAACAATACAAATGAATAAAGATAAAGCTTACGCTTCTGATGCAAACTCAACTATGCGGGTTACTTACGGTAATGTGCTTGCTTATGATGGTGCTGATGCGATTCATTACAGCCACATAACAACATTAGAGGGAGTTATGCAAAAAGAGGTAATTACAGAAAATAAGAATCATGAGTTTTACGTGCCTCAAAAATTAAAGGACTTGTACAATAGTAAAGACTATGGTCAATATGCCATGAAAGATGGCAGGCTACCTGTGGGATTCTTGTCAAACAATGACATTACTGGAGGTAACTCAGGAAGTCCAGTAATAAATGCTAAAGGTCAATTAATAGGAACAGCATTTGATGGAAACTGGGAAGCGATGAGTGGTGACATTTATTTTGAGCCAAATATTCAAAGAACAATTTCGGTAGACATTAGATACACATTATTTATTATTGACAAGTATGCAGGTGCTGCACACTTAGTTAAAGAAATGACTTTAGTTAAAGAGCCTGTAAAACCAATTAAAAAGGCTGAAATAGCGATACCAACAGAAGTAATTGAGGAACCAGTAGAAGCAACACACTAAATAAGTCTTAAATCTTATATAAAAGCCCGATTGAATCTTCAATCGGGCTTTTTTGTTTTATATAGTCAACAATAGTCATCCATAACCATTGGATTTCCTTAGTATTATGATGAGCCAAACTTAGCACCTATCGCATTCCTTTTTGAAAATCTCTTTTGAGAACAGCTATGGCCATTTCAGTTGGTGTTTTATCTAGATTAGAAATTATCTCGAATATTTTTGTACTTAAATCTATTCCGGTAGCAGTATCTTTTAGATTTCGCATGGCCATGTTGACAATTTTACTAGTTTCTTCTTTTGCCGTTTTAACTCCATCCCATGCTTTAATAGATATATATATTTGTTGCGTCATATTGTGAACATATTCTTCACGAATAGCCTTAAGCATCTCTGAATGTAAGAGCCTAGCACTCATACCTGGTTTATGTAAACGTATAATCATGTTATTGGGGTCTACTCTTTCCATGTAAAGAACGGTTCTCTCATACGCTTGCATCCTAAGTGGAATATATTCTTTAGTTAATTTCATTTTTAATTCATCTTCCCGAATAGATTGTTCTTTATCAAAAAATTGTTTTAAAATTATAAAGACCGCAAAAAATACAACTAATGCTGGTATTAATATTTTTACTATTTCAATTACATGCTCCATAACTACGCGAATCTTTCTGTTGTTTTTTTTATCTTATTACGTTCAAATACAAATAAAGTTAAAAGATATCAGAAATATATTTATTATTCAATATAATGCCCGTATTAACAATCGTTACAAAATATTTGACAACTTTAATTGAAAAATCGAAGCATCTGAAAAACATCTTTAGTAAGTTTGTGCACCACATAAAAAAAATCAGAATGCAACAAGTTTCAGACAGATTAAACAGACTTACCGAATCCGCTACAATCGCTATGGCACGTAAGAGCAGAGAGTTAAAAGCACAAGGAAGAGATATCATAAGTTTGAGCTTGGGTGAACCAGATTTTAACACGCCAGATTTTATAAAAGAAGCTGCCAAACAAGGAATTGATCAAAATTATACGAAATACATGCCTGTAAATGGTTATGAAGATTTACGTGATGCAATATCTATTAAATTTAAAAGAGATAATGATCTAAGCTATAGTGCTGACCAAATCGTTGTTTCTACAGGTGCGAAGCAATCAATCGCCAATGTTATGATGAGTTTAGTTAATCCTGGTGATGAAGTAATTATACCTGCGCCATATTGGGTTACATATGCTGATATTGTAGCTCTTGCTGAAGGTATTCCTGTGATTATTGAAACTTCTATTGATAACGATTTTAAAATTACTGCAGAGGAACTCGAAGCTGCCATAACGGATAAAACAAGAATGATGATTTACAGTTCTCCTTGTAATCCAACTGGATCATTATATAGTAAGGATGAATTACGCAGATTGGCTGACGTAATCGTAAAGCATGAAAATCTACTGGTAACAAGTGATGAAATTTATGAGCACATCAATTTTGTTGGAAAACATGAAAGTTTAGCGCAATTTCCGGATGTTTATGACCAAGTAATTACAATTAACGGGGTTTCTAAAGCATTTGCTATGACAGGCTGGAGAATAGGATATATTGGGGCTCCTGAATGGATTGCACAAGCTTGTACTAAAATGCAAGGGCAAATTACATCAGGAACATGTGGAATAGCGCAAAGAGCAGCTATAGCTGCTGTATTAGCAAACCCAAGTGTGACAAGTGAAATGAAAGAGGCTTTTCATAAAAGAAGAGACCTTGTGCTCGGAATGTTGGGAAAAATGGAGGGTGTAAAAATCAATTTACCAGAAGGAGCATTTTACGTATTCCCTGACATCAGTTCTTTCTTTGGAAAATCAGATGGAACTACAAAAGTTAATAACGCTGACGACTTAACCATTTATATTTTAGAGAAAGCGAATGTTGCCTTAGTTACGGGTGCAGCTTTTGGCGCTCCAAATTGTATTCGTATTTCTTACGCTGCAAGCGATACTGATTTAACGGAAGCTATGACGAGAATGGGAAAAGTATTAAGTGATCTAAAATAGATTGGTTCATTGAACTAAAAGTCGTCAGTTACTATATTAACCTAGTCTAGTATCTAATGTCTTTTATTCTAGCGTCTCATTACAAAACCATCTTTTCACCTAAATCTAATTCGATTATATCATCTAGAATCGCTTTAATTCTTGAATGATGCACGGGACTTGCTAATTTATTAAGAGGCCGAATCCCTATCTTCTTTTTGTCTTGGAAATGTTCATCCAATTCAGTCGTTCTTACGATATAAAATTTCCATTGATCTAAATCCAATACATCAATTTTTGTCACATCCTTTTGATCCAATAGACAAAAAACATAGATTTCTGCTTCCCTATTTCGAAAAGTAATAGAATCATCTGTTTTTTTATTCACTCCTTTCTTTGGTGCGATATCATACAAAACCCTTTTTGGTCTTTTCTGTCTCCAGCTTTGAATGTAACCGGAAGTCTTTACGGCAATTTTTTTTCTGCGGTACCTAAATTCTACATTACCCCAATCAATTCTGGGAAATTTTGTTAATTCAAGAGCATTTGCGACCAAATACAAACCAAAATCATCTCGATTCTTATTTATTAAAATATCAGAATAAGTCCATTGCCAAAAATCTTTAATTTTTGCATCAGCTAGACCCTTTATTTCTTCATGCCCAAAAAACATGTCACGAATTTACAATTTCCCTATTTAATATTATTGATTTTTTTAAAGCAAACGATTATATTTACAGAAGGTAGAACGAAACATGAATAAACCAAACATCATAAAATGGTCTTTTTGGCCGATACTAGTTGCAGTTATTTTAATTGGATACACTTACATAAGTGCTGAAGCGGTCAATAAACATTTAGACTTCATACCATCAAATGCAAAAGCTGTAGTTTTTCTAGATTCAAAGTATTTAGCTAACGATTTCTACGAATTATTAAAGTTTAACCCAACCAAAATAGATGAAATCTTATCTTCTGGAGAAGAAGAAAGTGTCGATGAATTATCTACTGAGTTACCTGGTATTGTTCCATTGGAAAAAATGGCTTTTTATCTGTATCAAGATACCGAAACGAAAGACCAACAATTCTTTCGATGTTTCATAGCAACCTTGTCAGATAAGGCTCAGTTTTTGAAAAAGATGAATGGTATGCGGGAAAAAGCAACTGTAAAGGATATTGAAGGAGGTCAGGTTCACTTTTTTAAAGAAGATAACAAACTTGTATTAATCAAGGATGATATTGGCCTTGTAATTGAGCCCGTTAACCCCGCATTTAAATTGAATATGCCCATCGGGAAAAAACATTATATGTCTGTTTTTTCGAAGGAAGCTATTTCACTTATGGATGAAAGCTCAAGCTTTTCTGAAACCTCTAAGCAAAAGAATCATATTAATATTTGGTCCCCAAACGGAGAAGGTTTTTTAAAAGGGTTTGGTGGAGACATGATTGGTATTAATAAAATGTTTAACAGTCAGGCGATATCTGTAAATTTAAAAGATGAAAATATAGAAACTAAAGTTCATTTATATTTGAACGAAAAAGATTTAATTATCGAAAAAAGTAATGAGGTAATCTCCCTCAATGAAAAAGAATTATTTCGTTTAAGTATGAGCTTAAATGCAGAGAAATTTAAAGGTTACTTTCATACGTTACTTCCTTCTGACAAATATTTTCTTGCAGATGGTTGGACAGGTCAAGTATGCACAAGTGTTATTGGGTTTAGGAACGAACCCGTTTACAAAATACAAGCAGATACTATTATTGACAATATTAAACTAGACACTTTAATTAAAATTGATACTGTCGAACTATCTCGATGGGTGAACTTGCCACATTTCGTATTAGCAGTCGAACTTGAAGACGCAAAAACGGTCGTTGAATTATTAAAAATAGATTCAACAATACTTGCTAAAGATGGATACTTCTATACAAAAATACCGAACCTTATAAATGAAATTATTTACATAAAAATAGCAGGAAATAACTTGCTCCTCTCTTCCACTCCATTAGGGTTTAAGTATGAACCTGTCTATTCTACATTCGCTTTTAATATGGACATAGAAGAACTAATTTCAAACTACCCTCCAAAAGATATGTTTCAGGCATTGTTAATCCCAACAATCAATAAATTTGATTTTAAATCATTCGAAATGTATTATGATAAAATGAATGATGACTTTATCTGCCTTAGTGGAAAACTGAAACTAGGAAAAGAAGATATTCACTCACTTTTAAAAGTTGTCCCTTTTGCTTTTAATATGGCTTCTGATTTTTAATCCAATTTTTTTGAATCTTCCTTTGGCTTGTATTCGTAGTGAATAATAAACCCTGATACAGGATCACTTATAGAGGTATAGCCATTGTTCTCCATTTCCCTTTCTTGTTCTTCATCAATTTCCCATTGGTATTTTTTTTCTTTAAATGTTGCTCCCTCTTCTTTTAAGAAAAATGCTAGAACAACACCAACTAATGCTCCTAAAAAATGTGACTCATACGATACGGATGGGTCTAAAGGAAATAGGCCCCAAATCATACTTCCATACAAAAATACAACGAAAAGAGAAATCGCCATAAGTCTTACATCTTTTCTAAAAACTCCACTAAAAAAAAGGTAAAATGCTAAGCTGTAAATAACACCACTCATACCCGCATGGTAACTCCCTTGCCTGGCCCAAATCCATACAAAAAACCCACCTATAACCCAGGAAAGTCCAAATACCTTCCAAGCAATTTTTTTATAAAAGTAAAATAAAGCCCAACCTAAAATCAGCACAGGAGCTGAATTATTGATGATATGAGAAAAATCCTTAGTTGAATGAATTAATGGTGAAAACAAAACCCCTGAAAGCCCTGAAAAATCTCGTGGTTTCACACCATATTGAAATAAATGCAATTGATAATGTAAATTAAAAGCATGAATTATCCACATCAATGAAAGAATTGACAATGGAATTATTGCAGCATTTAAAAGCGTTTTTTTATCATTTTTATGCATTAACTAAATCCCCTTTCTTTTTTTATTGTTTCGTAGGCTTCTTGTATTTTTTGAAATTTTTCTTTAGCCGCTTTTTGATGCTCATCTCCCATTTGCTCATACTTATCTGGATGGTGGAGTACTGCCATTTTTCTATAGGCTTTCTTCACCTCTGCATCAGTAACGTTCTTTTCGACACCAAGCGCTATATATGCGTTTGAAGTGCTTTTGTAAAACATTGCCTTCAGCTGTTCAAACTCCATTGAAGAAATACGCAAGTAAGCCGCAATTTGTTGAATCACTTTAACCTCAGATTCAGAAACATGGCCATCTGCTTTGGCTATACCAAATAAATATTGAACGAGAACAGAACGCTGTTGATGCGGCATAACACCTGCTATATCACCGCAAACCTGACTTAGATTAAAGTCCTTTTTTAATATATCTTTAAAATTACGTATCTGTTCATTTGCAAATTGCGGTGAAAATTGTTGGTTTAAAAAAGCCTTTACATAATCCAACTCGGATTTCAATACTTTTCCATCCGCTTTCATTACTGCGCCAGACAAAACCAATAATGCCGTAGCAAAGTCATTTTGATTTATCTGTTGTCGGTAATAGCCTTGATTATGTCCGCCGCCCATATTGCCAAACCCCCCAGCAAAGCTTCTTCCAGGTCCTTCACCATTTCGAAAAGTTTTCACATTCGTAAAAGCTGAGCCAATCATATAGCCAATCATAGCACCCCAAATTCCTTTAAATAATAAAAAACCTATTAATCCTCCTATTAACCCTCCCATTTTATTAAATCAAATTATTCTAAATAGATTTTTTATTCTGCCTGTAAATTTATCATTTTTTATCTTTACTTTTAGACCATTAATGGCTGTTTTTCCTTACGAAATAGAATTTCCTGTAATAAAATCAGGTAGCACCTACAAATTCGAAACCCAATCTGAAATTGAATACGAGGTTCGGTTTGCACGTAAAAAAAACAATTTATTGCATACAAGTATTGCCTTTGGAGTCCTCAATGATGAGTTTGAAGGTGAAGAATATTCGCTTACCAACAAAGGAGAAACTTATAGAGTGATGACAACAATTGTTGTTATTGTAAAGGCCTATATGGAACAGCATCCAAACGTAAAGATTTATGAATTTGTCGGTGAACCAACTGCTGCTGAGCATGATGAATTTCCGGCTAAAAGGCTAAACCTCTATAATCGTTACTTAGGCCAAATGTTTGATCAAAACTGGGAGTTTAACCTCCAGGGGAACAAAATGGTTATTTCAAAAGTATAATTAAGTCCTTCTTTTAAGACTTAGCAAGATATCTTTCCACATAGTATGTAGAACACAGAGGAGAAATTCGATTTCTCCTCTGTAATCAAAATAGAACATATCTCTTAATCAATCATCTCAACACTGCGGCTAATAAACTCTGCCAAATCTTTACCCTTTAACATTCCGTTAGAAAGTAAAGCTAAATCAACAGCTTGTTTCGCTAATTTCTCTTTCTTAACTTTATCTTTTTCACCTAATATTTTAGATGTGAGCGGATGATTACTGTTAACAACTAGGTTATACATTTCAGGAAATGCTCCCATCATCTGCATTCCTCCTCCACCCATAGCTTGCTGTTCTTTCATTCTTCGCATAAATTCACTTTGCGTAATAACAACAGGCTGTTCAGTTTCACTCATACTTTCGAACTGAACGGTAAACTTATCCTTAGTAACGTTGCTCTCAAAAACAGGCTTTACTTTATCTTCTTCTTCCTTTGACAATTTTGAAGGCTGCGCTTCTTCTTTGTTAATTAACTTATCGATAGTATCAGCATCCAAACGAGCTAAAGAAACACCTTGTTTTTCCTCAAGTTTCTGAATATAATGACTTGACAATGGACCATCTAGCAATAAAACGTTGTAACCTTTTGACTTCGCAACTTCAATCAGTGAATGATGTTCTTCTGCGTTATGAGAGTAAAGATAAACCAGTTTGCTATCCTTGTCAGTTTGCGCATCTTTTACTTTTTCTTTGTACTCTTCAAAAGTGAAAAACTCATCATCAGTAGTCTTTAAAAGCGTAAATTTCTCTGCTCTTTCTCCAAACTTATCATCAGTAAGCATTCCATATTGGATAAATACTTCAATATCATTCCATTTAGATTCAAAATCCTTGCGGTCTTTCTTAAACATTGAACCTAATTTGTCTGCTACTTTTTTAGAAATATGATTCGAGATTTTTTTCACGTTGCTATCACTTTGCAAGTATGAACGTGAAACATTTAATGGAATATCTGGAGAATCAATAACCCCATGCAGAAGTGTCAAAAACTCCGGCACTATATTCTCAACAGAATCAGTTATAAAAACTTGATTGCTATATAATTGAATCTTGTTTTTCTGTACCTCTACTTGATTCCTTAATTTAGGAAAATATAAAATTCCCGTTAAATTAAATGGATAATCAACGTTTAAGTGAATATGAAACATTGGTTCCTCAGAAAAAGGATATAATTCGCTATAAAACCCTTTGTAATCTTCAGCCTTCAAATCAGCTGGTTTTTTTATCCAAGCTGGAGCTGTATTGTTTAAAACATTCGGGATTTTCTTTTCAATTTTCTTCGTATTTCCCTCTTCGTCCTTTTCCCCTTTAGGGTCTTCAATAAATTCAGATTTCTCTCCATAAATAACATTGATTGGCAAGAACTTACAATACTTATTTAATACAGTATTAATTCTAGCATCCTCTAAATATTCTTTTGAGTCTTTTGAAATATGCAAAACAATTTCAGTTCCTCTATCTTTTTTATTGATTTCGGAGATTGTGTATTCAGGACTTCCATCAGATTCCCATTGTACAGCTTGTGACGCCTTTTTATGAGACAATGTCTTAATCTGAACCTTATCAGAAACCATGAAAGAAGAGTAAAATCCTAAACCAAAATGCCCAATAATAGAATTCGCATCTTTGTCTTTGTATTTCTCTACGAACTCCGTTGCACCAGAAAATGCAATCTCGTTTATGTATCTATTTACTTCCTCAGCTGTCATACCGATGCCATTATCCTTAATGGTAATCGTTTTAGCTTTATTATCTAAAATAACTTCTACCTGCAATTCTCCTATATCTCCTTTTACCTCTCCAGCAGCAGACATTGTCTTTAATTTTTGACATGCATCCACAGCGTTAGACACAAGTTCTCTTACAAATATCTCTGTATCAGAGTATAAGAATTTTTTAATAATCGGAAAGATATTTTCCGTTTGTATATTAATTGTTCCTTTTTCCATTTTCAATTATTTAATTTATTTGAAACTCACCCTAGTCAAATGATGTGCCACCCAAAAAATTGTGACAATTTGTCGTAAATGACAATTATATGCATGATTTAAAGTCACTTTCGGTAAATATTAACCTTTATAATGACACGTATTGCATAGTTTGAAAATCTGAGTATTTCAGCTTGTATTTAAATCTTCAGTTTTCTTATATAAAACTACCATAAATCAACTCAAAGTTTTATTTTTGGCTAAAAAGTAAACTCCTATGAACAAGTCGTTATTATGCATTTTTGTATTTGCAGTTATCCTATTTTCTGCTTGCAGTGAAAAAGAGATCACAACAACTGAAGACATTATTGAAAATGAAGTGAATCCGGCTCATGCAGATTTTGATTTATTGCATTCCGATGAAAAAGCCATTGAAATTGCTGATAAAGTAATGAAATCAATTGGAGGAAGAGAAAATTGGGACAATACAAAATATCTTAGGTGGAATTTTTTTGGAAAACGTTTACATTACTGGAATAAAGAAACAGGTGATGTTAGAATTGAAATTCCAAGCTCGGATGCTATTATTCTTATGAATATCAATACACTTGAGGGAAAAGTTAAACTAGGAGATGTAGAACCTACTAAAGCTGATTCTCTCGACAAATATCTTGATTTAGGTAAAGAAATGTGGGTCAATGATTCTTATTGGATGTTTATGCCGTTCAAACTAAAAGATAGTGGAGTCACTTTAAAGTCAAGACAAAAAAGAATGATGCTCAATAATGAATATGCTTATGCTCTAGAGCTAACCTTTAGTGGTGTAGGAGAGACTCCAGATAATAAGTACATTATTTATGTAGACACATACGATTACAAAATAAGACAATGGGACTTCTTCCCCACTCCAACAATGAAAGACCCTGTATTTATTACTACTTGGGAGAATTACTCTCAGTATGGAAATATTGAATTAGCCGATGTTAGAAGCACGGATACGCTTACGGATATTGCTGTATTTGAAGAGCTATCTGAAACAGTCTTTACTTCATTTGATAAGTCAGCTAAATAAACAAGTTAAAAATCACCTATATCCATTCCAATTGTAAATTGAACAGCTGGTGTTTGCCAGTTAAAATCAGTTTTATTTAAGCCCCACCCGACATCAATTCCTATTACACCAATAATTGGTGCATATACTTTCGCTCCAAACCCAATCGATGATTTTAAACTATATGGATCTAAATCCATTAAGGATTGGTAGGTATTTCCAAATTCTCCGAACAAATGAGTTGAAAACATAAATTGATCTGTCTCAATTACTTTTTTTTGCAATTCAAAAGATAACTTAATAGCGAGAGGGTCGCCATTAGCAGTAGATATATCCTCAGATTCATAACCACGTAAGCCTATATATTCATTTGCAGAAACATCGAAATTCGTTATCCCAGTCCCCCCCATAAAATAACGCCCGAATGGAACCGTTCCAACTTCTTTATTAAAATACCCCAAATATCCAATTCCGAACTTTGATGCTAACACTATATTTTTACCAGGTTTTAAACTCTGATAATGTTTCAACGAGAATTTAAACTTATAATATTCAAACCATTTAAACTTTTCTTCAGTAGATAAACTTAACGCTTCTGTTTCAGTATATCGTG
>Ga0209630_10002892_pt1 | contig 16051 bp, 10 predicted proteins | sample COG_01_FD_184745 | JGI IMG/M metagenome (GOLD analysis project Ga0209630, IMG submission 184745) | Pelagic Microbial community sample from North Sea - COGITO 998_met_01 (SPAdes) (version 2) | ecosystem: Environmental > Aquatic > Marine > Neritic zone/Coastal water | place: Helgoland, sampling... | reverse complement strand
CCCCTAAGCCCCTAAAATCAACGGCTCCAGCAGAGGTGTCAAAAACTGAATAATTTTTTTGATGACCAAGCAGTCCGGTGATTTCGATGTAGCCGAAAGGTGGGATTGTAGTCGCTGGGCAAAGTTTCATACGAAGATTCTAAAGGTAGCGGAATCGAATGCTTTTCAAAGAAATCACTCTTCAGCTTTGGAAAATGCCAGTAACTGGAGAAGTTTTGGAGATTTTGTAGAAGCGTCTCCGTTTACAACGAAAGAAGATTTAGCCCTTGATCGTGTAAATAACCCACCATACGGAACCAATCTTACATTTCCTTTTTCCGAATACAAAAAATTTAATCAAACAAGCGGAACATTGGGAAAGCCAATGTCATGGATAGATACTGAGCGAGATTGGAACTGGATGCTGGATAATTGGAACCGGGTGCTTGTATCTGCAAATATTAAAGCGGGAGAATGTTGTTACTTTGCATTTTCTTTTGGTCCATTTCTCGGATTTTGGACCGCCTATGAAGCTTCCGAGAGAATGGGGTGCTTGTGCATTCCCAGCGGAGGCCAAAGTACGGAACAACGACTAAATGGAATTATTGAGCATAATGCAGATCATTTGTTTTGCACTCCGACCTATGCGATGAGGTTAACCACAGTTGCAGAAGAATCTGGGATCAATCTGTCTAGCCACAACCTTAAGTCGATTATAGTTGCAGGAGAAACTGGTGGTAGTGTACCGAGTTTCAGGGAACAACTTTTATCAACTTGGGGAAATGGTGTTAAAGTATATGACCATTATGGCATGACTGAAGTTGGTCCTGTTGCTTATGAAACTCCTGGAGGCGAAGGCGGGCTAAGAATTATTTTGGATAGTTATTTTCCTGAAGTTATTGATCCATATAGTGAGAAGGCTGTCCCAAACGAAGATCAGGGCGAATTGGTTCTGACCACATTAGGTCGAACCGGTTGTCCTGTTTTTAGATATCGTACGGGGGACTTGGTTAAAGCAACGCACGGAAATGATGAAATGGGTATGCCTACTGTCGACCTGATGGGTGGAATTCTCGGTCGCGTTGATGATATGGTGGTTGTGCGCGGAGTGAATTTGTATCCCTCGGCGGTTCATGCGGTGGTCTCGAATTTCCCTGAAATTTTCGAATATCAAGTGATATTTGAAGAGCGTGATTCCATGCTGGAAGCTAAGGTAAATATTGAATCCAGTACGGATATTTCAAATAAATTGGAACACTCACTTCAGGAATCATTTTCCTTACGAATACCAGTAAAACAAGTAGGGACTGGAACTTTGCCCCGCCATGAGATGAAGGCCAATAGATGGATTAAGCCTCGTGCCTAAAATTTTTTAAGATGAAAAAAACTATTGAAATTTCCAAGCTTTCAAAATCTTTTCCTTCCCCGGGTGGAGAGGAAACAGTTCATGTCTTCAACGAAGTTGATTTAGTAGTGGAGGCAGGTTCATCCGTGGCAATTGTTGGACCCTCTGGATCCGGGAAAAGTACTTTACTCAATGTTATTGGCCTTTTGGATAAACCAACGCAAGGGAGCATTGAAGTGAATCAACAGAGCCTAGGTTCACTCTCAGATAAGGAAGTGGCGGAATACCGTAACCAAACAGTTGGGTTTGTTTTTCAGTCTCATCATTTGCTTCCGTCATGTACGGTTTTAGAAAATGTAATGGTTCCCGCTCTCGCCGGTTTTGGTAAATTAAGAGGGAGCGAGCTACGGAATCGAGCAACAGAACTTTTGAAGGAAATCGGTTTAGATCATCGCTTATCTCATTTACCAAGTCAAATATCAGGAGGCGAGAGACAGCGCGTAGCTGTGGCCCGTGCTTTGATCAATAATCCTTCTGTCTTATTGGCAGACGAACCAACTGGTGCTCTTGACCAAAGTAACTCAAATAAACTTATAGATTTGCTCAATCAACTGAATGAACAGAAAGGGGTAACTTTGTTAATGGTCACCCATTCAGAACATAGCGCAAATCAAATGAAGCATGCATATCATTTAAATGATGGGAATTTAAATCAGCAGAGATAATGAGTCCCTGGAAAATAATCTTTAGGAATTTGTTTTTTTTTCGTAGGCAAAACACAGGCATTATTTTAGCTGCTGCTTTGTGTGCGATTGTTCTTACTGGTGCCTTGACTGTTGGGGATTCGGTACGTTCAACATTGCGTGATTTAGCAGAGAACAGAGTAGGTCAGGGAGACATAGCCATGCTTTCGCCTGATGGTTTTTTTGAGGAGGACCTCGCGGACAGGATGAAGGATAAGGTTGCTGCAGAAGTTGTTATCGCTCCTATTGCAATGACACGGGGAACAATAACAACTCCGGATGGTTCATTGCGGGTGACCAACATACAGGTGTTGGGAGTGGATGAGAGATTTTGGAAGCTTGCACCTGATTTTTCACACACGCCACTTGGTGCTTGGTCTATGAAGAAAGAATACCCTGAATGGGGCTCCGGAAGATTTTTTGTAAATGAAAGGCTCGGAAAACGATTAAACATGGGGAGAGACGAGAGGTTAATTCTGAGAATGGAAGAACCAAGCATGTTTTCGAGAGATGCCCCGTTGTCAGGGGAGCGAGATAATAAATTTGTTACAATGAACAATTCATTTGGTGCAATCATACCAGCAATGGGTTTTGGTAATTTTGGCCTACAGGGAAATCAGCGTGAACCACTTACACTATTCGTCCCATTGAATTCTTTGCAGAAGAAACTTTTCCGTTCTCTAGATGAAATTTCGGGTACCACAAAATTTGCAAACTTTCTCCTCATGGGTGCGCCGAATGAAGCTGAGGTTGACCTGGAACTTGCAAAGAAGGCATTGGATAAATGTTGGACCTTAGAAGATGCTGGAATCGAAATTAAGGAACTCCGTAATTCAAATGAATGGAGTATTCGAACTCGGCAGGTATTTCTTTCAGATAGTTTAGCCAAGCAGGCTATCCGTGTAAGCCGGAAATCTGTTGGTGTTCTAACTTATTTAGTAAATGCAATAGAAAATAAATCGGATAAGAGTGGTACTGCTCTAGTACCATACTCCATGATGAGTGCGGTGGCACCCAAAAGTGTGGATTTTCTTAGTGAGGATTGGAATGATCAGGACATTGCATTGAATCAATGGACAGCAGGTGATTTAAATGCATCGCTAGGAGATTCAATAAGCGTTAGTTACTATACGGTTGGAGAAAGAAGAAAGTTAATCGAATCTTCGAGAGAATTTGTTTTGCGAAAAATTCTTCCGATGCCGCAAGCCGTTCCGGAAAAACAGGAAAGCGATTGGACCCCACGTTTTCCGGGACTGTCCGATGCCGAGTCCTGTGGAGAGTGGAATACCGGCATTCCTATTGTTCATAAGGTGCGGGATCGTGATGAACATTATTGGGACGAGTACCGGGGAACGCCCAAGGGTTTTGTTTCGCTTAAGGCTGGGCAGGAGATGTGGGGAAACCGCTGGGGCTCCCTGACTGGACTGAGAATGGAGAAAGGAAACATTTCCAAGGAAGAGATAAAAAAAAGATTGCGTAAAAATTTACAGGCGGAGGATGCTGGACTGGTTCTTCGGGGCCTTCGTGCAGATGCACAAAAAGCCGTAGAATCACCTGTTGATTTTGGTCATTTATTTTTGGGCTTTAGTTTTTTTGTAATTATGGCTGCATTGGCAATTACCGGAATGCTCTTTAGTTTTTCCCTAGAGCAAAGAAGTCAGCAAATCGGGGTGTTGAGGGCAGTTGGTTGGAAAACAATAAAGTTAAGACTGGTTTATTGGGGCGAGGGCTTATTGACCGCAGGTATTGGTTCCACTGTAGGAGTATTCCTTGCAACTATTTATGGAAAAGCGATTCTTGATTTGTTGAGCGGTCAGTGGAGTGGGGCAGTATCTGGTGCTAGCTTTCATTATGATGCATCCCTAAGTTCGATGATTACCGGCGGAACATGTGCTACGCTTGTTTCTTTATTAGCGATGGTCTGGTCAACGAGAAAGTTGTTAAAGCGAGAACCGGTAGAACTACTTGTATCTGGAACCACCGGATCGATTGGTGAAAGCGTTGTTACCAAAACAAGATGGCACAAATGGGCGGGAATACTTTGTTTAATTTCTTCTTTAATTTTAGCTTGGTCTGTTGGTTTAACGAGTAACCAAGCATCGATGGCTTTTTTTGGTGCAGGCGGTTTATTTCTCGTGGGCGGTCTTTTTTTATTCAGGTCAAATTTAGGTAAAAAAGAAAAAGATGAAAAAAGTCTTTCTAGCCTTATTCAAATTAATCGTAGAAATTTAGGTAGGCGTGCAGGAAGAAGTCTAGTGACAGTGGGCTCTATGGCCGCAGGTGCGTTTCTTGTTGTGAGTACAGGCGCATTTCGAAAGGCTCCTCCTGTTTCCCCAACTGATTTACAATCTGGCACGGGTGGATTTTCCTTTTGGGGCAAATCAGCGGTGCCAATATATGATGATTTAAATCAGGATGAGGCCATAAATCTTTTTGATTTAAATAAAAGCCTTTTGCGGGAGGCGAATGTGGTTCCTTTACGTTTACGGGAGGGTGATGATGCTAGTTGCCTAAATTTGAACAAAGCCATTCGTCCTGAAATTTTTGGGATAAAGCCAAGTGATTTTGATGGTCGCTTTGAATTTGCGGAGGGGAACTGGTCTAGCTTATACCGCAAACTGGGTGGTGGAGCTATTCCTGCTTTAGTCGATCAAAACACTTTAATGTGGGCATTGAAGATGGGAATGGGTGGACGGTTAAACTACATGGATGGAGAAGGAAAACCTTTTGAGGTTGAAGTAGTGGGAGCGTTCAAAGGATCGATGTTACAGGGAGCACTCTTTATAAAGGAAGATGATTTTTTGGATAAATTCAAACAGCAGGGTGGATACCGTAGTTTTATGCTTTCGGGTAATAAAGAGGATGCCAAAAATTTGGCAGTTCATTTGGAGGACCGATTATTTCAGCATGGGATGGAGTTTCGCGATTCTTTGGAAAAGCTTGCAGAATTACAGAAAGTAGAAAATACATACCTATCCATATTCCAGGGATTGGGCGGTCTTGGAATGTTAATTGGTACATGTGGATTAGGGTTGGTTGTGGTTAGGAATTTAGTGGAGCGTGGTCAAGAATTTGCTCTATTTGAAGCGATTGGATATCAATTAAATTACATTCGAAAAAATGCCTTTTTAGAACATGCATGGTTGGCATTTTGGGGAATTGCGCTTGGATCGGTCTCTGCAATATTAGGAATTTTACCTGCTTTATTCGGTGGTATCTTGGATTCGCCAAGCATTGGCTTCCTTTGGTTTTTTATGGCACTTGGTTTCCTCGCGTTTTTCTGGGTCGGAATCGGCGTTTGCTTGACCTTGCGTAAAAGCCAACTTCACTTATTAAAAAATGAATAAGTTTCGATCATTAAATATAAGTTATCAATTCCTATTGAACTGTTTAGCTCTTTTGAGCTTTTTTATAACCCTTGGTTGCACCCAAAAGGGTGTAAAGAATACTTCGCCTATTGAAGATACTAAGAATCAAATAGTAGTTGAAACTAAATCCAGCGAGAGCAATTCTAGTTGGGTCGTTGAGTTTAGCGAAGACTTTTCAAAAGTGAAAGCTGGTTCCGAACCTGAAAGCCTATTTATTCTAGATGGTGCTTACTCAGTGCAGACAGATACAAAAAATAATAAGATTTTAACATTACCTGGCTCGCCTATGGGAGATTTTGGCTTGCTTTTTGGCCCGAGGATTAGGGATAAGGGTTTGGAATTACAATTTTCATTCTTCACAACCAAAAAAGGCAGGCGGATGCCTTCTGTTGCAGCCGGTATAGGAGGAGTTCGCGGTTTGCGGCTAAGACTGAATCCTGCTGCACGCAATCTGGTACTATCCATGAACGATAGCATACTTAAAGAATTACCCTTTAAGTGGGTGGGGGATCAATGGTGGTCTGTCCGTTTTCAAATGCTTCCTGCCAATTTAAATCAATCTACAATCGCTCAGTTTAAACTTTGGCCTAAGTTAGAAAAAGAGCCAATACCTTGGTTATTCACTCAGACATTTGATATTCAATACATGGGTGGTAAGTGTGCTTTGTGGGGGTTCCCTTATGCAAGCACCCCGATTCAATTTGATGATTTAACTATTCTTTCCAAGTAAAGCATTCGTTCATCAAATAAAAAACCTCAAATTTTCATGGAGGAAATTTGTCGATTATTTAAAATGATAGTGGATAGAACAGAATGAAACATGGTCGTCAGTTATTGGATAAATTAGCAAGATTCTTAATTCTTGCATGAAGGTAGAAAACCTTGCCTCTTCTGTTAATAAAAGTGTAAATAAGGTGTGTATGGTGTAAATAGACTTGTTTATCTTTACTTGGGTAGCATTGGGTTGTTGTTTTTGGTATTTATTTGGGTGGCCTTTGCATTGAATTTTACCGGACTTGATAACATATTTGTAAAGTTATCAAATACTACATTCGCAGGTTACTACATTCCCGAATTACTAGGTTCCAATAAAAATGATTCAGTGGGTGATATGGTTCTATGTTTGAAGATTTCCTTTTCTTTAGTTTTAGTTGGATATTCTCTTTATTTTCTCGCTTTGTTTTCCATAGATGAAGATTCAAAGCGAATAGGGTTACTTTTTTTGGGTTTTTCTATTCCATTACTTATACTGGTGTTATTTTTTTGGAATAAATTTATAAAAGATAATCATATAGTTGATGCAGTTGAAAAAAGAGAGTTATTTATCGCCACAGCTTCATGCATTATCATATCAGTAATTTGTTATGCATTCTCTTCTTGGTCTTTAAATATTAATCGACCTAAGGCGAAGAAGTACGGAACTTCAACAAAGGTAGCCAGTAAGAATCCTGATTTTGGGCAGGCTCGGAGTTCGACCACGGATCAAAATATTGAGGAAAAACCTTTAGGTAAAAACAAACTTAATGCTGGGGTTCCTGTTGAAGCTCATCATGATACCGAAATTGCAAAGTTAGAAAAATTACCCCAGTTAGAAGAAATTTTAAATTCAGATTCTGGAGAAAAGGATGGTGTCGAAAATGTGGAAATGAGTGATGAAAAAGAATCAGAAAACCAACAAGATATTGTTGAAACTCAATCACATGATAATCAAATGGATAATGCTGCAGGTACTGGTGAAAATCCAACTCCGCCAAGTTCTCCATCAAATACAGATATGGAAGATGATAGTAAAACAGGAGATTTACAAAAGGATTCGAGTTTAAAAGGGGGTACTAGTGAAAAAGAGTAACAACTTACTTAAAAGGCTTATATTTCTTCTCCTATTTGTTTTCAGTCTATATCTGGTTGAAGGTGCATGCTTTAGGCTGATTGATGATTATGCGAATTGGAGATTGCATATAGCATGGGGGGAGCCGGATGATCCTAAAGAAAATATGTTTTTGAAAAAATTACCTTTAGATCATTTTTCAGAATGTCCGACAGATCGTCCGAAACCAAAGCATTTAGGTTATTGGATTAGTGAAGAAGTAGATTACTGTACGAAAACTCTTAGCTTTACCAGACCATTACAAGACCATTATAAGGATTTTATAACTTATAATTTAAACCCATTAGGTAATTTCATTAAAAGAAACAATTCGAAGGCAGATATAACTGAATTGTTGTTACCTAATTTAAATAAGTTTGCTACTGCTAATGATGTTAATGCAGAACTTGCAAGGCGCGTTGGGGATAAGATAGAAACTGCAAAAGCAGTTTTTATAAAAGTAGTAATAAAACAGGATGCATATACGAGGGAAAATGAATTTAAAAGTTTAAATTCAAGTTTTGGGTTTCTAGCCAGACAGGGGTTTGCTTGCCTAGTATTACCTGTATCTTCCCCAGAAGGTCTGGTTGATAAGATAATGAGGTTTAAAAAATTCGAACCAGAATTGTCCATAAATCTGTTCGCTTGGGGAGAAGGGAAGGCAGCTACTTTCTTAATGAAATCCTGTCACCTAAAACCTAATTTATGGAATGCACTGTTTTTAACTACAGCCGAGGAATACATTTCTCCACCTAGTTCCCAAAATCTACCTTGGGTATTTTTTGAAGTAAGTGAAGAGCAAAAATTTGATGAACAAGGACTGTCAATTATTTATGATTGGATTAAATCTGTCAGGCTGGGCAGGAATGCTTTTAGAAATCGCTTTTCAGGTTTTATAAAATTGGTCGATTTAGTTGGACCAAAAAAAGCTATACCGTCCATTTTTATAAGTTATGCGATAAATACTCAAAAGTTTATGAATGCAATTCAGCCTCAGCCAGAAGCGGTTTATAATGAAGCAACAATCGTATATGACGACGATATTTCAGAAACAAAAAATGAAACATTAAAAGATGATCGTTTTAATCAAGAAAAGCCGGAAGTTTCTGATTTCCAAGAATTTGGTGCGGCTAGCACTAAAGCTAGCTTTGATTGTAAAATCGTAAGAGAATATAGGGAGATGAATGCTGGAAAGCCTGAATTGTTGAAAGTAAGTAATCGAGATATTATTGTAAAATTAGGTCTTAAATTTGAAGAAATGGGAGAAAATGTGCTTGAACAAATTCGCCTTCAAGATCCATTATTTTATAGGTATTATAATTCCCTTTTAATTATTGAAGAGTCTCCTTTGAATTAAATTATTCTTTAAATATTAAATCAGTTTGATTCAACTTTACTTTTTCATTTGGAGTGATTCCTGCAAAATTTGAGAAATACATTTGGGATTAAAAATGAAATACGGAAATGTTATTAATGAAGCGGGAGAAGCACTTGATTATACATATCATTCTGGTGCGGAGAATAATCATTATGTTCTCGTTATTGGCCATGGACTTAACGAAAACAAGGATACTCATTTAATCGCTGAACTTTCCCATAAAGTTTCCGAAGAGGGAATGTCGGTTTTACGCTTTTCTTTTTCTGGAAATGGAAGTTCACAAGGGCAACATGGTGATCATACAATCTCAAAAGGAATTAAAGATTTGCGTGCTATAATATCAACCATTTGTGAACGGGGTGGTCGTCCGATTTATCTTGGTCACGGAACCGGAGCTACAGTGGGAACTTTATTAAGTGCGGATGACTCTCGAATTCAATTGCTTATTTCACTCGCCGGTCTAGTTGAAACAAAGAAATTTTATTTCAATCTTCAGAATGCAGAATTTGCGAGTGAGGGTGCACCTTTGAGAAATAAACTTGATGTACTTTCAGAAAATCAAGCAGAAGATTTAAAAATTCTCAAAAGTGTGTATCCCCAGTCAAAGTCGATATTAATTCCCTGGCTTTTGATACATGGTTCAGATGATAAATTAATTCCAATCACAGACTCTGCCTCTTTAGCTTCAAATTTTGAAGATATAAGATACTTTGTAGAACTACCCAATGTAGACCACTCTTTTTCGGGAGAAGCCATTTCTCAAGTTTCTGAACTTATAATTGACTGGCTAGGAAAAAGAATTCAACCAAGTTAAAACTTAAATGAATCTAGTTACGCCGGGTGTGGGAGGGCTAGGAACGGGAAGGGTCATTTCCCAGTTATATTCCGCTGGAAGAAGAGATTCTTTTGAATTTAGAGCATCTTGGTAGCTGATTTTTTGCCCGGTGTAAGCTACCATTCTGCCAAGAATGGCTACCATAGTACTATGTGCAGCTCTTTCACCATCATTAAACGCTTTTCCATTACGAATGGATGCAAAGAGCTCATCATGCTCGCTTTGATACATATCATTATTTTCGCCTCTAAATCTCCATGAATTATCACCTGCATCTATGAGATGTCTGTTTTTGGCGGAACAAAAGCCTTTGCTTCCATAAAGTTCGAGTTCATAACTTCCTGCAGTTCCATTTTGTTGCCTGGAAAAGTGATAACCTCTTGTGCCATTTTCCCACTGATATGAGATAGCAAAGTGGTCATATATATTTCCATATTTATCCATATCGTTGTAGACTTGCCTACCTCCTGAGCCTTCTGCATGAGTAGGTAAAGCTTCTCCCATTGCCCATTGCATCATATCTATACAGTGAACGGCTTGTTCGACAATTGAATCTCCCGAAAGCCATAAATGGGCATTCCAGTTTCTGGTTTGCGCTTCTAAGTCGTTCCATCCATCTTCACGTTTCTTTTTCCAAACTTCACCACCATTGTAGGTGCTGTACATGGCATTTAAATTTCCAAGGGAACCATCTAAAATTCTTCCAAATACTTCTTTCTTTGGGTTATGATGCCTCCAGCAAAATCCTGACATGAAATTTAGGTTTTTGGCTTTGGCTTTTTTTGCGAGATCAATCACTTTCCGAACACCCGGTGCATCTACTGCAACCGGTTTTTCAAAGAAGCAGTGCACCCCTTTTTCTATTGCATATTCCAGATGTTGTGGACGAAAGGCTGGGGGGGTGGTTAAAATCACAACATCTACGCCAGAGTCGATTACTTTTTTATAAGCATCAAATCCTGTAAAAGTGGTTTCATCAGTAACCTGATATTTATCCCGTCCCCGGGCTTTGAGAATACGGCTACGCAGTTTGATCCGGTCTTCAAACAGATCACCAATGGCGGTCAGAGCAACATTGGGATCGGCATTCATTGCCTGTGCTGCAGCCCCGCTTCCTCTACCACCTATTCCTACCAGCCCAATTTTGATTACTTTATCATCTTGAGCGGCTTTTGCTATGTGGGGACTTGTCAGAAAGGCTCCAGCGGATAATGTGGAACTGGCTTTAACAAAATTTCGTCTAGTAGTAATATTTTTCATTTTGATAATTCTTGTTTTATTTGAATCTAGTATTTTTTAAAGCGATTAATATAGGATTAAGCTGATTTCTTTCTTGGAGAAGGCTCCTGAAAAGCAAAAAAGAAAGCCAATAAAACAACGGTGGCCATAATCGCAGGGAAGTACCAGACCGCTTCCCAGTTCATTCCAGTCTCAAGCTTTTGCTTGGCATTCCACCAGCCATTTAGTTCTCCACCCACAAACATTCCGAGGCCGAGAGTTACAAATGCAATAAAGCCCTGCGCACTGGAGCGGATGTCTTCGGACGCGGTTTTATCGACATAAAGCTGACCGGTGACAAAGAAGAAATCGTAGCAAATACCATGAAAAATTACTCCAAGAAAAAGCAGGCTGTGAGTGCTTGAATCTGCATTTGCAAAAAGAACATAGCGTAGGATCCAGAAGAGCATTCCAATCATGAGCATATTCTTTACACCGAATTTCTTAAAAAAGTAGGGGACTAGCAGAAGGAAGAAAATTTCTGAAACTTGACCTAATGTCATTACGCCTTCCGAATTAGAAACCCCCATTTCCTTTAAAAACCCGTTTGCAGACTGGAAATAAAACGAAAGGGGGATACAGATAAGAAAGGAACATATAATAAAAACCGCAAATGAACGATCCTGCATTAATTTAAACGCTTTTAAACCGAGCACCTCAGCGGTGGTAACTTTTTTACCCTTTAGTTTTGGAGGTGTGTTAGGGAGAGTAAAACCATAAAACCCCAGAGCAATTGAAGCGATTGCACCGATTTCAAATGTCATGGAGGTTAACGCAATAGAGTTCCAATCGTTAGGTGTTGTTGCTCCACCTAAAAAGGCCGGCCATGCAAGTTGAAAGACTCCGTCTACATAAAAACTGCTCCCGACCAAGATTCCAGATGCAATCCAACCTATGGTTCCTAAAGTTCTAATCGGCGGGAACTCTTTCTGTGGTTCCTTCATGTTCTGAAAAGATAATGAATTAGCCAAGGCGAGGGTTGGCATGTAAAAGATCAGATGTAAGAGAAGAAAGGGATAAAAATCCCCCCATGATTGTGCCTGCCCAACCAGATATAAGCAAATTCCTCCCATAATGTGTAACCATGCAAATACTTTTTGGGTCGCAAAAAAACGATCGGCAATCATGCCGACAATAAACGGAGAAATTATTGCGGCAACACCGGTAGCGGCATAAGCAGTTCCTCGTAAACTAGGTTCCACTTCAATTGTTCCAAGAAAAGTCCACATGGGCACATACCACACTCCCCATATGAAGAATTGGAAAAACATCATTATGCAAAGGCGAGGAGTAAGGGAAAAATTCATACTTCTTAAGTTTAATTGTATCTCTTCAATCCTTTACTAATCAATGAATAAATTTTGTTGAAACACAATTTTTCATTTGAGTGAAGAGGTGTAAAAGAAGAAAAAAGAAAGTCTTGAGTTAAAATAACCTTTAATTTTTATGTACTTACAAAATAAAATTCTAATATTTCTTTTTCTTAATCTGTTTTTAAAATTTGGACTTTTGGCAGCGGATAAAAAAGTTGTGTTCGTTGCCGGAGCCAAGAGTCATGGTTATTTTTCGCATGAACATATTGCCGGATCGAAGCTACTTGCTAAGCAACTTGATGAGGCAAATGTAGGACTAAAATCCGTTGTTGTTACTGATGGTGGATATCCCAAAGACCCAAATGTCTTTAAGGGAGCAGCTGCAGTGGTTGTATATTGTGATGGCGGTGGAAGGCATTTGCTTAATGCGCATTTGAAAGAGTTTGACCAAATTATGAAACGGGGAGTGGGTCTTGCATGCATACATTATGGCGTGGAAGTACCTAAGGGTGCTCCAGGGGATTATTTTCTAAAATGGATTGGTGGATATTTCGAAACCAATTGGTCCGTCAATCCTCATTGGACGGCAGATTTCAAGTTGTTCCCCAACCACCCTGTCAGCTCGGGGGTCAAGCCTTTCGCGATCAATGACGAATGGTATTATCATATGCGCTTTCGGGAGAATATGAAGGGGCTAACCCCTATTCTTTCCGCTATGCCAAGTGCGGACACGCTCAAGCGTCGTGATGGGGCTCACAGTAACAACCCCCATGTCCGAGAGGCTGTGTTGAAGAGGAAAGAAGCCCAGCATGTAGCTTGGGCTTACCAGCGCGGTAAAGATTATTCCTACGGTCGGGGATTCGGGTTTACAGGAGGTCATAATCATGTCAACTGGGGCTCCGACAATTTTCGCAAGCTAGCCTTGAATGGGATTACCTGGATCGCAAGGGCTGAAATTCCCTCCAAGGGCGTGTCGCCTGGTGAAGTATCGGTTACTGGATTACAGAAGAACCAAGACTATCCTCCTCGCGGATGGACGAAGGAACAAATCGAGACCAAGCTCAAGGAATTCAACGGCAAGTTACCGAAAATAGGTGGCTCGAACACTTCACCAAAAGCCTCCTCTGATTCCAACCCTAAGCCTCTTTTTGCAAGCAAGGTCGTGACTGCCCAAACCCCTAGTCAGAGCATTGAGGTTTCCGTTGCAATCAAGGGAGTAAAGGAACTGCACCTTTATGTTAGTGATGCGGGCAACGGTTATGCTTGCGATTGGGCAGACTGGGTCAACCCTAGACTAATCGATGGAACGGGGAAGGAAACAAAGCTTACCTCGATGAAATGGAAGAATGCGTCGTCAGGTTGGGGTGGGGTCAACCTGAACAAAAATGCACAAGGAAGCACAATGAAAGTAGCGGGCAAGGAAGTTCAAGGCATAGGTTGCCATGCGAATTCGTTAATCAGTTACCAATTGCCCACCGATCATAAATTTACGCGTTTTCTAGCCAGGGGCGCATTAGACGATGGTGGAGCAAAGCAAGGAGGCTGTGGTAATCAATCAAGTGTTCAGTTTTATGTTTATTCGCAAAAGCCCCAGGTTTTGGGTGGGGTCAAGGTGGCATCCAGTTCAAGAGGTTCGGGTAAGAGGATGGGGGAGCAGGGAGACCCGGCTCATGCGGTTGATAATTTGGTGGTACACGAAAAAGTAAAAGCCACCTTGTTTGCTAGCGAGCCCATGATTTTAAGCCCTTCCGCTATCGACATCGATCACCGAGGGCGCATTTGGGTATGTGAGGTGACCAATTACCGGAGACACAAGAACAAGCGTGAAGAAGGTGACCGTATTCTAATCCTCGAGGATACCGATGGAGACAACAAGGCGGACAAGGTGAAGACTTTCTATCAAGGGCGCGATATTGATTCTGCACATGGCGTGAGTGTTTTCGGAGAAAAGATAGTCGTTGCAGTCGGTGATCGTATTACAGTTTTCACGGACAAGGACGGAGATGATAAACCGGATGGTCCACCAGTGGCTCTTTTTACAGGTATTTCGGGTACTCAGCACGATCATGGTATCCACGCCGTACACTTTGGTCCCGATGGCAAGTTTTACTTCAATTTTGGTAATAGTGGACGTCAAATTAAGGACAAGGATGAACAACCCATTATCGATCTGGCCGGCAACGAGGTGAATGACAAGCGTAAACCATACCAACAAGGCATGGTCTTTCGTTGCAACGAGGATGGATCCGATTTCGAGACCATTGGTTGGAATTTCCGTAATAACTGGGAAGCGGCGGTAGACAGCTTTGGAACCGTTTGGCAGTCCGATAATGACGACGACGGGAACCGTGGTGTACGCATCAATTACGTTATGGAATTCGGTAACTATGGATACCGTGGTGAGTTCAGTGGAAAGGGCTGGCGGGACAAGAGGACCAATATCGAGGCAGACATCCCTTTGCGCCACTGGCATCTCAATGATCCGGGCGTGATGCCCAACCTTCTTCAAACCGGAGCGGGTTCACCTACAGGAATCACGGTCTACGAAGGCACTCTTCTACCAAAGGTTTTTCAAGGGCAGGTTATCCATTGCGATGCCGGTCCCAGTGTTGTTCGGGCGTATCCCGTAACAAAGAGCGGGGCGGGCTATGATGCCGAGATAGTCGATATACTTAACGGGGCAAGCAGGGACAAATGGTTCCGCCCCTCCGATGTGGCTACGGCTCCGGATGGATCTTTGCTTGTCGCAGACTGGTATGACCCGGGTGTCGGGGGACACAATATGCGGGACCTCGATAGAGGCCGTATGTTTCTTGTCGCTCCCGACGGACATCAATACCGATCACCCAAGGTCGACGTTTCCAGTATCGATGGAGCAATTGACGCACTCAAGAGCCCGAATCAAGCAACGCGTTACCTCGCTTGGCATGCCCTCAAGGAGAAGGGTAAGAATGCAGAGAAGGTTTTGCAAAAGCTCTGGTCCAATTCCAATCCAAGGCTTAGAGCCCGAGCACTTTGGCTACTTGGCAAGATCAAGGGGCGGGGAGAACATTATGTGAATCTGGCGACCAAGGACAAGGATCCTGATATTCGTATTGTCGGTCTTCGCCTCGCCCGTCAATTGTCAGGCTTCAATACGGTCAAGGTTGTCCGAACACTGGTCTCGGACGATTCGCCGGCAGTCCGACGAGAATGCGCGATTGCTCTTAGACATGAAAAGACTTCTGAAGCAGCCGATCTTTGGGCTGAGCTCGCGGTTCGCCATGACGGTAAGGATCGTTGGTATTTGGAGGCTCTCGGTCTTGCCTCTGATCTTAATGCGGACGCCTGCTTTGACGCTTGGTTGGCGAAAGTTGGGGACAAATGGAATTCACAAGAAGGTCGCGATATCATTTGGCGTGTCCGTGCAAAGTCCGCCCCTAGCTATTTGGTTAAGATTCTCAAGGATGAAAAGGTTTCCGCAGAGAGTCATCCCCGTTTCGTTCGGGCGTTGGATTTTCATTCAGGTCCGGAAAGGGATAAGGCACTAGAATCTTTACTCGATATTTGACTTGGTTCGCTTTATTGACCAAAAAAAAGTTAAACTAACTTAAAGAGAGTTTCGTAGTATTTTATGTTTTTCCATTTAATTTTGATATCGGTTTTTTTTGGATTCTTTTTTCAGGCTTTCAGTCAAGAGGAAGCAAGTCCTCAAGACCGTCTAATTGTTGAAAGCCTTATTCGGCTTAATCGTTTTGATGTGTCGAAAAACGAGAAGTGGAAAGCAGCTGTTTTGCGTTGCGTGGATTCTCTTCGGTCGCAAGAAGGGTATTTCGAATTAGTCGAACAGTTCTCTGTAGTTGAAGAGGTGCCAGAATTGATTCGAATTTTGAAAAAGGATGCAACCTCCGTTGAAGCTTCGCGAGCAGTCAAGTTGATCTTTCAACTAGGAGAACATGAAAAACT
>Ga0209630_10002888_pt1 | contig 16071 bp, 14 predicted proteins | sample COG_01_FD_184745 | JGI IMG/M metagenome (GOLD analysis project Ga0209630, IMG submission 184745) | Pelagic Microbial community sample from North Sea - COGITO 998_met_01 (SPAdes) (version 2) | ecosystem: Environmental > Aquatic > Marine > Neritic zone/Coastal water | place: Helgoland, sampling... | reverse complement strand
CTTGGTTTCTAAATGTAATGTAATCAACATCATCAGTACAAAGAAAATCTCCGTGACTAATTACAACCTTTTGATCATTAATAGTTAGTGTATAAGGATCTGGCAAAATGGTTATACCTGTTTCTTCAGCAAATGACTCTCCGATTAGAAAATCTCTATTGCCGTGTATGAAAAAAGTTGCAGGACCATTATCGGTAAATGCACGTAAAGCATTTTTTACTTCTTGTGCAAGAGGAGTGGCATCATCATCTCCAATCCAGGCCTCAAAGAGATCACCAAGAATATAAAGATGAGTGCAAGCCTCTTTTGATTCGTTTAAAAATGTAAAAAAGGCTTGAGTAAGTTCAGGATGTTTATCGCTTAGATGTATGTCTGAGATAAACCTAGGCTTCATTCAGATACAGTAACCGATTCAATAGTTACAGGCTCAAGTGGCGCATCTTGATAACCACCAACCATACCAGTAGGACTTTCAGCTAACTGATCAACAACATCCATACCATCAGTAACTTTACCAAAGACTGCATAACCCCAACCTTGTGCAGTTTCAGCAGTATGATTTAAGAAGCCATTGTCTTTGTGATTAACAAAAAACTGTCCTGTAGCTGAGTGTGGATCCATAGTTCTAGCCATAGCAATACTTCCACGATCATTTGCAAGACCATTGTTAGCTTCATTTTGTATAGGATCAGTGCCACTAGATTTATTTTGCATATCTTCAGTTAGGCCACCACCTTGAACCATGAAACCTGGAATAATTCTGTGGAATATAGTGCCTTCATAGTAACCAGCATTAGCTAGAGCTACAAAGTTTGCTACTGTAATAGGAGCTTTGTCTTGATCTAACTCTAAATGAATAGCGCCGATAGTGGTATTAATAGTTACAGATGTCATAGCAGTCTCCTTGCTTTGAGATGAAGCCTCGATTGATGATGAGAATACAAGGCCACATATAAGGATGCTTAATAATTGTATTTTCTTCATGGTATAGCTTTATAGGTTTTTAATAGTTGAGGTATTTTATCATCAAAAGTTATGGATGCGGTTGTAGTTTGAAAAAGCTTCTTGAACTTTATCTTCATCTAAACCGAAATCTTCTAAAGCATAATGATGAGGTTTATGACCTTCTTTAGATTGGTTATCTATATAAACTTGCATCTGACCAAGAGTTGATTGAGATAATTCAAAATTAAAATGCTGATAAATCTGTTTAATTTGTTCTAGAGGGTTTTTAATAAAATCACGATAATCAATATCTATAATTTGTTCAGAAGTAAGGTGCTCAGATCTATCACTAATACTTTTTTCTATCGCATATTGCCAAAAATCTAAAACAGCTGCACCAATTTCATGAGGATCGGCATGATTTGAAAGTCCAGAGCGCACACTCATGGTTAAGCTTGATAAAGACCCAATGGATTTGACTGGGTTTCTGTGAATATGAATAAATTTAGCTCCAGGGTAGGTGGAGACCAGCTCGGGAGTATGACTAATATGACTTGGGTCTTTTAACAGCCATTTTTCGGGCTTTTCTTGCGTTTCTAAGGCTTGAAGAAAACGTTTATGCCACATAAAAGTGTCTGAAAAATCACAGGTCTTTAAAAACTTTTCATAGCTAGGAGAATTAGCCATACACATAAAGATAAAACTTCTAACATTCATGGTATTAATCAAAGAGCATTCTTCAGGCATCTCGGCATGAATATGATGCATCCCTAAAAGATTTGGAATAAATTTTCTTGCCAAGCCCAACTCTCTATTGGTCTGTTTAATACGTTTTTTAGCTTCTTTGCTACCTTTTTCTACCAAAGGAAAAGGGCGAGTTATTTCCCAAAATAAGGGCGACCGATATTGCTCATCACAGCTTAATAAATCAAATAAAAATGTTGTACCTGAGCGAGGAAGGCCCATAACAAAGATTGGATTTGCAGGCTCTGGTAAGGTTTTATCATCGATAAAATCATATAATTGAGCTCTAACCTTAAGTCGATTTATAAGCTGATGACGCACACCAAGATTCCCAGCTAAATTAAGCCGAGATTCATTTTTAAATGATTCTATTAGGTGTTCTAAGGGTTCTAAATAGTCATTCTCTCCAAGGCGACCTTCAAGACCTTTGAGGATAGATTTTTTAGACAAACGAAATTTCACTGTATTATTTCCTTATTAAATATAAGATACTCTGAAATAGTAGAATCTTCAATTTACTCTATGAATATACTTTTTATGTGCGTTGGTAATTCAGCAAGAAGCCAAATAGCAGAGGGCTTAGCTAAAGCTATGCTCAGTAAAGAGCATCAGATACAAAGTGCGGGTTCCATTCCTTCAGGCAAGGTCCATCCAGGTGCTATTGCTTGTATGAAATCCATAGGCATAGATATCTCAAATCATACTTCAAAATCAATTGATGATCTTGAATCTGACTTTATGGATAATCTGGATTACGTTATTACTTTGTGCGCAGAAGAGGTTTGCCCGGTGATTCCAACTTCAGCTACTTCTTTACATTGGATGCACCCAGATCCGGTAAATATTAATTTTGACAAAGCTCAAGAGGCCGAAGCTTTTGAGCATACTAGAGAAAGCATTTTTAAATTATTAAAAAAGTTTTTGATTCTTAATACTTAAAAATTAAACCAGCCAATTGCATCGTACTCGATGCCTGTAGTCACAAAGCCTTGAACAGCAAGCAAGCATCCAGTAATAATCAACCCTAATATAGAACCAATAACACCATTATTTGCAGCTATGCCAACAATAGTAGTAGGTTTGTATATGAGTTCCTTGTAATTAATAGATTCATCAACTTGTTGAAGTAACGCCTTTGCACTTTCGAGGTCGGTAATTCTATCTGGTGATGCATTGGCTAACTTTAATTCCCAAATCTCTTCTTCAATAATAAAAAGCTCATTTCGAACAAAGTCTCTATGCTCGGCACTTAAAGATTGCAGTCTAATAGCCATATACATAGCAAGAAGACTTATCCCTGAAATAATTGCAATGATGGCTACTATGACAAAAATAGTCGAAATATGATGGCGCATTTCTGTCCATATAATAAGATTTAACAAACCAACACAAAATAAAGAGTAAAAAATAAGGATCGACGTATAACCTTCAATTCTAAGATAAAAAGCTTCTCCAAAAGATCGCAAAACTTTTCTCATATTCATCCAAGCAAAGACATTGACTCTTTTTTGCAGATCTAAATAAATTGGTTCCTTACTATCACTATTAGCTTCATCGCTTGAAAATAATTCAGAAAATCTAAGTCCTGGATACTTAACTAAATCACCTATTTTTTTAGCAGTCTCATAACGCCTCTCAAAATCTATTGAACATACAAGCCCAAAGAAGAGGAGCTGAAATCCCAAGAAAAATCCTAAAATAGAAGCCACTGAAATCATTTGCTCTAATCCAGACACCCCAAAGAGACTTGCTCCATAGACATATCTAACCATAAATGGCGTAGCGGGAATTAATAGCATGGATGGATACAAAATAAGTCTATATTTTTTAACAAAGTCTTTTTTATAGACAGACATAATAATGTTAAACAAGAATGAACCTGAAGCAACTTCATTTTCTTTTGTTGCACTGGTCTTATTAGGAAATAGGGGACTTGATTCTTCATTAAGCAAATCTTTAATATTTGTGTCACTTAAATCCATAGGTATACCTTGAAGACAGATGTCATTTTCATCCATAGCACAGGTAAGCTCATCTTCAATTAAGCCAGGATTGTCAGTAGGCTTACTCCAGCCTGGACCTATTAATCTTCTTTGAGTTTTTTGATCATCCCAATCTGGTGCTGGTAAGCACATTCTCTCTAAATCTTCTTCTCTAAAGTAAGCGTACTTAACAGAAATGATGAGCCTGCGAACAAATAGCAATAAGTAGGCCAAGATAATTTGAAAAGTATCAATGTTTTGCATTAAAGCACTATCGCTAAATAAAGCTAAAAGAAGTGCTGCAGTTAGAAGCCATGAGGCCGGATAGGTAATTAACCAAGAGCCAATAATAAAGGCTAATGAGTGATGTTTAGTTGAGGTTGCACATAAACCTCTATTTTGAATTACATGCCAAGCTCTATTAGGGCTTGATTCTAAAACTAATGCGGCAAGAGGGGACACAAAGACAGGGGGTAGATTTTCATATATAAAAGTTTTCCAAAACGCATTCCAAGAAAACTTAACAGGGTTATGAAAAGTATCACCTTTATTTTTTGAGGCACTTCTTAATTTAGCTGCTTGATAAGAGGAATTGATGCCTGAGATAAAATTTTCATCGTGTTCTACTGATGGCTGTCGAAGACTTAAGTAGGATTCTGGAATATCTTTTGAACTCATTTTTAATCCATTAATTGTTAGTTGATACGAATGATTAATTCCACTCTAAAACAATGTTTCCTGATCTTGGATCTGTTACACCTAGCTCTGAAGATATCTCTTCCAGTAAATCTCTCATTTTATCAAGGTTGCCTATCATTGCAGGTCTTGCACTTACCATTGCATCTTCTGACTCCCATGCTCCTACAGCTACATACTCTCTTTCACCTGTATGAACAAGCGTGGAATAAGTTTCACCTTCTTGTCTAACAAAAGTATTAAAAACTTCTAAGAATTTTTCTTCATTTCCTTCTTTTAGAATAAATCTCACGATATTCGAATAAGCGCTCATATGTTTTTCCTTATAAAATATTTACTTAGTAATAATGCCATAGAGGTTTGTATTAATAAAATACATTCATTTATTTGGTAGGACAAAAAATTGAAGATACTAGAAATATTTAGATTCTAAAAACTATGTCTTTAAAGCCGAACCCCAATAATTGTAACCAGCAAAACTTGGAGTGCTTGGTAGGTACATCTGCTCCATATTTTCTATTTCAAAACCTGCTGAGGTAATAAGTTCCGGGATATTTCTATTTAGATGACAGCCACCTGCAATTTTTCCCCATATTGGATCAATTCTACTTTGCCATTTAGCAACTTTTGGATCAGGAGCAAGTCCATGCTCACAAAAGATCAATCTTCCATCTGGTTTTAACACTCGAAGCATCTCTTTATTTGCTTCAATAACTTCTGGAATAGTGCACATGGTATAAGTAATTAAAACTGTATCCACGTGATTATCAGGCAAAGGAATATCTTCAGCACCACAAAGCATAAAGTCGACATCAATTTTATTTTCCTCTGCAACACCTATTGCAAGGTTATTAAGTTCTTCTGATGGATCAAGGCCGATGACCTTATCAATTTTTGTCATATCGTAAAATGGAATGTTTAGCCCTGAGCCAATTCCTACATCCAATACAAGTCCTTTAGCTAAAGGTACAACTTTCTTTCTTTGATAATTAATGGGCTTAGAGCCGCAAGTGCAGTTTAAAACTTTTGGCAATACATATTTATTATAAAGACCCATAACTAATCCTCAATTTCTCTTAAAGTCTCCTCAATACCTGTTGAACCCATAGACATTCCACTAATTCGCATATCACCCAACTCTTCTTGAGCAGCCTCACGCATACCTTTAATTAAACCGGTTCTATCTACCGTTAAACCTCCATCTACACATAGGTTGTGTCCAGTGACAAATCTAGATTCATCTGAAGCTAAAAACAAAGCTGCATAAGCTATATCTAATGGTTGACCAAGTTCCTCAATTGGTTGAAGTCCTTTAATACGCTCATCCCAATCATCAGAAAGGCCATTAAGAAGAGGGGTACTAATAGCGCCTGGAGAAATACTATTTACCCGTATTTTAAATTCACCTAGCTCTAATGCAGTAGTTTGAGATAAATTTATAACTGCAGCTTTTGCAGCTGAGTAGGCTTGTGGGCCGCCGCCTCCTGACATACCAGCAATTGATGCTGTATTAATAATAGATGCACCATTAGCATTCTTTTTCATTTCGACCGAGGCATGCTTAATACCCATAAAAACTGATTTTAGAAGTATTGCCATAGATTGATCCCATTCATCTGCATCAATATCATTTATGGATCCAAATGCTCCACCAAGTCCAGCATTGTTAAATAAAACATCTAACTGGCCAAATTCATCCATAGCACTTTTAACCATAGACTCTATAGCAGCTTCTTTAGAGACATCAGCAATTACACTGATAGCATTATCTTTAAAGCCTTTCTGCGAAACTAAATTCATAGTTTCTTCTAATGTAGTTTGATTGATATCAGCAAGGACAACCTGAGCACCTTCTTCTAAAAATAACAAAGAGGTTTCTCGACCAATGCCACTCCCAGCACCAGTAATTATTGCAACTTTACTATTTAATCTTTCACCCATATTTTTTATACCTCTTACTAGATTCTATAGAATAAATCGGTACCAAACCATATACTTAATATATATTTTTTGGAGATTTTATAATGGAAAAAGTTTTAGTTTCTGGCGTATCAGGTTTTATAGGCATGCATTGTGCCAAACAACTTTTAGATAAAGGTTACCAAGTCGTGGGAACAACACGATCTTCAAGCAAGCATGATGAAGTCATGGCTGCGATAGGTCATGAAAATCTAAGTTTAGTGAATGCGGATTTATTATCAGATGAAAATTGGGACTCAGCTATTGAGGGTTGTGACTATGTATTACATGTCGCATCTCCAGTTATGATGGGCGAACCAGATCATGAAGATGTTTTAGTTAAACCTGCTAAAGAAGGAACTATGAGAGTAGTTCAATTAGCTGCAAAACATAAAGTTAAAAGGGTGGTAATTACATCATCAGTTGCAGCAGTATCATATGGTCCGCATCATCATAAAGATCATTTTGATGATACAGATTGGTCAGATATAAATGATCCAGGAATTCCTTCTTATAATAAAAGTAAAACAGTTGCTGAAAAAGCTGCAAGAGAATATGTAGCAGGATTAAGTGGAGAGGATAAATTAGAAATCTGTACTATGCATCCAGCTTTAGTTGTAGGACCATCACTTTCAAGTGATATTGGTGAATCTAATACCGTAGTAAAAAGAATGCTTGATGGTTCAACCCCAGGCACTCCGAAGCTTCATATGGGATTTGTGGATGTTAGAGATGTGGCTGCAATGCATGTAGCAGCTATGACAGCAAAAGGTGCAGCAGGGCAAAGATTTATATTATCTGAAAGCTCATTATGGTTAGCAGAAATGGCAACTATTCTGAGAAATGCTGGATTTAATAAAGCGCCCAAAAGAAATATTCCAAACTTTGTGTTAAAAATTATTGCATTACGTGACAAAGACTTAGCTGGAACTATTCCATTACTTGGAAGAGTCGGTACTTATGACATTTCAAAAACAAAAGATATTTTAGGATGGCAACCAACTAAAGCTGCTGATGCAATTGTAGATACTGCTGAGCATTTAAAGGCCAAAGGTTTGATTTAATATAAAAAGAGAAGTGGCTCCCCGAGCAAGGCTCGAACTTGCGACAAATTGATTAACAGTCAACTGCTCTACCAACTGAGCTATCGGGGAACGCGTTGAGCATTATAATTAATTTTTTAAGAAATAAGTACAAATATTTATGACAAAAACATTAAAGGTTGTTTCTGACTTTGAACCAGCAGGCAGTCAACCAGAAGCTATATCCAGTTTAGTAGGAGGCCTAAATGATGGATTATTGCATCAGGTGCTGCTTGGAGTAACCGGTGCTGGTAAAACTTATACTATGGCTAAGGTTATTGAAGAAACCCAAAGACCTGCAATTGTCATGGTGCACAACAAAACTCTAGCAGCACAGTTATATGGTGAATTTAGAGATTTCTTTCCAAATAATTCAGTTGAGTATTTTGTTTCTTACTATGATTACTACCAGCCAGAAGCCTATGTACCAACATCAGATACTTACATTGCTAAGGATGCTTCTATCAATGAGCATATTGAGCAAATGCGCCTTTCTGCAACCAAAGCTCTCTTAGAAAGAAAAGACACCATAGTTATAGCAACTGTCTCATCTATTTATGGGTTAGGTGCTCCGGAATCTTATTTAAAAATGGTCATGCACTTAGACAGAGGTGATATTGTTGATCAAAGAGACCTTTTAAGACGATTGTCTACGCTGCAATATACCCGTAATGATCTTGATTTTAGGCGGGCTACATTTAGAGTAAGAGGCGATACCATTGATGTTTATCCTGCTGATTCAGATAGCGAAGCTTTACGCATAGAATTATTTGGAGATGAAATAGAAAAGTTATCTTGGTTTGATCCTCTAACAGGAAGTATTATCAATGAAACACCAAGAGCGACTATTTTTCCTAAAACTCATTATGTAACCCCAAAAGCAACCGTGCTCGGATGTATTGATGACATCAAAGCTGAACTTAAAGAGCGATTAGATTATTTAAGGTCTATTAATAAATTGGTTGAAGCGCAAAGATTAGAGGAGCGAACCCGTTATGACATTGAGATGATGCAAGAACTTGGATATTGTCAGGGCGTTGAAAATTATTCACGTTACTTGTCAGGTAGAGAGCCAGGTCAATCACCACCTTGCTTATTTGACTACATTCCAAAAGATGCAATTGTTTTTATTGACGAATCACACGTATCTGTTCCACAAATAGGCGCCATGTATAAGGGCGATAGATCTAGAAAAGAGACTTTGGTTGAATATGGATTCCGATTGCCATCAGCAATGGATAATCGTCCCTTAAAATTTGATGAATGGGAGGAGTTAGCTCCGCAAAGAGTTTATGTTTCAGCAACTCCTAATAAGTACGAGATGGAGCGCAAAGATAATTTAGTTGAATTACTTGTCAGGCCAACTGGTTTAACTGATCCTGATGTAGAAATCCGACCAGCTGGTACACAGGTTGACGATGTGATTGGTGAATGCAATGAGCGAGTTAAGTTAAAAGAAAAAGTATTAATAACAACTTTAACTAAAAGAATGGCGGAGGATTTAACTGATTATCTTAATGAGAATGGCATCAAATCAAGATATATGCATTCAGATATTGATACGGTTGAAAGGGTAGAGATAATTAGAGATCTACGATTAGGAGCTTTTGATGTTTTAGTGGGGATCAATTTATTAAGAGAGGGCTTGGATATTCCTGAGGTTAGCCTTGTTGCAATATTAGATGCAGATAAAGAAGGTTTCTTAAGATCAGAAACAACCATGATTCAAACGATAGGAAGGGCTGCAAGAAACATTAGAGGCAAAGCTATTTTATATGCAGATAAAATCACAGGCTCTATGCAAAGAGCTATTGATGAAACAGATCGAAGGAGAGATATTCAAGAGATTTTTAACAAAGAAAATAATATTACACCAACCTCAATTGTCAAAGGTGTTAAGGATATTATGGAAGGCGCTAGAAGCATAAAAGGTAAAGTTAAGAATAAACCTAAAAATCTTGAAAAGGATTTACCTTTTAAAATTAAAGAGGATACGGTTGAAAATTTATCAGAAAGTGTCCAAAAACTTGAAGATCAAATGTATCTTTTCGCTAAGCAAATGGAATTTGAAAAAGCTGCTTTGTGCAGAGATAAAATTAAGTACCTGAAGCGGCAGTTGATAGATTTATAGACTCTTTGCAAGAATATACTCTCATCAATAAAGCATACTCTCTAGTTCTTTCTACAAAATCGATTGTTTGTTGACCTCTTGAGTAACCATTGTGAGGTTCAAAATAAAGTTCGTCTCCATTAAGAACTAACAGCTCTTTCTTTAAATCATTCCAGGTAAGCAAATTAGGTTCAATATCGGTTTGCAAAATTGCATTTTTAACGTTGGTCGCACCTAAATTATAGGTAGCTAAAGCAAAGTTAAGCCTATCTGATTCAGTAAGCCCATAATCAATAGATGCGGTGATATCAGCTAAATGTCTAGATCCGCCAATAATGCTATTTCTTGGATCTATTCTATTGGTTATGCCAAGACTTTTAGCAGTCTCTTGAGTTAACATCATCATCCCACGAACACCCATATTAGATTTTGCTCGAGGATTCCATTGAGACTCTTGAAAGGAAATAGCAGCTAGAAACTCCCAATCAAAATTGGTTAATTCTTCTGCTTCAAGAAATAAATCTTTAAATTGAAAAAATCTAGAATCAAGTAAGTCAGCAAATTTATTCTTATCAAAATTATTTAATGTTAATGTTTCAGCTGCCATTTCTGCATACTGCCTGCACTCATTAACGACTGGATTCACTTCCTTGACTTTAGAGCAGCCAGAGAAACTAATAATTATTGAAATTATCAAAAAATGTTGAAAGAAATTACGCATTTATATATTTTTAATTCAAAACATCACTATAATTAGTTCATACATTATTTCAGACCGGAACAAGTGTCAAAGACTAGTTGCCTAATTCTTCAAGGTAAAAAAAGTTTTTCTATCTCCAAATTGGACCAACTCAACAGTGCTTTTAATAAAGCGAATGGAGAAAATGCCTCAATTTCTTCTAATGAGGTCTATTTAATTTCTAGTCAAATAGCAATTGATAATCAGATTAATGAAATATCTCAAATTGTTAAAGGTAGTGAAAAACTAGACGAATTTTTATTTTTAATTGGTCCTAGAAGCGGAACTATTACCCCATGGTCTTCAAAAACTGGAGATATTTTTAAAAATGTTGGTATTCAACAAATTGATAGAGTTGAAAGATTTTTTGGTTTTTGCATTTCAGGGCTAGAGCAATCAATTGATGATTTGGATTTATCAATGCTTTTTGATCGCATGACTCAAGATATTTATAAATCAATTGAGGAATGTTCTTCTATTTTAAATCCTAATCCAAAGAGACTTATCAATCATATTGATATTCTTGCTGAGGGAAAGATTGCATTAGTTAATGCAAATAAAGCTTTTGGTTTTGCTTTGAGCGATGATGAAATTGATTACTTGTTTGACTTTTATTCTAAAGAAGACAGAAATCCAACCGATGCTGAATTAATGATGTTTGCCCAAGCTAACTCAGAGCATTGTCGTCATAAGATCTTTAATGCAGATTGGATTGTTGATAAGGCTGAAGTTAAAAATTCTCTTTTTGATCTTATCAAGGCAACTAGTAAAAATTCTCCAAATGGTATTATTTCTGCTTATAAAGATAATGCAGCTGTTACTAGCGGTAAAGAAGTTGAAAGACTTCATCAAGATAAGAAAAATCTTTATTCATTTAAAAGCGAGCTGTTAAATTCAACTATAAAAGTTGAAACACATAACCATCCTACCGCTATCTCGCCTTATCCCGGTGCTGCTACAGGTTCAGGTGGTGAGATTAGAGATGAAGGCGCTACAGGTAGAGGAGCAAAACCAAAAATTGGTTTGGTTGGTTACAACGTATCTAATTTAAGAATTCCAAATCTTCAAAGGGTTTGGGAGGACGATAAACACTCTCCTGAAAGGATTGCATCACCTTTAGATATTATGATCGAGGCACCGATAGGCGCAGCAGCTTTTAACAATGAGTTTGGTCGTCCATGCACTTTGGGGTACTTTCGATCTTTTGAAACTCCTTTCAATGATAAAAAAGTTGCTTTTGGTTATCACAAACCAATTATGTTGGCTGGCGGTATTGGAGAGATTAGGGATAAAAATAATTTTAAACTTCAAATAGAAGATGGGTATATTGTTGTTGTTCTTGGTGGTCCAGCAATGCTTATTGGTCTTGGTGGAGGAGCTGCCTCATCTGTTTCTTCAGGTGACAGTGATGAAGATTTAGATTTTGCTTCCGTCCAAAGAGATAACGCCGAGATGGAAAGAAGATGCCAGGAAGTTATTAACAGGTGTTCATCTATGGATGAGAGTTATATTGAGTTTATTCATGATGTTGGTGCAGGTGGTTTATCTAACGCAATTCCAGAGTTAGCAAAAGATTCAGATCTAGGCGTCCTCATTAATCTTGATTCAATTCCTTCTGCTGATGAATCTATGTCCCCAATGGAGATTTGGTCAAACGAATCTCAAGAAAGATATGTTTTAGCAATTCATCCAGATAACAAAGAGGCCTTTGTTGCAATTTGTGAGCGTGAAAGATGTGCTTATGCTTTAGTTGGATACACTACTGAAGAAAAATTTGTAAAGCTTTATGATTTTTCAACAGACTCCTACCCAGTCAATGTTCCTTTAAATATGCTTTTTGGCGAACTTCCTATAAATAACATGAAAGTTCAATCTGAATCATATCCTACTCATGTTTCTGACATGCAAGGTTACGCATTAGCAGAATCTATTTATCAAGTGCTTCAGCATCCAACTGTGGCATGTAAATCATTTTTGATTACTATAGGTGATAGAACCGTGGGAGGTATGACGGCCAGAGATCAATTTGTTGGACCCTGGCAAGTACCAACATCAAATTTTTCTATGAGCTTACGATCCTTCACTGATCATTCTGGCGAAGTGGTAACTATTGGAGAAAAACCAACCTTAGCGATTCATAATCCTGCTGCTTCTATGCGAATGGCTATGGCAGAAGCTCTTACTAATATGGTTTCAGCACCCATAAAAGGCATGGACCAAATTCAGATATCAGCAAACTGGATGGCTGCATCTGGAGAAAATATAGAAGACTTAGCTTTAAGAAAAGGAGTTGAAGCTTTATCCACTTTCTCTATAGATTTAGGTGTTTCTATTCCAGTAGGTAAAGACTCTTTGTCTATGAGAACAAAATGGGAAGAGGGTAATGATCAGTATGTTGTTAAAAGTCCACTGTCCGGAGTTATTACAGCTATGGCACCTGTTAATGATGTAAGAGAAGCAGTTACAACACTTCTTAGAAAAGATACCGATTCTAAATTAGCCCTAATAAAACTTAATGATAAGAATCGTTTAGGCGGTTCAATTTTTTCAGAGGTGCACAGACAAGATATTCAAGAAACGCCTGATGTAGATAGCTCTGAAATGTTTATCAAGATGTTTGATCTAACTCAATCTTTAATTCAGGATGGAACTATCTTTGCATTGCATGATGTTTCAGATGGTGGATTAGTATCAGCTCTTAGCGAGTTAGCTTTTACAGCAAGAAGTGGAATTAGTATCCAATTAGATTCCTTAGTTACAGATAAGAGCTTATTAAATGAAGTATTGTTTAATGAGGAAATTGGATTAATTCTTCAAATTGATAAATCTAAGATTAATGAGATTGTAAATAAATTTAACTTAGAAGGGCTCAATGCTCATGTTATTGGCACACTAAATACTAAAGATACTTTAGAAATTAATTTAAATAATGAAACTATTTTTTCTGATTCTATAACAAGCCTTGAAACTAAATGGCGTCAGACCTCTCATGCCATTCAAAGCCTCCGTGACAATAGAGAATCTGCTGATTCAGAGTTAAGACTAGTAACCGATGGATATACAGGACTTTTTTCCAAGGACTCTTTTATCGATCCAGGTGTAAATAATGTAAGTATTAAAGCAACCAAACCTAGCGTAGCAATTCTTCGTGAGCAAGGTGTTAATGGTCAAATGGAAATGGCAGCAGCATTTCATCTTGCAGGTTTTGATGCTGTTGATGTGCATATGCAAGATCTTCTTGATGGCTCTAAAGATATTAATAACTTTAATGGTATGGCTGTTTGTGGAGGTTTTTCATACGGTGATGTGCTAGGTGCTGGAGGCGGTTGGTCAAAAACAATACTACACAATCAAAGAATTAAAGATCAATTTGAAAAATTCTTTTTAAATAATTCTACTTTTACCCTTGGTGTTTGTAATGGCTGTCAGATGCTTTCCAATCTAAAGGATATTATTCCTGATGCTGAAAACTGGCCAGGTTTTGTTAAAAACCGCTCTGACCAATTTGAAGCTAGATTAGTTCAGGTTGAAATTAATAAGAGTAATTCAATTTTACTTCAATCTATGGAGGGCTGGCAGGTTCCTATTGCTTCAGCACATGGAGAAGGGAGAGCTTTATTTGAGAATGAAGGCCAAATAGCTTTATTGAATGCCTCTAATCAGATCGCGATGCAATACATTAATTCACAAGGACAACCTACTGAGCAATACCCTTTAAATCCAAATGGATCTATTGAAGGGCTAACTGGAATTACAGCTGCAGATGGCAGGGTTACGATTATGATGCCACATCCTGAAAGAGTATTTAGATCATCTCAATTTTCTTGGAAACCAGAAAATTGGGAGGATTTTTCTCCTTGGATGCAAATGTTTATTAATGCTAAGTTATTTAGTGAAGGATCATAATTACCAAATAGTAATATCTTCTTCTCTAAAGCTAAAATTATTATCTTTTTTATCTTGAATATAATATTCCAAAGTTTTTTTAACGGTTGGAAATGCAAGTTCATCCCATGGTATTTCTGATTCATCAAATAATTTAACCTCAATACTTTCTGACGTAGGCCCATAATTATCATCAAGTAAGTCTGCTAGAAAGAAAAAATGGATTTGATTAATATGAGGCAAGCTAAACATTGTATAAGGCATCTTAACTTTTGCCTCAGAACCAGTTTCTTCAAAAGTCTCTCTTAGCGCTCCTGTTCTGACCGTTTCAGCATTTTCCATGAAACCTGCAGGCAGGGTCCAATAACCTTTTCGAGGATGAATATTTCTTTTTGCCATTAATATTTTGTTATCTCTTATACAAAGGGCTCCTACAACCATATTGGGGTTGGTGTAATGTATTACATCACAGTCAGCGCATATATGACGCTTCAGATTGTCATCTGCTGGGACTTTGAATTCTATTTTTGAGCTTCCGCAATCTGGACAGTATTTCAATTTTCTACCTAAAAAAAAGATTAAGTAAGTTTAAAAAGTTAAACTTATCAACATGATCGATAGCATAAAGCAAAAGCTTGCAAAACTAAATCCTAGCCAACCTACAAATTTAAAAAAAGCAGGCGTTTTAATAGCAATTCTTCATTATGATGAATATATTGATACACCTTCTATTATCTATACACAAAGATCGACGATGGTTTCTACTCATTCAGGTGAAGTGAGCTTTCCGGGAGGAATGATGGAGGACATTGATATAGACCTATATCAAACAGCTTTAAGAGAGTCTTATGAAGAAATGAATTTAGACCCCTTGATAGTGAAAAAAATAGGCAGATTAAATTATTTAATTTCAAGATATGACATTGAGGTAAATCCATTTGTTGCCATTATTGAAGAAAAGCCTGATTTAAAGGGCAATGCAGAAATTGAAGAAATTTTTGAAGTACCTATCGAGTTCTTGTTAAATAAAGATAATATGACTACACAGAACTTTCAAAGGGATAATATGAAGCTAGAAATGCCCACTTGGTATTATAATAATCAAAAGATTTGGGGACTTACAGCTATGATCACAGCAGATTTATTAAATATATGCTTTGATGCCAACATTGGAGTGATAAAGAGATAAAATGATTACTGATTTAGGTAATAAAAAATTAACCACTGAAAATGATGATTATTGGATAGCACCAGATGCTAATGTTATTGGTTCGGTTCATTTATCTAAGGATGCAAGTGTTTGGTTTAATTGCACTCTTAGAGGAGATAATGAACCAATTCTTATTGGCGAGGGCTCTAATGTCCAAGATGGCAGTATCATTCACACAGATCCTGGTTTTAAGTGCACTGTTGGTAAATTTGTAACTATTGGTCACATGGTTATGCTTCATGGATGTGAAATAGGTGATGGCTCCCTTATTGGTATTGGATCAGTTATATTAAATGGAGCAAAGATAGGTAAAAATTGTATTATTGGAGCAAAAGCCCTGATCACAGAAAATATGGTGGTCCCCGATGGTTCTATGGTTTTAGGTATGCCAGGCAAGATTAAAAAACAATTAACAGAAGAAGAGCAAATGATGCCAGCACTTAATGCTCATCATTATATTGAGAACTATAAAAAGTATAAAAACATCAAGTAATTTTAATTATCATGAATACTAAAGAGTTAAGGCAAGCATTTTTAGATTTCTATAAATCAAAAGATCATACTATTGTTGATTCTAGCTCACTGGTGCCTCTTAATGATGATACTTTGCTCTTTACTAATGCTGGAATGGTTCAATTCAAGGATGTTTTTCTTGGCACTGAAAAGCGTAAATATGTCAGAGCTGCAACTTCTCAAAGATGTATTAGAGCTGGTGGAAA
>Ga0209630_10002887_pt1 | contig 16072 bp, 10 predicted proteins | sample COG_01_FD_184745 | JGI IMG/M metagenome (GOLD analysis project Ga0209630, IMG submission 184745) | Pelagic Microbial community sample from North Sea - COGITO 998_met_01 (SPAdes) (version 2) | ecosystem: Environmental > Aquatic > Marine > Neritic zone/Coastal water | place: Helgoland, sampling... | reverse complement strand
CGCCGTTTACGCGCGGGCCCGTGTCGCCCGTCGCGGAGGAGCCGACGCCGGAGGCGGAGGACGACGACGACGGCGACTCGGACGGCATCTTGGACTTCACGGACGACGACTCGAATTCGAACTCGAACGGCGACGACGGGTTCGTCACGTCTTCGGAATCCGAACGCGACGAGGAGGAAGAAGCCGCGCCCGCGCCCGCGCCCGCGCGCGCGACGGAAACGACGAAGTCGCCGCCGCCGCCGCCGCCCGCCACCGCCGACGCCGGGAACGAACTCGGCGCGGACCTCGCGTCGTTCATCGTGAACGCGCTCGACGCGGTGACGCGCGGGATGGACGCGAACGCGTGCGCGCCGACGTCGTCCTCGTCCTCTTCGTCGTCCGCGTTTAAGCGGTCCCTGTCCACGTCGAGCGCGTCGACCTCCGCGACGGCGACCAACGCCTCGCCCGCGCTCGTCGCGTTATTACGCGCCGTCGCGTGCGATCGCGTCGCGTCCGCGGTGGAGGACGCCGAGGAGCTTCTCCGCGCGCTGCCGGACGGGTGGCTGCGCGCCGCGCGCGAAAAGGTGGACGAAGCCCTCGCCGAGCACGTCGACGCGGGGTGGGGGAGAGCGATCCGCGCCATGCGCGGCGCCTCCGCCGGGGACGCCTCCGTCGCCGCCGCCGCCGCCGCCGCCGCCGCCGCGATGAGCGATAAGGAGAGGCAGGCGATCAAAGACCGGTTCACCGCGGTGAACGCCGCGGTCGAGGACGCGCGGCGCGCGTGGCCCGGGTGGAACGCGCCGGACGGGGACGTGCGCGCGAAGCTTCTCGCGCGGCTTCGCGTGGACGTCGCGGACGCCTACGCGGCGTTTTACGAGAGGTACAAGGACAGCGGGTTCGCGCGGAAAAACCCGAAGAAGTACGTGACTCACTCCCCGGAGGAGCTGCGCGAGATCGTCGAGGCGTTGTGGACGGGGGGCGGGGGAGGGGGAGCGTTTCCGGGCGGCGGCGGCGCGAAGCTCACCCGTTCGAGAACCGTCGCTTGACGACGTCGACGTCGCGTCTCGTTCGTTAAGCTACCGTCTGTCGCGATAAAACTACCAGCTACTAGTCTCTACTTTTAAAATTGCCCTTCGTCGCGGCGTCACTCCATGAGCTTCAACTTCGTGATCTCCATGTCCCCCGGGAAATCGTCCACGATGAACACGTCCCCATCGCTCTCCTCCGCGAGCTCGTCGATGACCCCGAGCCAATAGATCACCATCCCCGGCCCGAACCTGTTCACGTACCCTTGGAACTGGTCCACGCCTCTCTCGACGTGCACGATCGGGTCCAGAAACGACGCCTTGCTGTCGATCCAGTTCACGATCCGCCCGTTCACCGCGATCGGCAGCGTGAGCTTGACGTCCGGCGTCTTCGCGTGCCCCTCCGCGCGCAGCGCGTCCTCGGTGACGAACGGCACTCGGAGTTCCTCGAGCCGCCGCTCCAGAAGAATTTCGTACTCGCGCCCCGCGGCGTGACGCATGACGTCCACCGCGGGCGACGCGACGTGGTCCCACGCCACGCACCTCTCCACGTCGACTTTTAATCGGTCGCAGATCGCGGATCCGGGGACGCCGGGGACGCCCGGGACGCCGCGCGCCGCGGGGGACTCGGGCGGCGGCGACGACGGGATCTTACCGAACGGATCGCGCAGGCACGGCCCGACCGCCTTGTGCCCCAGCCCGAGGAGATGCTCCAGGAGGAGGCGGACGAGCTGGCACGGCGGGAAGTCGATGTCCGCGGCGATGCGAAACACGTCCTCGCCCGCGACGTACCGCGCCGCGTGCGACCCGATCGCGCGCAGGTGCTTCCCGTGCGCGCCGCGCACGCGTCGCGAGCTCTCCTGGCTGTAGATGCTGACGAGCGCGTCGAGCGACGCGGACGGGTGCTTCGCTCGGAGCGCGTCCGCGTCCGGGAAGACGTCGCTCGGGAGCGACGTGATGTGCGCGCGGATCTCCTCGTACTCCGCGAGCTTCATCGCGACGCGCGCGACGACGACGACGACGACCGGGGGCGGGCGGCGCCCCTGGGTGTGACGAGGAGCTCGGAGCTGGAGAGGTTCAAACTGGCGCGGCGCGGGTGCGGGTGCCGAGTCATCACACGGGCGCGTCAACACCAGATCCTCGACGTGCTTCCGCCATTCGACTCGCGCGCGCGCCTCTCGCGATGTTTTCTAAGAGCTCCCCGGCGGGGATCACGCTGAGCAGGGACTTCGCGTGGTGCATCATCGCGTGCGGCGTCGCGATGATCCCGCACTTGTACGGCAGCTACAAGGTCCGTCGCGTCGTCTCTTCGCGACGCGTCACGAATTTGATGACGATTGCGCAATCCCCGCCGAGGAAGAGGACTAACAATCGCCCCCTCTCTGCTTCGATCCCGCCCCGACAGGTCGGCATGGCGCGCAAGAAGTACAACATCAAGTACCCGAAGATGTACGCGAGCGACGGCATCAACGGCGACAAGCACCACAAGGAGTTCAACTGCACGCAGCGCGCGCATCAGAACACCCTGGAGTGGCTCGGCCCGTGCCAGGCGCTCTGCCTCGCGAACGGCGTCGTGCACCCCATCACGTCCGCGCTTCTCCTCGCGATCTGGAGCGTCGGCAAGGTGGAGTACATTCGCGGGTACTCCGGCCCGAAGGGGCCGGACGGGCGCACGCTCGGCGCGATGATCGCGCACGTCGGCGACTTGGGGCTCATCATCACGTCGTTCTTCGCCGGCTACGCCGTCCTCAACGGGCTGAAGTGATGACGCGTCGTGATGAACGCGCGACGCGAATGATGATGAGTTCGGATCGATTGATACAGTACCTACTACCTTTGTAATATAACAACGAGAGCGCCGACGAGCGCGGTGCGTTTCGCTCGCTCAATCGCTCGCTCGCCGGCTCACTTCTTCTTCCACCGCTCGTTCCTCCCCGGGGCTCTCGCGCTCTTCTGCTTCGGCGGCGGCTTCTTCTTCTCATCCGCCGTCTCCGCCACCTCCGCCGGCCTGTACGCCTTGTGATTATCGATCCGGTCCCCCGCCGAGCTCGGTCCCATGTGCCCGCGGTTGTTCACCCCGCTCGCGGGGTCCCAAATCCGCTCGAGGCCCATGAACGCCTCCGCGCGGACGATGTTATCCAGCCACAGCTTGTCCACCTTTGGCGGGCTCGGCTCCGTGAGGCCGATCCCGACGCGGTGCGTGTGCAGCACCGTCATCGTCTTCCCCGCCGCCGAGGACAGCATTCGCGCCATGCCGTCGCAGGACAGCCCCCCCGCGCCGGTGTACTCGCCCTTGAACCGCAGCAGCGCCGTCCCGGGCTGCGGCGTGGGCGGGATCGGGATGTGCCGGCCGCCGAGCGCGGCGTCGATCGAAGGCTGATCGAGGTGAGAGAGCTCGAGCAGCTGCGGGCGGAGGTCGACCGTTCGCGCGTTGCCCTTTTTACTCGTCTTCGTGATCGTGAACGAGTCCTTCGCGAGCGCGGCGGCGACCCAGGTCTTCCAGTCCTCCGCGGTGACGGACTGGGCGTATTCCGCCTCCGCCGCGGCTTCCGCCTCCGCGGCGGCGGCGGCTTCCGCGGACTCCGCGTCGTCGTGGTCGATCTCCGCGTCGGGGATGCCGTCGCCGTTTTTACCGGCGTCGAAAAACCTGCGGCGGGCGGCGAGAGAGGCGGAAGGGGGGTGAGTCCGGCGTCGGGAGTTCGTTTCGTTTCGTTTCGTTTCGATCGAAGAAGAGCAAGGCGAATAAACTCGTCGCCATCGTCGTCGTCGTCGTCCCGGTGGTCTCATTAGTACATTGAATATCAGCAATGTCGTTAAGATCCGAAAGATGGTGTTTTTTAAATGATTTAATCCTCGACCACCGGTGGTTCAACGACGACGACACGCGCAGACGAGGGCACGAGCGAAAGCGAGAAACAGATCGGAAACGAAGACGCAAACGCAAACACAAAAACAAAACGCACCCTCCGCCGCCTTCGACGTCCCAGCTCGGGGCTTCGCCGCCGACGCCGCCCGTGGCGATGCCCGGCTTGGCTACCGCCCCCGGGAGCGCCACGTGCACTAAAAACTCCGCGTGCGTCAGAAGCTCGTTCATGGATTCCTGCGAGAGGAGAGATCGAGCGTCGGCGTATTCGTCGAGTTAAAATAAGCGAAAGAAGGCGAAAGAAGAAGTAGAAGAAGAGTGAGCCGCCGTCGTCGTCGTCGCCGCCGCCGCTGCGCACGCGTTCCAGTCCTCGCGCGGGTCCGTAATCATCGCCAAATGTAAAGTTTTTGGTCTCATGAGTTGCCCCGATCGAACATCTAATTAATTAAGGTCGTCATCCCCGACGCGGTGACGAAACGGACGCGCGGCAGCGGCATCGGCGGCGTCGGCGGCAGCGATCGGCTTCTGGATCGAGGTCGAGTCGAAGAAACCGAACGAACGAGGAGAGAATCGAAAAAGAACAAAGAAAGAAAAAACGTTTTCGAGCGACGGACGCGCCATGAACCGCCCGTTGAGATACTTCACCGGCATGTCCTCCACCTCCAACAGCCGCATCCCCGCCGGGAGCTGACTCCCGAGCGACGCCTTCACCTCCTCCGGGTCTCTGCGCTCCGTGAGCACGATCTCCATCATCTCGGCTTCGCTCGACGCGCCCAGCGGCAACGCCATCGCCGTGGAGATGCGCGGCCGACTGCTGTACGGCGACTTGGTCATGCTCACCGGCAGCGCCGCCCGTCTCGCCGCGCGCTCGAGCAACCGCAGCGTGTCGAGGTGCCCGATGAAGCTCTCTTTGCCGTCCTTCGTGAACCGGAAGCGCAGGCGCTGCGTGCGTCGGCCGTCGGGCTCGTAGTGTCCGCCGAAGGTTGGCACCGGCGGGACGGCGGCGACGACGTTTTCGCCAAACTCGTCCCCGCAGACGCCGCATTCGGTGCAAATCCCGGAGTGCGAGCAATCCGGGACGGTGATTCCTTCTAACGCCTTCTGAAGGTCCGTTTTCAACCACCACTTACTGATCCCGGTGTCGATGTGGTCCCACGGCAGCGGCGCGTCCAGGCGCTCGTCCGCGAGCGCGCCGCGGTCGACGCGGCCTTTCCCGCCGCCGCCCTGGCCTCTGTAGTCTCCGTCCCCGAGTTTCTCCATGACGTCCCACTCGCCGTTGACGACTTTGCGGTACCGCCACGTCAGCCCGGCTTCCTCGATCGCCGCGTCGAACGACCGGAACGACTCGTCCTGGCCGTCCCACCACGTCGCCTTGTGCGCGCCGAGCTCCCACGCGCGTTTGATCACCGGGCAGAGACTTCGATCGCCTCTCCCGATGAAATCTTCCATGGCCGATATGCGAATGCTCGTCCAGTTGCTCTTCACGTCCGGGATCTTCTTGAGCGCTTCTTTCAGCAGCGTCCCCTTGCGCTCGAACTCGTCCGTGGAGACGGAGTGCCACTGGAACGGCGTGTGCGGCTTCGGGGTGAAATTCGACAGCGTCAGCGTCAAGCTCAGTCGGTCGCGCTTTCGCGCTTTGTTCCCGGCGACGGTATTGATGAGCCACGCCACCGTCTCCGCGATCCCGAGCACGTCCGCGTCGGTTTCACCGGGCAGCCCGATCATGAAATACAGTTTCACGTTCCTCCACCCGCGGTCGTACGCGGTTTGAACGCCGTGTAACAGTTCGTCGTTCGTCAAGCCCTTGTTGACGATGTCTCGGAGCCGCTGCGTCCCGGCTTCGGGCGCGAACGTCAACCCTGCTTTCCCGGCGCCGCCGAGGATGTCCGCGATGGAGTCGTCGAACCGATCGATCCTCTGCGACGGCAGCGACAGCGTCACGTTCTCGTCCTTGAGTCGGTTCTTGATCTCTAAACCCACGGACGGCAGCGCGAGGTAGTCCGAGCACGACAGCGACAGCAGCGAAAATTCGTTGTACCCGGTGTCCCGCATCCCTCGCTCCACCGCCTCGATCACCTTCTCCGGGGGAACATCCCGCGCCGGCCGCGTCAGCATCCCGGGCTGACAGAACCGGCACCCTCGCGTGCATCCGCGGCGAATCTCCACCGTGAGACGGTCGTGCACGGTCGAGACGTACGGGACCAACCCTATCTGCATGGACGGATCGGGGTCGGCGACGCGGCGAAGGCACCGCGGAGGGACGCCCTCTCGCGTCGGGAACACCGCGCCGCCCCAGCCTTTCGGGGCGTCGTAGAACCGCGGGACGTATATCCCGACGACTTCCGTCGCGAGCCGGAACAGCGTCTCCTCGCGGTTGAGGCCCTCGCGCTTGCTCTTTTTGATCGACTCGCCGATCTCCGGCATGACGTCTTCGCCGTCGCCGAGCGCGACGAAGTCGACGAAATCCGCGACGGGCTCCGGGTTGCTCGTCGCCGTCGGTCCGCCGATGAAAACGAACGGCCACGAGCCGTCATCCACGTCCCACGGCTCGTCCGGCTTATCGTCCCGTTCCCGCCACGTCAGCGGCACCCCGGACAGAGACATCATCTGAGGGTCGTTCCATACAAGCGAACGTCGGGGTGGAGTTGAAAGGCGTCAGTTGGCGTTGAAAGGCACCGCGGGCGGGGATTGAAAGCGAGGGATGGGCGGAGAGAAACGCCGGGCAAAGTGCTTAAGGAACGGCGTTCACCACGCGAACGGGGTCGTATGGGGACCAGTGTATAGAACGCGCCTGAAGCAGATTCACCGACGACAGCTCGTACGCGAGGGACATGCCGAGCGCGTCGAAGTGCGTCAACGGCCGCTTGCTCTCGACCGCGAACAGCGTCCGGTTCTTCGCCTTCAGCAGCGCCTCCATGTCCGGACCGGGGAGGTACGAGCGGTCGCACAGCATCCCGGGCTGGTCGTTCAAGATCGTGTACAGCACGACGTGCCCGAGATTCGACGCGCCGACTTCGTAGATCTCCGGATACGCCATCGCGAACCGAACCTCCGCCTCCGTCCACGGCTTGTGCACCGCGCCGATCTCGTTCCCGAGGTACCTCGCCGGGGTCTGAATGCAACTCCACTCGAGCTTCGTGAACCCGGCGATCGTGCCGTCGCTGTCGTCGCCCGCGAGGAGCGCTTGCTCCGCGCGGAGTTCCGCGTCGGATCGCGCGGGCGTATTTGGCGAAGATGGCGGATCCGCGATGGCGGCGCGGACGACGCGCGCATTCGCGCGCGGACGCGCGCGCGTCGAGCCGCGCGCGCGCGCGCGCCGCCCGATGGGCGCGAGGGCCGCGGCCGACGTGGACGCGGACATCGCGGGCGCGCGTTCGAGCGTGTGCCGCGCTGTGGTCGCGGTGACCCTCTCGGGGTACGTAAACCTAATCGCTTTTTACGCCCGCCTGGCCCGCCGAGCACTTGCACTTTTTCGCAACGCTTTTTCGCTTTTCGACGTCTCGTTCTCGAGCGCGCGCGAGATACGATATCATCATCGCATTACGTCCTCGACGCGGCGTGGTGTATTCCGTGTACGGGTTGAACTATTATTCAACGTCACAGTCTACGGCGTGGTGTACTCGGTGTACGGTCCCGCGGGCTTGGGCGCCCCGCGCCTCCGCCGCGCCGCCGCGGGCGTCCCCTCCGCCCCTCCCCCCGCCGCCGCCGCGGCGCCAAACTCGCTCTCCAGCTTCGCCCGCGTCTCCTCCAGCGCCTCCTCCAACGCCTGGTTCTTCTCCTCCAGCTCCTTCACGACGCGCTTCGTCGCCGCGTCGCTCTTATCGTGCTCCCGCGGCGACCTCGGAAGGTTCCCTCGCGTCGCGGCCGCGATGGAACGCACCTCGGGAGACCCCGGCGCGTGCAACGCGTCCGGGGGCACGCGCAGCCGCCGCGCCGTCGCCTTGAGCTCGCGGACGCTCGCCTCCACCTTGACGCGCTCGCGCCGCGCCTGCTCCGTGATCCGCTTCGCGAAGTCGAGCTCCTTCGCGCTCATCTCGCGTTTGTGGCCGATGATCTTGTGCGCCTCCTCCGCGTGCTTGTCGCGAATCGCGGCGGAGGCGTCGTCTAAACGCGTTTCGTACGCGTTCGTCGCGCGTTCAAACTTGTCCGCGCGGAGATCCGCGAGCGACGACCGCCACTCCGCGCGCGTCGCGGTGTCGCGCGCGCGGTTCAACGTCGCCGCCTCCTGGAGCTGCTCCGCTTTCAGCGCGCGGCGTTTGATCGCGGCCGCGCGCTCCGCGGCGATTTCCTCGCGTCGGAGCTTCACCGCCGCGTTTTTGAGCTCGGACTCGGCGACGGCGGCGGCGAGCGCCTCGGCGTCGCGTTTGGTCTTGGCGTCTTTTCGACGGCGTAACACCGCCGCGCGCTCCGCGCTCTCCGCGAGGCGCCGCTCCTGCTTCTCGAGCTCCATCGCCGCGCGCGCGTCTCTCGCTTTCGCGATCTTGACCTCCCGGAGCTGAATCGCGGCGGCTTCGAACGCGGCTTCGGCGGCGCGTTCCAACGCGAGCGCGTCTGCTTTTTCCTCCGCCACCGACGACGCGCCGGGTTTCGTCGCGCGCGGCTGCGCGCTCGCGGGTCGACGCATCGCGGCGGCGGCGGCGACGGGGAACCGCGACGACGTCCCGAAGCTCCCGGGGGAGAGTCGCGGGCTGCTCGCGACGCTGCCGCCGCCGGGAGCGTCGGGCGGCGACGGGAACGCGCCGCTGGCGCCGCGCGGCGTGCGCGGCGCCTCCGCGACGAAGCTCGGGGAAGCGCCGAGGGACGACCGCACGCTGTCCTGCGTCGCCAACAAAGACGCGCCTCCTCCTCCGGGGGAGGCGCGCGGCGACGAGAGCGAGAGCGAGATCGACGGCGCGGCGCTCGACGGCCGCCGCCGCGTCGCGGCGCCGGAAATTTTCGGCGTCGCGCCGAGCTCGCCGAGCCGCGGCGTCCGCGGCTCCGAAAACCCGCCCGTGTGCGTGTTCACCCGCGCAAACTTCCGCGTCGTCTCCATCTGCGTCTGCTCCCTCTTGCGCTCCGCAGCCTCGAGCCGCGCGTCCTGCTCTCGCCTCGCGCGCGCTTTCGCCGCGGAGACGCGCTCGGCTTCCGCGAGGAGCGCCGCCTCTTCCGCCTTTCAAGTGAACGTCGGGGTGGAGTTGAAAGGCGTCAGAAGCGGAGTTGATAGGCGCCGAGGGCGGAGATTGAAAGCGAGGGACCCTGGGCGGAGAGACGCGCCGATAAAAGTCCTTAAGGATCGGCGTTCACCACGCCGACGCGGTCGTATGGGGACCAGTGTGAGATAGAACGCACCTTTCTCGCGCGCGCCGCGTCGTCCAGCCGCGACTTCTCCTCCGCGAGCTCGCCCGCGCGGTCCATCCGCGCGCGATTCTCTCTGCGCTGCTTCTTAGCCTCCGCGGCGTTCTTCTCGTCCACGAGCCGCTCGAGGATCTTGAGCTTCTCCATCGTGGACATCGGCGCGTCGAGGGGGTCGCTCTTCTTCTTTCCTTTTCTTTTTACTCTTCCTCTCTTCTTCGCGCCCGGCGGCGGATTAAAGCGCACCGTCGGCGCGGCGAACGCCGCGGACCCGCCCAGGTTGACGCGCGCGCCGATCTTCGTGTCCACGATCAGGCGCTTCGGGCCTCGGAACGAGTTCGCGCGCGTCGTCCCGTTCGCGCCGGCGTCGTCGCCGCCGCCGCCGCCGCCGCGGTTTGGAAATTGGTTCTCGCCGCCGCCGTCGCCGTCGGGCGGATACAGCTCCTTCCTCGTCAGCTCCGCGAGCCGCCTCGCGGTCCTCTTCCGCTCCTCCGCGTGGTTCGCCGCGTACGCCTCGCGCTTCGCTTTCAGCGCGCGTTCGTAGTCCTCCGCGTACGCGTCAAATTCGGACGCCGCGTCGGAGTCGTCGTCGTCTTCGAAATCGTCGCCGGGTCGCCCCCCCGCGTCGTCGTCGCGGTCGTAGTGATCGTAATCATGCTCCTCTTCCTCCTCCGGCTCCGGCGCCGGGGTCGGGTACGCCGCCTCCACGATCGGCAACCTCTTGTTCCTCTCCCTCTCCGCGGCCTCCTCCGCGAGCCTGCGCGCCTCCTCCATCTCCGCCTCTCGCTTCCGCGCCTCCTCCGCCTCCGCCGCATCCGCCGCTCGCCTCGCGTCCGCCAACTCGGCCAGGTACCGAACGACATCCTCTCGCGTCATCGCGTCGCGCTTGTCCAGCAGCGCCGTGAGCCGCGTCGCGTTCGCGTGCCTCTTGCGTTTCTCCGCGCGTAGTAACGCCTGGTCCTCGTACGCGCTCTCCGGGTACGTTCCCGTCGACGGCGTCGGGACGCGCGGGACGAGGTCGTCTGGATTCGTTCCCGTGACGAGGCACGCGATGGCGCTTCTCGGGGACGTGATCTTCACGCGACGCGAGCGCGGGATGGGCTCGCCGTCGATCGCCTCGCGCGCGACGTCCTCCAGCGAAATCTTCGGCGTCGTCGCGTCGTCCGCGTCGTCCGGATCGCCGTTCAGCTTTTCGAGCCGCAAACGCAGCCGCTTCGCCCACTTCTCCTCCCTCGGAGGCTCCGTGGACGCTTCCGCGTTTCGCGACAATGCGTCGGAAATTTCGCGACGCTTGTCGTGGTGGTCCCAGTACGACCCGTGCGTCTCGACCTCCTCGCGGAGGGAGTGCGACCAGGCGTAGTCGAGGCCGTTCACCCCGGACTGCGCGGGGAGGGGTTCGAGTTCCATCATCGCGCGCGCTGCGACGCGTCGAGCGGTGCGGAGGCTACTGAATTGGAGGCAATTCAGATGTCATCAGCCATCGCGAGCTCGATTCGTCTGGTCGATCGATTTTCGTCTCGTCGACGCGCGCGCGCTCAGCGCGTTCATTTTCCCGTGCGCACGCGGTGAGGGCTCCACCGCGCCCCCGACCCGTGCATGCCGGCGGATGGCGCTTAGCGATCGGGTCGCGGTCGCCGCGCTCGGGTTCTGCTCCGTCGCCACGTTCCTCGCCGTCTTCACGGCGACGCAAGAGCGAAAGCGTCTCAAGCTCGCGCGCGAAGGGCGCCTGCCCCCGGGGTTCTAGCGAGGAGCTCAAGACGAGACGAGCGCGCAGATGACGACGCGTCGAGATGAGGAGGAGGACGACGACGACGACGACGGCGAGATCGCCGCCGCCGCCGCCGCGACGCCTTCGACCCGCTCCGCGAGCCTCCCCACCACGATCGTCAACCTGTGCAACTGCGCGGTCGGCGCTGGCATCCTCTCCATCCCCGACGGCGTCCGCGAGTGCGGCGCGGCGCTCGGCGCGGTCCTCGTCCTCGTCGCCGCATCGCTCACGATCTTCACCGTCGACGTCATCGTGAAGCACGGCGAGCGTTCAAACGCGGACTCGTACCAAGCCCTCGTCCTCCGCGCGTTCGGGCCCGAGTTCGCGCACGTCGTCGGCGTCGCGCTGATGCTCTTCGCGTTCGGGTCGTGCGTGGCGTACGTCGTCATCGTCGTCGACGCCGTGGACGCCGCGACGAACGGATTACCGGGGCTCTCGCGTATGCTTCGTCGTCGTCTCCCTCTCCCGCCGTTCGCACAACCCACGGGGAGGGTCGGCGTCGTGACGTTCGCGAGCGTCTTCGCGCTGCTGCCGCTGTCGCTGCTCCGGCGGACGAAGAGCTTAGCGCCCGCGAGCGCGCTCGCGGTCGTCGCATTGGCGTTTACGGCGACGGTTGTCGTCGTGGACGCGGGCGAGAAACTCATCCGCGGCGGCGATGAGGGCGAAGGCGGCGGCGACGTCGTCGTCGCGTGGAAGCTCGGCGCCGGGGTCGTCCGAGCGCTGCCCGTGTTCGTGTTCGCGTTCCAGGTGCACGTGCAGGTGTTGAGCGTGTTCGCGGAGTTCCGCGACGATCCGCGCGACGACGACGACGACGACGGCGGCGAAAACGAAAACGAAAACGAAAACGAAAACGGCGACGACGACGCCCGCCCGCCGCTCGCGCCGATGGACGCGGACGACGCGTTCCCCGGGTTCGCGACGCCGCGGTCGAGCCTGTCGCCGTCGTCGTCGATAGGGTCGCTGGTATCGTCGCCGAGTGGACGACGCGGCGCGGGCGCGGGCGCGGGCGCGGGGGGCGCGAACGTTTTCGGAGCGGACGCCGACGGCGACGTCGTCATCGCGGCGTCGAAATCGAAATCGAAACCCAAATCGAACCGCCGCGCCGCGTTCGAACGCGCGGTCGCGATCTCGACGGTCATCGCGCTCGTCGGCTACGTCGCCGTCGGCGAGTTCGCGTACTACGCGCACCCCGACGTCGAGTCGAACATGCTCGAGAGCTACGACGAAAAAAACACGTGGATCATCACATGTAAGCTCTTCATGGGAGTAAACGCGATCGGGTCGTACGCGATGAACCACTTCTCGCACCGCGCCGCGCTCGACGACACCCTGTGCGCGATGTTCGGGTGGACGAAGCGCGCGGCGGGGATGGCGCCGCTCGGAAGGCACGTCTCGCAGACGATAGCGTTCGTCTTCGCCACGGGCGTCGTCGCGTCGCTCGTGTCGGACCTCGGCGCGGTGTTCACGGTGGTCGGGAGCACCGCGGCGGTGCTGGTGATCTTCGTCGTTCCGGGGTTGTTGTGCGCGCGACCGGCGTGGAGCGTCGTCGTCGCGCGGCGGCGAGCGGGAGCGCGGCGTCGCGGCGGCGGCGAGGGAGGCGAGGAGAGAGGCGGGAGCGCGCCGAGGAGGCTCCGGACGAAGGGCGCGAACGGCGCGTTGTCGTCGTTCACGGCGTCGTCGCACGAGGAGATGCGCGCGGCGTTGTTACCGGGCGGCGGCGCCGCGCTCGGCGACGACGTCGACGAAGAGACCGGCGGCGGCGGCGGCGGCGTTCCGACGCTCACGCGCGAGGCGCTCTTCGAAGCCGCGGCGGGCTTCGGCCTCCTCCTCCTCGGCGCGTTCATATCGATATCGAACGTGTGGCTCATCGTCGCGGAAGGCCGCGGCGCGGCGCCGCATTAATCACGCAGCGAGGTTAGCGTCCATAAACGATTTATTATGATAATTCGTAGCGAGTGCATTCGTTCGTACCCTTAAGCTCATGATAGTCCGTCGTCGTGCCTCGCCGCACGCGCGCGCCGTCGCTCATCTCGTCTTCTCTCGCTTCCGACCTCTCACGCGGCGCCCGCGCCGCGCGTGCGCTTCGCGATCGGCGTCCCCTCGCTCCCCTTCGGAGGCAAACACAACGCCGCGGTGTGCTGCCCCCCGAACGAGACGTCCACGACGCGCTTACCGCCCATCGCCTTCGTCGGCGCCAGCCTCACCGGCGTCAACGCGTCCGACTGATCCGACCCGCGGCCGAGTTGCCCCAAATCGCCGTACCCCCACACGTACGCGTCGCCGTCGTCCGTCACGCACGCGGACGTGCTCCCTCCCGCGACAACCTTCGTCGCCTTCTTCGAGACCCCGACGACGTGATCCGCGCTCGAGCGCGGCTCGTCGCTCATCTCGTCGATCCCGGGGAGCCCGAGTCGGCCGTACGCGCTTCGACCGAGCGCGTACACCTTCCCGCCGTCGTCCAAAAGCACCGTGTGATTCTCCCCGCCGTCGCCGGCGACGAACCCTCTTCCGCACAGCGGCGCCACGCGCTTCGGGAAGTACTCCACCTGGTTCGAACCCGCCTCGTTCATGTCGTACGGGAGACCGAGCTGCCCGTACGAGTTCAAACCCCACGCGTACACCTCCTTCGCGCCCGCGACGAACGCCAACGAGTGGTAGCTCCCCGCCGCGATCGCGGTGACGCCGCCCTCGGGGAGGTTCGGCACCTTACACGCCGTCAGCAGCTTCGTCTTCGCGGACGCGTCACGTTTGCTCGTGTTGTCCGCGTCCGCGGGGGGCAGGCGCCCGAGCCGTCCTTTCTCGCCGCAGCCCCAGGAGTAGACGTCGCCGCCGGCGGTTCTCGCGATGACGTGATCCGTCCCGCTCGCGACGCTCGCGATCCGCCCGGCCCGCGTCTCCGGCGAGTACACCGTGATCGGACTCCGCGCGATCTGCTGATCCGGGGTGAACGCCCACAGGCCGCTCGACGTCCGGAACGTGCCCCACGCGACGACGGCGCCGTCGGAGGTGACGACGGCGACGTGCGAGTCCCCGGTGGAGAGATCCACCGCCGCGGCGCCGCCGGGGAGTCGCACGGGCCCGGGCTTCGTCTCCGCGTCCGCGTCATCCTTGTTCGCCTTCCTCCCGAGCGCGCCCTCGTCGTTGACGCCCGCGGAGTACACCAGACCACCGTCGACGATCCACAGCGTGTGCATGCCGCCGCAGACGACTTTCAGCACGGACGTCGCCGACGGCAGCGTGTTGAGGAGTTTCGGTCGGGACAGCTCCATGACGTCTTCGCCGAATCCGAGCTGCCCGGCGTCGCCGGTGCCCCAGAGGAAGGACTCGCCGTGCTTCGCGATCGCGCCCGCGGCGGCGAACGTCGCCGCGGCGTCTCGTTCGATCGCCGCGGCGACGTCCGCGTATTCGTTCTGTCGTGGGGATGGGGAGGACGGGGGAACGGATCTCAGAGAAGAGAAAAAAACAAACGAAATCGGGGGATCGAAATCTCGAGTTCGGCGTCGCGCCGCGGGCGGGGCGTCGAAGACGATTCTCGCGGCTCGAGACGCACCCGGAGCTGCCTGGAGAACTTCTCGTAGTCCGCGACCTCTTTGTCGAACCTTCGCGTGGGATTCTGCGTCAGCTTCCGCGTCAGGTCCGCGACGAACTGATCGTTGAGCGCCCTGCGGATCGCGAGGTAGTGACGCTGTCGCGCGGGCTCGACCGCGGGAGCGGGGGCGACGGCGCCATCGTCGTCGCGTCCGCGCTTGACCATGACGACGACGGGTGCTCGTGAGCTCGATCTCCGCGCGCGGAGTCGCGCGGTCGGCCTCGAGCGCGCGCGAGCGAAGTGATGGCGGTCTGCGCGGCAGCTCGAGCAGAGACCGCGAGTTCAACAATTCGTCGCGTCGCGTCGTCGTCGTCGAAAATTGCATCAGTATTTGGGACGCGTCGCCGCGATGTCGCGAGCGGGCGCGACGACGTTCGACACGTCCTCTACCGGACGGTTCGGCTCCACCGTCCGCGGTAGCGAGCTCACGTCGCGATACGACGGCGACGCGACCGCGAAGGGCGTGCACCACGGCCACGGCGTCTTCGATTACCCAAATGGGTATTTCTTACGCTACGAGGGCGGCTTCGTCGACGGCGCGAAGCACGGCCGCGGGATCCTCACCTTCTCTGACGGCGGCTCGTACGACGGCGAGTTCACACGGGACGAGATGACGGGGATCGGGAAGAAGACGTGGGCGGACGGGAGGTGGTACGACGGCGCGTGGGTCGAGGGCGAGATGCACGGGTACGGCACGCACTGGTCGCCGTCGGGCGAGTGGTTCGAAGGCGACGTCGCGCGCAACGTCCGCGTCGGGAAGGGCGCGCTCACGCGCGCGAACGGCGACACGTACGAGGGCGACTTCGCGCGGAACCGCCCGAACGGGCGCGGGGTGGAGACGATCAAGGCGACGGGGGAGCGGTACGAGGGCGACGTCGTGGACGGCGCGCGGCACGGAAGAGGGACGTCGTCGACGCCCTTCGGCGACGCCGACGCCGACGAACGCAGTACGTACGACGGCGAGTGGAGCGAGGGGTCGCGGCACGGCCACGGCGAGGCGTACGACGCGGAGAGTAAGGTGCGCTACGTCGGGGAGTGGGCGCGCGGCGTTCCGGTGGCGTTGCCGACGGTGGCGCGGGTGGCGGCGGCGGCGGCGGCGGGCGGCGAAGAAGAAGAGGCGAAGGAGGTCGGCACGAAGGACGCGCCCGTCGCGTGCGTCGCGGGGAGCGCGATCCCGGAAGGCAGCGCGGTGATTCAAGCGCGGGTGCCTTGGAAGCCGAAGACGAGGGAGGAGAAGGCGAAGGCGGACGACGCGCCGGGCGCGGAGGCGCGCGAGGAGGAGGAAGAGGCGAAGGAGGAGAATAAGGAGGAAGAGGCGAAGGAGGAGGAGGTGCAGCCTCCCGAGGACGGCGGCGGCGAGATCGCGACGCACGAGACCGGACGTCTATTCCGATGCACCCTCCACGCGGGCCTGCGGTCGCTCCCGGAGCCGGAACCGCCCGCGGAGGGCGAGGAAGGCGAAGGCGAAGGCGACGGCGAAGCCGCGGCGGAGGCGGCGGCGGAGGCGGCGGCGGAGG
>Ga0209630_10002886_pt1 | contig 16074 bp, 15 predicted proteins | sample COG_01_FD_184745 | JGI IMG/M metagenome (GOLD analysis project Ga0209630, IMG submission 184745) | Pelagic Microbial community sample from North Sea - COGITO 998_met_01 (SPAdes) (version 2) | ecosystem: Environmental > Aquatic > Marine > Neritic zone/Coastal water | place: Helgoland, sampling... | reverse complement strand
TTTAAGAAATCATGATTGTAATATGATAACAATCGGACAATACCTACAACCGAGTCGTTTTCATTTGCCCGTAGAGCGCTATGTGCATCCTGAAGAATTTGAAGAACTGCGACAATTTGCAGAAGGTTTAGGTTTTGATAATGTTGCTAGCGCGCCAATGGTACGATCTTCCTACCATGCCGATTTACAGGCATCAGGTGAATCTATTACTGGTTAATTTATATATGTATTTCTCGATCGTCGTTTTTATTAAAGCTGTTGTTTTGCCTCCAACGATAAACTTTATATTGATTTTAATTGGGATGTCTTTAGTTAATCGGACTAAGTTTTTTTCTCGGTTTTTTCTATATTTTGGTTCATTATCTTTAGTGTTGTTTTGTTTGGTTCCATTTTCAGAATTCTTACTTAACAACCTAGAAAAATATCCTGCCCTTAAACTACCTATAATAATTAATAACGAACAGGCGATTGTTATTCTTGGTGCAGGGAATCGTTTTAATGCTAAAGAGTATGGTAAAGATATTGACGGTGCTAGAGCATTACAACGAAATCACTACGGTACTTTTTTGCATGAACAGACCGGCTTACCCATTCTTGTTACAGGAGGTAATGGTGAAATAGGGCATGACTCTGAAGCTGCGGTGATGGCATATACACTAAACAATAGTTTCAATGTAGATGTGAAATGGATAGAGGATAAGGCAAGAAATACTGCTGAAAATGCGGTTTATTCTGCCGCATTATTAAGAGAAAATGAGATTGAAAATATCTACCTAGTAACCCATGCTTGGCATATGCCTCGAGCTGTATTGATGTTTGAGAAGCAAGGGATGAAGGTCACGCCAGCACCTACAATATTTACGCCTAATGCGACTTGGATAGCTTCTTGGTCAAATTACATCCCTGCAGCTTCGGCACTGGAAAATACATATTTAGCTTTACACGAGTATATTGGAATAGTTTGGTACAAGCTCAGGTATTAGTTCCTGCGTACTATTATTTTGCTAAAAATAATAACGGATCAACCGTAGTATTATTTAAAATTACACTCCAATGTAAATGTGCTCCGGTTACACGGCCAGTTAATCCGACTTTGCCAATAATGTCACCGGTTTTTACTTGAGATCCTTCTTTAATATCTATGTGGTTCATATGACAATACATAGTAATCAGTCCTTGGCCATGGTCTATAAAGACAGTATTGCCATTAAAAAAATAATTGCCCGTATTTATTACGATACCATTAGCTGGTGCAGCAATGGGCGTTCCTTTTGGCGCTGCGATATCTAAACCGCTATGTGGTTTTCTTGGTTGCTTATTAAAAAAACGTTTTAAGCCAAATGGGCTACTATAAGGTCCTTCTGTTGGTTTAATGAATTGTAGCGTTATATTATCACTATCACGCCAATGTGATTTTGCTTTCGAGATGATTTCTTTTTCTGCAACTATGCGAGACATGTCCTGCTTATTCGGATTTACTTTTCTTTTATTCTTGATGGTGAGATATTGTGTTTCATATTCTTTATTGAGAATTTCAAATTGATAATTTGTTTTAAGATCATTGTTTTTGACAGTTAGTACCTGTGAGCCAGTTTTTTCAGTGAGGGGAATGCCAACAATGGCTTTCCAATTATCGCTTGAACCAACAACCATAACCCTTTGATCATTTAAATAAGCCTCTGGTTTTTCTTCCGTATGAATTGAGATAATAGCAATGCCACCGGGGACGGCAGACTCAGCAGGAAGTTCTAATGCATTAATAACAGAAATCGATGACAGATAAACCGAGAGTACTAATAAAATAAATTTAGTTTTCATGGATCTCATCTATAGTCGAATCAATTTCAGCTGCAGATAATCTAATTCGAAGTTGATCTCCGGCATTTAGATTATTAACACCTGTAACAATTGAATTTGTTTTGGTATCCGTGACAATGGCATAGCCTCGATCTAATGTTGAGATAGGACTAATAGTGTTCAACATATGACTCAATCTAGAAATGTCGCTATTTGATTTATCAAGAATTTGTTTTATCGATTGCTCAAGTTGGGATTGTATATGCTTTACCTTTTCGAGCTGTTGGGAAACTTTATGTACAGGGTTTAATTCACTGATTTTATGTAACCATGTAGAAAGGCTTATCTTTTTATTTGATAGCTCACTCTCAATTTGATGTCTGATTCGCATTGAGTATTCATCCGTTCGTTGCATTAGCTCTATTAGACGTTGTTTAGGGTGCGGTACTTGCACCGATAACAATTCAACATGGCGACGGAGATTATGAATAATTTGCTTTTGATGATGAATCAATTGTTCTTCTTGTTGCTTCAGTTTTGTAACCGTTTCTATCATATCAGGGCTGACTAGCTCAGCGGCAGCTGAGGGTGTTGGCGCCCTATGGTCAGCAACAAAGTCGGCAATGGTAAAATCAATTTCATGACCTACGCCACTGACAATGGGTGTTGCAGTATCAAATAATGCACGTGCGACAACTTCTTCATTAAATGACCACAGATCTTCTAAGGAGCCACCTCCGCGCGATAGGATTAACACATCACATTCCTTTCGTTGGTCAGCAAGTTTAATAGCATTAGCTATCTTTATTGCCGCACCTTCACCCTGTACAGCAACTGGGTAAATAATCACCTTGCCGTAAGGGTATCTACGTTTGAGGATACTCAGGATATCTTGAACGGCGGCTCCTGTAGCTGAGGTGATAATGCCTATAGTTTTTGGATATTGCGGTAGTGACTTTTTGTTTTCTTCAGCAAATAGACCTTCAGTAGATAACTTCTGTTTTAATGCTTCGAAAGCGATCTGTAGCGCACCAGCGCCAGCGGGTTCTAGTGACTCGATGATGAGCTGGTATTCGCCGCGACCTTCATAAAGTCCGATATTGGCTCGAGCCATGACTTGCATGCCATTTTCAGGATCAAATCGTAGGCCAGATTGACGGTTTTTGAACATGGCACATCTTACTTGGGCTGTATTGTCTTTTAAGGTGAAGTAAAGATGGCCTGATGCTGGTTTAGCTAGATTTGAAATCTCGCCTTGTATCCAGATCGTCGGAAACACATCTTCCAGAACTCTGCGGACTTCACGATTTAAACGACTTATCGTGTAAATATCGTTTGGATCGGGTGATTTGCTATTGATTGGGGACATATTATTTATGTTAAGCGAAAAGAATAGCGAAACAAAGCAGAAGAGAGTTTGCCGTTGAGCGAGTAGAGACTATAATTGTCGGTTATTTCAAATCCAACAAATGGACCCGTCATGATTATTGCTGAAGAAGCGCTTACCTTTGATGATGTTTTACTCGTACCAGATTATTCTGAAGTCTTACCGCGTGAAGTCTCATTACAAACCCTGTTAACAAGGGAAATAACCCTAAACGTCCCTATTGTATCTGCTGCTATGGATACTGTGACTGAATCAGGACTCGCTATAGCTTTGGCTCAGGAAGGCGGCATTGGCATTATTCATAAGAATATGAGTCCTGAACTGCAGTCCAAGAATGTAAGACGGGTTAAAAAATATGAGAGTGGTGTTATTAAGGAACCATTAACAGTCGGGCCTTATACCAGTATTCAGGAAGTTATCGATTTAACCCGTGAAAAAAACATTTCAGGTGTCCCTGTCGTCGATGGGGAAGAGCTAGTTGGTATCGTGACCAGTCGTGATCTGCGTTTTGAAATTAAAACAGATGATCCTGTGCGTAATATTATGACGCGTAAGGAAGACCTTGTAACAGTTCAAGAAAATGCTACCAAGGAAGAAGTTCGAGCTTTATTACATAAGCACCGAATAGAAAAAGTTCTGGTAGTAAACGATAAGTTTCAACTTGCGGGCTTAATCACCGTTAAAGATATGCAAAAGGCATCTGAGTATCCCAATGCCTGTATTGATTCTTCCGAGCGTTTACGTGTTGGTGCAGCTGTCGGTGTCGGAGAAGCGTCAATGCAACGAGTAGAGCAACTTGTTAAGTCACGTGTAGATGTCATTGTGGTCGATACTGCACATGGGCATTCCAAAGGTGTTTTGGATATGGTCAAGTGGGTAAAGCAGAATTTCAAAGACACTCAAGTCATTGGCGGTAATATTGCTACAGCTGAGGCAGCACTTGCTCTAGTCGATGCTGGTGCCGACGCTGTGAAAGTAGGAATAGGCCCTGGCTCGATCTGTACCACGAGAGTAGTTAGTGGTGTTGGTATGCCGCAGATATCTGCAGTCTTCAATATTGCGAAGGCGTTGAAGAGTAAAGGTGTGCCGCTTATATCAGATGGTGGTATTCGTTTTTCAGGCGATATTGCCAAGGCATTAGCTGCGGGTGCGCATAGTACGATGATGGGTGGCATGTTCGCGGGTACCGAGGAAGCACCGGGTGAAGTTGAGCTTTATCAAGGACGCTCCTATAAATCGTATCGTGGTATGGGCTCATTGGGTGCCATGTCGCAACAACATGGTTCTTCGGATCGCTATTTTCAGGAGAATGATGAAATTGAAAAATTGGTGCCAGAAGGCATTGAAGGGCGGGTTCCTTATAAAGGTCCACTAGCCGCTATTATCCACCAAATGACCGGAGGCATTCGTGCAGCAATGGGTTATACCGGCTGCTCTACGTTGAAAGAGATGCGCGAAAAAGCAAAATTTACACGTATAACCAATGCGGGTTACAAAGAAAGTCATGTGCATGATGTAACTATTACTAAAGAACCACCAAACTATCGCGTTTAATATTTGAAAGCGCTCATATGGCACAATACTGCGTTAAAAAGCAGCTCGAAATGCTCACTTACTATTATGTGTGCTCGGCTTTGGCTCCATGCGTCGCTCTATCTCCTGCGTCCATGCAGTCATTCGCTTCCTCGCCACTTTTTGCCTTGTCTTGCACTCATTTAAGAACTTTTAAACTCGAATTTAAATTTAAAATAAATTGATGACAACTGATATACATTCCGAACGTATCTTGATCCTGGATTTTGGATCGCAATACACTCAACTTATTGCCAGACGTGTCCGCGAAGCGGGTGTCTATAGTGAGATCCATGCCTTTGATATGGAAGAGCAGGCAATAAAAGATTTCAAACCTAATGCCATCATACTTTCAGGTGGACCGGAAACGGTTACTGAGCTAAATGGTGTCAGAGCCCCCGAACTGGTATTCAATATGGGGTTACCCGTATTAGGTATTTGTTATGGTATGCAAACCATGGCAGAACAGCTTGGTGGCAAAGTGGCTAATTCCAACCTACGTGAATTCGGTTATGCGCAAATTAGAGCACGTGGTCATTCAAATTTATTGAAAGATATACAAGATGAAGTCAATGACGAAGGTCATGGACTTTTAAACGTGTGGATGAGCCACGGCGATCGCGTTGAAACATTACCGGAAGGGTTCAAAGTGATTGCCTCTACCGAAAACGCGCCCATCGCCGGTATCGCTGATGAGACGCGAAACTTTTATGGCTTACAGTTTCACCCGGAAGTAACACATACGACCCAAGGACAGGCTATCTTGCAACGATTTCTACATAAAGTCGCTGGATGCCATTCACTTTGGACAACAGAAAATATTGTTGAAGACGGTATAGCAAGAGTTAAAGAACAGGTTGGCAATGATCAAGTGTTATTAGCCTTATCCGGCGGTGTTGATTCTTCAGTTGTTGCCGCACTATTACATGAAGCGATTGGTGATCAATTGACTTGTGTATTCGTTGATAATGGTTTGTTGCGGTTGAACGAAGGTGATCAAGTTATGGAAACCTTCGCCGAACATATGGGTATCAAAGTTATTCGGGTCGATGCCGAGCAACGTTTTCTCGATGAACTAAGTGGTGTTGAAGACCCGGAAGTTAAACGTAAGATCATTGGTGGTGAATTCATCAAAATCTTTGAAGAGCATTCAAATGATTTCGATGATATGAAATGGTTGGCGCAGGGTACAATTTATCCTGACGTGATCGAGTCTGCCGGCGCCAAGAGCGGTAAGGCGCATGTTATAAAATCACATCATAATGTTGGTGGTCTGCCCGACACGATGAAGATGGAATTGGTCGAGCCCTTACGTGAACTCTTCAAAGATGAAGTTAGACGCTTGGGAGTGCAGCTCGGCTTACCAAAAGAAATGGTTTATCGTCATCCGTTCCCTGGGCCAGGTTTAGGTGTGAGAATTTTAGGTGAAGTTAAAAAAGAATATGCAGATCTACTGCGCCTTGCAGACAATATCTTTATCGAAGAACTTCGTGCGAATAATTTATACGATGAAGTGAGCCAGGCCTTTACAGTGTTCCTTCCTGTTAAGTCTGTCGGTGTCATGGGTGATGCGCGTAAATATGATTATGTTGTTTCATTACGTGCTGTTGTAACCGTAGATTTTATGACAGCACATTGGGCACATCTGCCGTACGACTTTCTCGGACATGTTTCCAATCGTATTATCAATGAAGTCGATGGCATTTCGCGCGTAACCTATGATATTTCAGGAAAACCGCCGGCTACTATCGAGTGGGAATAACAATTCATTAGCATCCATGGATCATAATGTTAAATGGATGCAGCGTGCTTTTGAATTAGCGCATAAAGCGAAAGAATATGATGAGGTTCCTGTTGGCGCAGTTATCGTTCATGAAGATAAAATTATTGGAGAAGGTTGGAATCAACCGATATCATTTCATGACCCCACAGCGCATGCTGAAATAATAGCGTTACGTAACGCAGGCAACAATGTCGGCAACTATCGTCTACCTGGCGCAACGATGTATGTCACACTCGAACCTTGTGCAATGTGCGCGGGTGCTATTGTCCATGCACGACTTTCTAAACTTATTTTCGCTGTTGCAGATCCAAAAACAGGCGCGTGTGGCAGCATCTTTAACCTACTTCAAACAGAAGAATTAAATCACAAGGTTGAAATAGACAAAAGCATAATGGAAGATGAGTGCCGTGCATTAATTCAGACATTCTTTAAAGAGAAAAGATTAAAGCCATCATGAGTGATGTAGCAACACTACAAGCAGAACAACTCGCGGAACTGTTTTTAAAAACATCAACCAAGCTAGCCACAGCTGAATCGTGTACAGGTGGAGGACTTGCTGAAATTCTGACGTGCATACCAGGGAGTTCTGCCTGGTTTGAACGTGGCTTTATTACCTACTCCAATGAAGCCAAGCAAGAAATGTTAGACGTGCCGTTTGATACGATTCAAAAGTTTGGCGCAGTCAGTGAAGAAACAGCAAGCGCCATGGCGATAGGCGCCGTCGAAAATAGTCGGGCAGATTACAGCGTATCGATTACTGGTGTAGCAGGTCCGGACGGTGGCTCAGAGGATAAACCTGTCGGCACAGTGTGCTTGGGATGGTACAAGCGAGGCAATGAAGGAACAACAACGCGAATTCGTTTTGATGGTGATCGATTAAAGGTCAGAGAACAGTCTTGTTTATTAGCAATACAAGGTTTAATTGATTTATTAAAAAAAGCATCATAGTAAAAGCCGGAAATACTTTTTTAGTTTAATTAAACGCCCAACCAGCAAAAGGCTCTATTTCGTCACGATTCAATACAATCAACTGATATTTATTCGGATTTAATGAGTGGTCTTGCGTCGTATCAACAGACAGTTGTTGTAGTAAATAGCCAATCAAGGCGCGGCGGATTTTAATCTCGATAATGTCATTATCACTGCCGTAATCGATTAGTAGGCTTGCTCGATTTCTATCTTCCAGTTTCGGGTGGGGAGTCAATTTCATTGTGATGATCTCAACCCAGTCATCATCATATTGAGCACTGGATTCAGCCTGTTCATCCCTGCACTCTGCATCTTCAAAGCGTGATAAGACGAAGTCTCTGAAATCAAAGGTATCCTCATTGTAAGCACGGACATGCCAGCGAAAACCGGTGTTGACTAGAGAATGAGGCTCGATAATACGGCTTTCATCAGAGGTTCTTTGTGAAAGTGAATGGTAACTAACATTTAGCTTTTTCTTGTTATGTATGGCACGTGTTACCTGTGCCAGCACGGCCTTGTCAGGTAATCGATTGGGTAGGACGAGGCCATCAACAGGGATACCGAATACAGCGCTATCTTGGCTAGGGCCGCCAACAACAGTCAGATTAGCTTCTATCATGGGTAAAACGATTGCCGGTGAAAGATCCGCAAAAACCTCTTTAAATGAGAGTGTTGGCACAAATCCAAATACAGTGTGCTTATAAGTCAGGTTTTCAGGGGCTATCTCGCTATACAGCTTCAGATCCTTAGTCGCGGCAGCATCGGAGATACCGAAGGCTTTGGCCACCTCACTACGAGTGACAACACCCGTGTAATAGGCCATAAGCTCTATGTATTGCAAGCGTTGGCGCGTCGCCCATTTGATATCGTTTAGCATTGTTATTATAAAAATAGGTTTAATGTCACGGATTATACAAAATATGACCACTAGCTAATAAAATATATTATATAGTAAAAAATACACAGGTAGTAAAAAGTATTGACATTAAAAAATGTATTAACTATAGTTCTTTCCATGAGGGCTGTTCGGGGGAATGGCTTAGGTATTTCGAATAAAGCAAACATGGAGAATTAACATGGCAAGCGCAGAAAAGATTGAAGAAGATAAGAAGAGAGCACTATCGATGGCGTTAGGCCAAATTGAAAAACAATTTGGCAAAGGTTCTGTTATGAAAATGGGTGACCAAGCTGTGGCAGCAGTGCCCACGGTGAGCACCGGTTCAATAGGCCTAGATGTCGCGCTCGGCGCTGGTGGATTACCTTATGGGCGTGTCGTCGAAATTTATGGACCTGAGTCTTCTGGTAAAACTACGCTAACTTTGTCAGCGATTGCCGAAGCACAAAAGCAGGGTAAGACCTGTGCCTTTATCGATGCAGAGCATGCCCTTGACCCCGTTTATGCTGAGAAGCTTGGGGTGAATATTGATGAATTACTCGTATCGCAACCTGATACCGGTGAGCAGGCATTAGAGATTTGTGACATGTTAGTTCGTAGTGGTGCTGTTGAATTGGTCGTAATCGATTCCGTTGCTGCATTAGTACCAAAGGCAGAAATAGAAGGTGAGATGGGTGATTCACACATGGGCCTTGCCGCCCGTTTAATGTCGCAAGCTTTAAGAAAGCTGACGGGTAATATCAAACGCGCGAATTGTTGTGTTATTTTTATTAACCAAATCCGCATGAAGATTGGTGTCATGTTCGGTAGCCCGGAAACAACCACGGGTGGTAATGCATTAAAGTTTTATGCCTCGGTGCGTTTAGATATCAGAAGAATAGGCGCGATTAAAAGAGGTGATGAAGTCATCGGTAATGAAACTCGTGTGAAGGTCGTGAAAAATAAGATAGCGCCACCCTTTAAACAAGCAGAGTTTGAAATTTTGTATAATGAAGGGATTTCTCGTTTAGGTGAAGTGATTGACTTAGGCGTGAAACTTGAGCTTATCGATAAAGCCGGTGCATGGTACAGCTACAAGGATGATCGCATTGGCCAAGGGAAGGAAAACGTGCGTAACTTCTTAAAAGAAAACCCAAAGATTGCAGAAGAAATTGAAGCAAATATAAGGGAACAATTACTGCCTAAACTAACACCAGAAGATGTTACTGAAGTTGATGGTGCCCAAGAAGAAGAGGCCGAGAAAGAAGGAGCAGCAGTCTGAGTACAGAACGCCAGGAAGTCCTGCAGCGGGCATGTGACTTTCTGGCTAGGCGGGAACATAGCCGCAAGGAATTGGCAAATAAACTCGCACGGCGTTGCACAGATGAGGGTTTGATCGAAGATCTGTTGAATACCCTGAGCGGTGAAGGTCTCCAGAGTGATGAACGATTTGCCGAGAGTTTTGTGCATCATAGTCTTAACAAAGGGCAGGGACCGAATAAGATTATTCAGGAATTACGGCAACGCGGTGTTGAGCCCGTTTTGATCGAACAATGCCTTGAATCAGAATCGATAGACTGGATGACGTTGGCAGAAGAAGTCAGGGTAAAAAAATACGGTGAAAGTGTCCCTAGGGATTATCAAACTAAGGCAAAACAATCTCGATTCCTATATAGTCGCGGTTTCAGTAGTGAACAGATAAGCCAACTTTTAAAATAATGAAAACCAGCAACGATATTCGCCAATCATTCCTAGATTTCTTTAAATCGAAAGATCATGAAGTAGTCTCGAGTAGCTCTTTGGTACCATCAAATGATCCTACTTTATTATTCACTAATGCGGGCATGGTGCAATTCAAGGATGTCTTTCTTGGTAGAGAAAAACGTGATTATAAACGGGCGACATCTTCGCAACGTTGTGTACGCGCGGGTGGTAAACATAATGACCTAGAAAATGTTGGTTACACCGCACGCCATCACACCTTTTTTGAAATGCTAGGTAATTTTAGTTTTGGTGATTACTTTAAGCGTGAAGCGATTGCTTATGCCTGGGAGTATTTAACTGAAGAATTAAAAATACCAGAATCTAAATTATGGATAACCGTTTTTGAAGACGATGATGAAGCGGCCGATATTTGGTTAAAAGAAATTGGTGTTTCACCAGAGCGCTTTAGTCGCTGTGGCGCAGCCGATAATTTTTGGTCCATGGGTGATACAGGCCCTTGTGGCCCTTGTAGTGAAATATTCTATGACCATGGTGAAGATATCCCTGGTGGTCCCCCAGGTTCAGAAGGTTCAGATCTGGACCGTTATATCGAAATATGGAATCTCGTATTCACACAATTTGATCGTGATACAAGTGGTAATCTAAAGCCTATTCCACATCCCTCTGTTGATACTGGTATGGGGTTGGAACGTATTACTGCTGTGATGCAGGATGTGCATAATAATTATGAGATTGAATTATTTGGAAAAATTATTCAGGCAATAAAGGAGCTGTCAGGTAAAAACAATCTTGATGCCATATCAAGCCAAGTGGTTGCGGATCATATTCGTTCCTGTTCATTCTTAATTACTGATGGTGTTATACCTTCAAATGAAGGACGAGGATATGTCTTACGCAGAATCATTCGTCGTGCAATTCGGCATGGTAATAAACTAGGTTTTAGTGAGCCGTTTTTTTATAAGCTGGTTGATGTGCTCAATCAAGTTATGGGCAAAGCCTATCCTGAGTTAGAACAATCAAAAGCAAATATTGAAAGAACATTGCTTGCTGAAGAAGACCGTTTTGCCGAGACTCTTGAACAAGGCCTAAAAGTACTGGATGACGTTATCAGTAAAATGGATGGTGATGTGATCCAGGGAGAAGATGTTTTCCGCTTATATGATACTTATGGATTCCCAGTTGATCTCACCGCAGATATAGCGCGTGAACGGAACCTAAAAGTCGATATGGATGGCTTTAATAAGGCCATGGCTGAACAACGTAAACGTGCGCGTGCTGCCAGTAAGTTTGATGTCGGTGTTTCGGTAGATACCGATGATAGCTTAGTCAGTGCATTTACGGGTTACGAACGCTTACGGCAAAAGACGACTATCATTGCGCTTTATCAGGATGGTCGTAATGTAAAGTCTTTAAAACAAGGTGATATTGGCGGCGTTATATTATTAGAAACACCATTCTATGCTCAGTCAGGTGGTCAAGTGGGCGATAAGGGCGAACTCTTTACCGATGATGTTTTTTTTGAAATAGAAGATACAAAGAAACAAGGCCAATCACATATACACCTTGGTGTACTGCGTACAGGCACATTAAAAGTGGGTGATGTTGTGCGTGCATCTGTTGATCAAAAGCGACGTATCGACATCATGCGTAATCATTCGGCGACGCACCTATTACATACCGCATTACGTAACCTATTAGGCGACCATGTCGTACAAAAAGGATCGTTGGTTGCTGATGACAGATTACGTTTTGATTTTTCACATAACGAGCCCTTAACAAAACAACAGATTCAAGAGATTGAAAGATTGGTAAATTCTCAAGTATTAAAGAATGAAGCGACTGAAGTCCAGGTTATGTCATTGGATAAAGCCAAGGCGTCTGGAGCCATGTCTTTATTTGGTGAAAAGTATGAAGATACGGTTAGGGTATTAAATATAGGTGGTGATTTTTCATGCGAACTCTGTGGCGGCACACACGTTGAACGTGCGGGAGATATCGGTTTTTTCAAAATAGTCTCGGAGTCTGGAACGGCATCAGGTGTTCGTCGGATAGAAGCCGTAACGGGTGTTGGTGCGTTAAACTGGATTGAAAATGCGGAAGTTAAATTACAAAGAATAGCCGAGATCCTTAAAACAGATATAGAGTCAGTCGACTCGAAGCTTTCTGCTCAAATCGAGAAAACCCGTAAACTGGAAAAAGAACTGGAACAACTTAAAGGTAAGATGGCCAGTAGTGCAGGCTCGGATATGGCCAGCGATGCAGAGATTATAGAAGGGATTAAAGTCATTGCAAAATCTCTCGAAGGTATCGATCCAAAAACCCTACGCGATACAGTCGACCAATTGAAAAATAAGCTCGGCACGGCAGCAGTTATACTAGCGACAGTGAACGATTCAAAAGTGAGTTTGGTTGCTGGAGTAACTCAAGACGCCACTGACCGAATCAAGGCGGGTGACTTGGTCAACCATGTCGCACAGCAAGTTGGTGGGAAAGGAGGTGGCCGACCGGATATGGCTCAGGCAGGCGGAAACGACCCATCAAGTTTGGAAGATGCACTAAAAAATGTCCCAGACTGGATACGCAGTCAAATTTCCACTTGATGTCTATTCCTTATATTGCTCAGTTCAGCTAGAATTCGTCGCCTTTTACCACAATCAGCGATATGGCATTAATAGTCCAAAAATATGGCGGTACATCCGTTGGCACAATTGAACGAATTCAAGCAGTTGCCGACAGAGTAATCGAAACAAAAAAACAGGGTAACCAAGTCGTAGTAGTTTTGTCCGCTATGAGCGGTGAGACCGATCGTCTATTATCGCTTGCAAAAGCGTTATCACATACTCCTACGCCACGAGAACTGGATGTTTTATTGTCGACAGGCGAACAAGTTACCATCGCTTTACTAAGTATGGCGCTGGAAGAAAAAGGCTATCCTGCAGTGTCGTATACTGGCGGCCAAGTTCATATTCGTACAGACAACGAACATAATAAGGCGAGGATTGTCGATATTGAGGCTGCTCGTGTCCATAAGAAACTAAATGAAGGTAAAATCGTTGTTGTAGCTGGCTTTCAGGGCATTGATGAAGATGGCAACATTACGACATTGGGCCGGGGTGGCTCTGATACAACGGCAGTAGCGATGGCAGCTGCTTTAGAAGCAGATGAATGCCGAATCTATACTGATGTTGATGGTGTCTATACAGCAGATCCACGAATAGTCCAGAATGCACAACGGCTCCCCTTGATTACTTACGAAGAGATGTTGGAAATGGCCAGTCTCGGTTCCAAGGTATTACAAATACGTTCCGTTGAATTTGCCAGAAAATATAATGTTAATTTACGCGTCCTTTCCAGCTTTGAAGATGGTCCAGGCACGTTAATAACCGATGAGGATGAAAATATGGAAGCGGCATTGATATCAGGTATTGCTCACAATCGCGATGAAGCAAAGTTGACGATTGTAGGTGTTCCAGACATGCCTGGAATTGCTTCTAAGATACTCGGGCCGATTGCTGATGCTAATATTGAAGTCGATATGATTGTGCAAAATGTCGGTCTGGATAACAGCACAGACTTCACATTCACTGTCAACCGCATTGACTATGACAAAGCATTCGAGATTTTACAGAAAACCGCAAAATCTATCGATGCCAAGGACGTTTCGGGTGATAATACCATTGTAAAGATTTCTGCGGTGGGTGTAGGTATGCGCTCACATGCTGGGATAGCCAATACCATGTTCAAGGCATTGGCAGACGAAGGAATAAATATACAAATGATTTCTACATCAGAAATTAAGGTTTCTGTAGTTGTGGCCGAAAAATACTTAGAACTTGGAGTTCGTACCTTACATACAGCTTTCGGGCTGGATAAAGGAAGTATAGTAGACGCTAACGATTAGTACCCGATTAGCCTAATGATGGAACACTATCATTAGGCTAGAGAAGCGCTGATTACGTTTAGGGGCTTTACTTATAAGATGATGGAAATATGATGATTACGGAAGATAAAGGAGAATTGAGATGTTGATATTAACTCGACGTGTAGGTGAGTCGTTGATGATTGGGGATGAAGTAAACGTTACGGTTTTAGGTATCCGAGGTAATCAAGTACGTATTGGTGTTAATGCGCCGAAGGATGTTGCCGTACACCGTGAAGAAATTTATGATCGGATACAGGATGAGAAAACCGGTGATGAATAAGCATTAGAAATATAATATTAGTTAGAAGGTTTTTTTAACTAGTCTTTACCGGGAATCCCGGCAAGGGTATCCTTGACGACCTAAAAATCTTAGGTCAAAAATAGCATATTGTTTTGGGAAATCACCCAATTTTGAAGGGTGTTTTGCTGTGTTGAATATATTGGAGAGGTGGCCGAGCGGCTGAAGGCGCTCCCCTGCTAAGGGAGTATACGGTTTATCCCGTATCGAGGGTTCGAATCCCTCTCTCTCCGCCATTTGACTAAATCCCTAAGTTCTATATTATTCGCCGTTCTCAAATACGCGCCCGTAGCTCAGCTGGATAGAGTACCTGGCTACGAACTAGGGGGTCGGAGGTTCGAATCCTTCCGGGCGCGCCATTTCATTAGTTGTCAGAGGGACTACCACTTAATTCAACCCCTCTTGTACCGTAAATGTACCGCTACCTAACCGAGTTTGTGCCATCCGTTCTGCATAATCAGCGAGTTGGTCAGGACATAAATGCGCATACCTCATAACCATCTCTATAGAACTCCATCCACCTAACTCTTTAAGAACTTGAAGAGGTGTTCCTGCCTGTACATGATGTGATGCCCAAGTATGTCTGAGGTCATGCCATCTAAAGTCAGTTATCCCTGCTCGTTTTAAAGCTGCTCTCCATGCTTTGGTGTTAACTTGTTCTATGGAATTACCTTTATATGTAAAAACATATTCGGGATGTTTCCCATACTCATTTTGCAGAACTTCTAATGCTTCAGAATCTAGTGGAACCCCAATAGGTTTCTTAGTTTTTGATTCACTTGCATGTATCCAAGCTCGTTTATTCTCTATATCTACCTGAGACCACTTAAGACCTTTTACATTTGCTTGCCTTAATCCTGAAGCAAGACTGAATTTAACCATCGGAACAAGATGCGCTGGAAGCTCATTAATTAACTTAACAACCTCTCCATGTGTTAACCATCTAACACGACCTTCTACCTTTGGCAGCATCCTTACTTTAGGAACATTATCTATCCATCCCCATTCATCTTTAGCCATATTTAACATAGCTCGGAGAACTTCAAGAGTTCGATTAACTGTACTATTAGATACTTCGCCCTCTAAACGTTTCTCAGTTATAAAATCAATCTCGTCCCTACTAATCTCATGAAGAAATTTTCCACCTAAGAATGGATTTAGCCATCTCAGTTGAGATTTATCATCTTCAATTGACTTTTTGTGCCCCTTTTCCTTGAGCCACCTATCAACTGCTTCAAGCCATGTCCGTTTAGGCTTGTCTCCTAGATTTACTACTCTCCATGCTCCCTCAATTAGTGAAGCGAGGAGTTCTGCTGCTTCTTTTTTGTCTTTGGTGTTAGTAGATTTCCGCACTCTTTCTCCAGTTGGGAGCGAGACATCAATCCACCAGTTACCACCTTTAGACCTTCTGTATAGCGACATTTATGAATACCTCCATTGTCATTCACTTGTGTCGCTGACCCATTTACAGAGTAGCGACTGCGGATTGCTTCTTCAAGGTCTTCCTTAATAAACACATAAGACCTTCCGAACTTTGCTGCAGGTAATTCTCCCTGCTTAACCATCTGCAAGAGAGTCGTGTAGTGCACCTTCAGGAAGCTTGCGGCTTCTCTCGCGTCTTGTACGTCGTCAAAACCTTTTGGACAGGTAGCGGTTTGATTTAAGAGACACATTAGTTCATCAATAGGTTATGTGCTTCACTTGTTGTTTATCGTAATGCATTTGTCGTCTCATCGCTAACGTGTTT
>Ga0209630_10002882_pt1 | contig 16085 bp, 4 predicted proteins | sample COG_01_FD_184745 | JGI IMG/M metagenome (GOLD analysis project Ga0209630, IMG submission 184745) | Pelagic Microbial community sample from North Sea - COGITO 998_met_01 (SPAdes) (version 2) | ecosystem: Environmental > Aquatic > Marine > Neritic zone/Coastal water | place: Helgoland, sampling... | reverse complement strand
CCTCACACCTCGGCAGAATTTGGGTTGGGGAGCTTCTCGAATGATAAACCTGATTGCCACATGTCCATTTTCGGACGTACACGGTACAACGGTCATGAGGTTTTCGCATCGGTACTGAGCCGATGGAATAACAAACGCCGATTACTCACGAAGTGACTTGGTGTTCTTGCTGATTCGATGCAGTTGGAATGTATTGATGGCTGAAAGAAGATTGCCCGCTGTGACAGCACCATGAATTTCCTTGAGATTGTCATTTTGCTTCGCCATACGATACGACAAGTCACCCAAACCATCGACGATTCTGTTCGTCGACTCCTCGGTTGTTCGAATCAAACTGCGAATGTTATCGTTCAGTGACTGCAACTGAGCCGTTGACACTTTTTCATATTGGGAATGCCATATTTCGAGTTTGTCAAAAGCCTCATAAATCTCATAAAACGTAATCATGTCATCCGTCAGCAAGGCGTTAACCATGTGAATGGCATTGTATTGAACGGCGGTGTATGCCTTCATTTCACCCATCAAGAAGTTTTTTTGAAGTTCCCAATTTTCCACAGTCTCTTTTGCAATTGTTCTCATGCCAGTGAATGAAGTGCGAAATTTAAACTTCATCAAATGTTTAAAAATTCTTTTAATGGCAGATCTGCGACTTGCTAGGTGGTTTTCGAGTTTGACGAAGTTTTTTACGAAATCAGGGTTGATGGCTTGTATTTCCTTTTGGTGCGTTTTCACAGCTTCTATAAACACACTTGATTCAATCAAATCAATTTGGCCATTGGCATCCTTGTCGACTGTTTGCTGTAGCGACGTTTTTAATTTGTTTAGGTTCTCATTAACCTGGATTGAAAATTCTTGTGCGTCTTTCTCCTCTCGCAGAGCAGCGGCTTTTCTTGCCTCGTTCAGCCGAGCCTCGTGTTCTGCCTTTCTTATTTCACTTTCTGCCTTTCTTATTTCAATCTCCCTTTTTTTGTCAAGTTGCTTTTGCAGGTTGGTTGGATTTTTCTTTGAATATCTTTTAAGTAGCCCGTAAATACCGAGTGGTGGTAAACCGAAGAGCGCGGTCCAAACCGCAGGTGTGTTGTACCATTTTAATTCAGGATCTGACATAGTGTTTGTTTTCTTTGTCACTAAGTAACGCAAGAAATCATGGCTGACAAAACTTGACAGCGTCAACGCGTTCCCGTAGCGTGTGAAGGAATTTCACATCAATGCGATTATCCTTTGAGTTCGATTTGTTGTCCCGATTACGGCGTATGCATGGACTTCTTTCTTCATCACGAGCACTGATTCTTTGAATCGTTTTGACGCGCTCAAATGGGCTTAAAACGCACTCCTGATGCAAGGACGCAATGATCGACTTATGAACCGCCACCAGGCCTGTGATTGCCACTCCCAAAAACCACCTCCATTTGGCACAACAATGGGAACAACAACAATTTGAAAGGCGCTGAAAGGCCTGTCATTGCTCGATAGTTGATAGCCCCCTACGGGCTACAGAAGCGCTTGCAAGTCATTAATTTGCAAGCGTTTTCATTTTGGTTCTCCCAATACTTCTCCCAATTTTGAGCTAATTGCAGATCCCTGTGCCCGTGGTGCATCTCACATACTATCATCTGGATATCATCCACCGTGCATTGTGTGCAGGGCGGACATCATGTTTTCTCGATTTTATCAGCCCTAATTCTATATAATTGAATATGAAAACTTTTTAATCATGGATTAAATGCATATTTTGACGGATAAATAAGTCTTGGCATGCAAAAAGTCACCCAATACCTCCGCCTCTTGCTCGCATTTTTTGCGGCGCTCTTTTTCAATGCGAGTTGGGGCCAATGCACGGCTACTTCCACAGGATGTGAAGATGAGGTGATCTACTATTTCGATGTCGATGGTGACGGCTACGGAGTGGATGACGCGGAGTGGAATCGGTATTGCTGCTCGGGGACGACTCCTTCTGAAATGTACACCACGGTCTCCGGGGACATTCGCCCTCATGACCCGGCAATTACTACGGCATTGGTAGAAGGCTGCACGTTTTCTGAAGCATGTAATTACAAAGCGTCAGCCACCATTTACGACGGTTCATGTCTTTTTCCCATCCCTGGCTGTCGTTCATGCGCGCTGCCGTTGACGACGGACGGAACAGGAACGTACAACCCCGACGATCCCTGTGATTGTTCCGGTGATGTCGATTTGTATATTGATGCGCTGGGGTACTGCGGCGGGGATTGCGTCATCGATGCGGATGGTGATGGGATGTGTGATTGTACCACCGATGCGGACGGCGATGGTCAATGCGATTGTGAAACAACAGATGACAGCGGAAATTGCTTGACATATGTCGATCAGGTCGACCCGTGTTGGGTAGCCGGCGAATCTTTGGATGATTGTGGTGACTGCACCACCAGCGCCGCGGCACGCACATTCACAGTTGATGGCATTGCTGGAGGTGTGCCTTGTTTTCCCGGCGATCCCAATTGCTTGGATGCCTCTGGAAAGTGCAATTGCGAGGATGAAGAATTGAACAGTTGCGGCGATTGCGGAGCGCCTGAACCTGCACCGGGATTCGACTGCGACGATGCAATTTCGTGCTTGTCCGATACCATTCCTGCGGGAGGAAATCAAATTTGTGACTTGGAAGACATCATCGGTTGCAGAGATGCGAATGCATGTAACTACAACCCCGATGCGACTTACGGCGACGATTCAGAGCTGTGCGGTACCGTTGACGAATGTGGTATTTGCAATGGCCAAGGCATTCCTGCAGGAGCTTGCCCTTGTGATCAATATCCATCAGAAGGGTGTGACTGTTATACCCTCCCAGAACCAGGCTATTTATGCAACGGAGATTGCATCAATGATGCGGACGGAGACGGCGTTTGCGACGAATTTGAAGTGCTCGGTTGTACCGATTCCAATGCGTGCAATTACGATGCGAATGCAACGGAGGAGGATTTGACGCAATGCGATTACCTCGATGCCCTGTTGGACTGTGGAGGTACTTGCGCAGCGGATTTGGATGGGGATGGCCAGTGCGATGACATCGATGATTGCATTGGTACCAAAGACATTTGTGGCGTTTGCAATGGCCAAGGCATTCCCGAAGGAGATTGCGATTGTTTGGGCAATACACTGGATGCCTTGGATAACTGCGGCGGAGGATGCCTCCAAGACGTCGATGAAGATGGGAAGTGCGATTTAGATGTCAATGGGCATGTGGCGGACGATTTTATTTGCGACGGCGAGGCCGATGCCTTGGGCGTCTGCAATGGTTCATGCACGGCAGATGCCGACCAGGATGGAGTATGCGATGATGTGGACGATTGCATTGGTTACATCGATGCCTGTGGAACCTGCAACGGTTCCGGCATTCCCGCCGGGGATTGCGATTGCGACGGAAACCAATACGATGCGATCAATGTGTGCGGAGGGACCTGCCAGACGGATGCAGATGGCGATGGGGTTTGCGACGACAATGGAAACGACGGGTGCGATGGGGTTGTGGATGAATGTGGAGTGTGCAACGGTCCAGGAATACCCGCGGGTTATTGTGATTGCCAAGGAAACCAGGAAGACATACTCGGCAATTGCGGGGGCAACTGCCTTCAAGATTTAGACGAGGACGGGATTTGCGATTTGGATTCCGATAACAACATCATGGACGGGTGCGTCGGGGTGATTGACGAATGCGGAATTTGCAATGGAACGGGACCTCTTCCTGGCTGTGGTTGTGAACCCATTGAACGCGGAGAGTGCGATTGCAATGGAAATGTATTGGATGTTTGCGGCGTTTGCGGGGGTGATGGCCCAGACCTAGGTGAGGATTGCGACGGAAATTGCCTCGAGGATACGGATGGTGACGGAATCTGCGATGCTGTGGATCCACTGGTTGTACCCAGGGTTTTTGTCGGTGCATTGGCGGATGGCAGATGGAAGCTGACCCTGCCTCCTTCATCCATTGAGGATGCTTACGACGACCTCATCAACAAGCACCGAGCCATGGCGCTCAACCTTGACGACGGTTCCCTCACAGGGGAGTCGAATCACCTGACCGTCCAAAACCACATTTTGGGCAAGGGTTCGCTGGCCGTTGAGGGGTTGGGGACGATGGAATCCAATGTGACGGTTAACGGATTTGTCCATGTCGACAAGAGCCTCTTTATGGACGGAGACCTCAGCGTGGACGGTGTCACCTTTACCAACGGAGGCATGTCTTCTAGTTCGCTGAACAACAGCGGCGATATGCTCCTGCAAGGAGATTCATACATCGGGATGAATGCCCACATCGATGGAGCGACGACCACCGAGAACGTCGTCGGAACCAGTGGCCATTTCCGGGTGCACAATGGCTTGCTCAATGGCGACTTCGATCCGACGTTCTCTCGCGTACGATTTTCAGTAAGTCCCTCGACAGGCAACATGCGCATGTGGGGGGACCTCGATGCCGACGGGGATGTGAATGTGGCTGGAAAAGCGACGCTTCTGGGCATGAATGCCGACGGCGATTCAAGATTCGGAAACATGGTCATGGACGGTGCATTGGACTTGAATTCTTCCATGGACATCTCCGGTGATTTGCGCGTCAACACCAACAAGTTCGTAGTCATTGGGTCCTCAGGAAGTACCTTCATTGGAGGAGATGCTTATGTTGCCCGGAACATGTCCATTCATGGCAGGATGCACATCCTGAAGAACATGACCATCACCGGTACAACCTTTGCGAACGGAGGGATGGTGACCACAAGTGTCACGATGGATGGCGACTTAGAGGTTGGAGGCAACATCAACATTGGAAAAGATTTCTCCGTCGGTGGCGTCACCAACGCATTGAACAACCTGACCGTAGGTGGTGAATTCAGTGTCTATGACGGGAGCACTGAGGAACTCGAAACATCGACGTTTTCGCTCAATCCGCTCACAGGAAACTTGACCTCTTCGGGGACCCTTTCGCTCGGGAGGTCCGTGGCGTTGACAGAGAATTTGAATGTAGGCAGCAACCTCACAGCTTCAGGACGGATGTCCATCGAACGGGCAGCCGCGTTCAATGGCATGAGTGTGTCAGGCGATGCCTCCATAAAAGGCGATGATCATAGCTTTTTGGGCACGTCCCGTGTAGCCGGTACTACAGACATCGGTGGAACCCTGACGGCCAATGGCATTTCTGAATTGGGCACGCTGAACAACACCGGTGAAATCAGCGGTGGCAGGTACACCCTCCGAGGAACCTCGGGGACCTCAACGGCGCTCCTGGACTTGACGGGCGAGGCGCCGGCTGGCCAAGCGCTGGCACATTTCGAAAATACCTCGACCTCGGCAAGCGCACATGGAATTGAAATCAAGTTGGGCACACTCGCTCCGGGCATTCAAAACGATTATGTGACGTTCATGAACGAAGACAACTTGGTCATGGGACGCATTGAAGCAGAGCGCACTGACGAAGTAGGTCAGAATGAAATGTTGCAATTTGAGAAAGCGGAGATTGAGCGTTTGGTGCAATCGGGGAAAGTCTCACGGGACATCGGCGTGACGAACCTGGTGACTGCATCCTTGTCGTTGACGGCCACGGTGATCAAATCAGCCGCCTCGTTTGCTTCGTTCACCGGCTGTGCAGGATTCGGATTTTGTGTAGCCTTCCCGATTCCGGCGGTCATAGCCGGCAGTGTGGCAGCAGTGGTTTCTGCCGGCGTAGGAGTGGCTGAAGCAGCCGTCTCAAAGGACAACGGTGTGGCAGCATACAACCGGGCTAAATCCACGGAGACCATGTTCAATGATGCTTGGCAGGATGGTGACCGCGTGGCAGCCGGAGGAAAAAAAGTCGGGGTCACTTACCAGTCTGGAAATGCGGACTACGCGGAGTGGCTGCTCAAGGAAGACCCTGCATCGGTGTATTTGCCTGGCGAGGTCATCGGGATCAAGGACGGACGCATCAGCTACAAAACGGCAGGCAGTGATAAGCTCTTTGTAATTTCTACGCAACCGGTCATTCTCGGCAATATGCCAGAGGCAGGACGTGAAGACGATTATGTCAAGGCCGCTTTCATGGGCCAAGTACCCGTGCAGGTGGTTGGACGTGTGGATGCTGGCGATTACATCGTAGCGAGCGGAATGGAAGACGGAACGGCCGTCGCCCTTGCGCCCGAAGATTTCCGCGGGCATGATTTCAGCCGGCTTTTAGGTGTGGCATGGGAGTCGGGCGATGCACCGCTTCTCAATGTCGTCAATGTCGCTGTCGGCCTCAACCACGGGGTGGACCAATTCGCAGCCAAAATGGATGCACGATTGGACGCTCTGGAATCGGAGTCTGATGCGCTGGAAAAGTTGATTTTCTCCCAAGTCAAAGGAGAGAAAATGAACCTGTATCAAGCCCAAAATGCAGGATTGATCCCGCCACTCATCGTTCCGGAGTCCAACGCCACGGATGGCATGCCGGACTTGACTGATCCGGATGCTTGGACGGTGCCGACCTCCTCGAATTTCATCGGACACGACGTTACGGACGAGATGATGGAATTTGGCTGGAAATCCGCATTGAAGCAAGCCAAAAAGGACGGTGTGTATTCCCGGCACGGTGGATTCTGGAGGGAATTGGAAAAAGATGAAACGCTCCGAACGGAATTCCTCGCGGGCCTCAAAGCCCAAATCAATAAGCACAACGAGGAGATGATCTCCTCATTGGACAGCTACCAAGCGTTGGAAATGTACGATCCCGTGCCCGCCCGTGATTTGATGCAAAAAACATCAAGGCGCAGCAAAGAGGCCTCGAAAGAGGAGGGGGCATCCACTGATCCCACAGATCGCAATTCCAAGGCAACCAAATTCAACCGCAAGTAATCATGAAACGAATCATCTTACTCTTTTTAGGATTGGGAGCGGCGGTGTCAGGTTGGAGCCAATGCTCAACGGCCTGTGACGCTTCCGAATTGGTGACGTGGTACCTCGACATCGACGGCGACGGAGTCGGAGTTGACTTCAGCGAGACCAACCGGGTTTGTTGCAATCAACCTTCAGCATTGTATGTGCAGACAGCTGGTGATCCGTGTCCTGCTGATCCCACATGTACGGGCAATTCAGACGTTGTCAAAGGGTGCATTTACGAATTGGCCTGCAACTACAATCCACTGGCCAACGTGTTCGATGGCTTGTGCAAATTCCCCGATGGATGCCTCGAGTGTGAATTGGATGACCAGGGCAACAAGACGGGTGAGTTTGATCCCGAAGGCCCTTGCCAATGCGACGGGACAGTGCTGTACTATGATGTGCTCGGAACGTGCGGAGGAGCGTGTTTGCGGGACTTGGATGACGATGGCATCTGCGATTACGAAGTCATTACAGCCAACGGGGATACGCTTTGGTTGGATGAGTGCCGCGAACCAGGAGAATCCCTGGACGATTGCGGGCATTGTGCCACCGCTGCCACCGCCAAATTGTACCAAGACGCGGACGGAGATCCGTGCACGCCAGGAACCCCTGGGTGTACCTTGACGAACACGGCAGGAGACTGCGGTTGCGATGGCGAAACGTTCGACTTGTGCGACGTATGTGGAGGAAATGCGGATGCCGATTGGACCAGCAAGTACAATTGCGATGGTACGTGCATTGAAGACCCGAACGATGACGACGACGTTTGCGAACACGAGGAAATCGAAGGGTGCATGGATGACACCAAGTGCAATTACGACCCGAGTGTCAATGTGAGCAACGGCTCTTGTTTGGATTGGGATGAATGCGGCATGTGCGGTGGCTCAGGAATCCCGGCTGGGGACTGCGACTGCGAAGGAAACCGTCCTGACCCGGGATACGACTGCGACGGAAACTGCCTCGCTGATGCAGACGGTGACAGCGTGTGCGATGAATTTGAGATTGCCGGTTGTACCGACGCTTCAGCGTGCAATTTTAGCGCTGCAGCTACGGAAGACGACGGCACGTGCATCCTGCGGGATGCGCTTTCGAACTGCGGGGGAAACTGTCCATTGGATACGGACGGCGATGGCCTTTGCGATGTCGACACCGATGGTGACGGCGAGCCCGAAGACGATTGCTTGCTTGGCAACGGTCGCTACGACGAATGCGGTGTGTGCGGAGGGACCTCAGCTTTCACAGACGCTGACGGAGAGCCTTGTGTTGTGGGGACGCCGGGGTGTACCAATCAGGCCAATGAATGCGATTGCGACGGAAATACCTACGACGCCATCAACGTGTGCGGAGGTGGCTGTGAAGCGGATGTGGATCAAGACGGCACGTGCGATGACGTGGATTTGTTTATTTGCCAGGGAGTAGCGGATGCGGTAGGGGTGTGCAATGGTACGTGCACCACGGACGCCGATGGAGACGGCCTGTGCGATGATGACAACGACGGCGACGGCTTCGCCGACGTAGACCCGTGCTTGAACGATCCGCACAATTTCCAAGATGAGTGCGGGGTTTGCGGCGGTGATGGCATTCCAGATGGGTTCTGCGATTGCTCTGGAAGCGACATCGACGCGGTCGGTGTTTGCGGTGGAACGTGCCAAGAAGATGTGGATCAGGACGGCATTTGCGATGACAACGGCAACGACCCCTGCGTAGGAACCTACGACGAATGCGGGGTGTGTGACGGAACCTCCTACTTCACTTTCACCAACGGTTCACCGTGTGATCCGGGGACGCCTGGCTGTACGAATGCAGCGGGTGAATGCAATTGCCAAGGCGACACGTTGGATGCCGTCTTCATTTGTGGCGGAGATTGCGCGGAGGATGCAGATGGAGATGGCATCTGCGATGAAGACAGCGACGGCAATCCCATTGATCCATGCGTGGGAACGTTGGATGCATGCGGCGTGTGCAATGGTCCTGGTGAAGTCTATGACTGCGGATGCTTTGACATCCCGACAGGGTACTGTGATTGCGATTTAAACGTATTGGATGAATGCGGCGTTTGCGGTGGGCCAGGGCCTGAATTTGGACGGGACTGCTTTGGAAATTGCCTCAGCGATTCCGACAACGACGGGGTTTGTGACGTGGACGAAGAGATGGCCATATCGCGTGTGTTGTTTCGTGCACCCAGCGCAAGCCCCAATGATTTCTCGATTCGCCTCGATAACAACAAGTTTCAAGAGGTGGTGGATCAATTCACCTTGTTGCATCACCTGATGAGTGAAAACCTCGACAACGGTTCCCTGACCGGATCGACGCGAAATTTGACGATTGAGAAGCGCATCGCGAGCAACGGAATCTTGACGGTGAAAGGCCTCAGCACGTTCAACACCAACCTCCATGTCAAAGGCATGCTGGAGGTCAACCGCAATGTGTACGTCACTGGGAGTGCCACCATTGGCGGAACGACCATTTCTGAAGCGGGGGTGGTCAGTACGGACTTGACGGTGGCGGGAGATGCCACGGTACAAGGCGGAATGCAACTCGATGCGCAAACCACCATTGCCGGTCAAGCATCGTTCCGTAACGCCATGGACGTAAGCAACGATTTCCGGGTTTACAATGGCAACGATGAGAGCACAGTCCGTTTCAAGGCGGAGTCTTCCACCGGAGATGTATCCATGAAAGGGGCCCTGAGCGGAACTTCAGATTTGAATGTAGATGGTTACACCCAAATAGATGGATTGCGGGTGACGGGCACAGCGGTCATCGACAACGCGACGGTGGACAATCCATTCACCATCGGAGGCGATGCCTTGATTTCTGGGAATGTGGTTGCAGCCAATTCAGCCTTGGTCATTGATGCAGCGACGGGTGATGCCAACTTTGGAAACGACCTGGAAGTCGATGGAAATACGACCATCATCGGCAATGTCGAGGTCGGTGGAAATACAACCATTGGAGGCACCACCTTTGCCAATGGAGGGGTGGAGACCTCGAATATCCTGGTGGAGGGGGACATGGATGTGGAGGGCTATGGTCGAGTGGATATGTCGATGGACGTTGGAAGAAATGTCAACATCTTCAAAACCATGGGAGTCAAAGGAGATTTCACCTTGTACAACGGGACCACCGCAGGTGTCCTCTCCACACAGGAACGGTTCTCGGTAAAGTCGGCTACAGGCAACACGGCTGCAGCAGGAGGATTGACGGCGACCTCCATGGACGTAACACAGAGCATGCAGTTGGGACCACAGTTGTTGGTTTCTGGCACCATCGATGTCGCCGGAACGGGGACGGCCGTTGGCGGTGATTTGACCACATTGGGAAGTGCCACCTTGGATGAAGTCACGATCGATGGGGCGTTGGAATTGAAAGGGTCGCTGACAACAAACGGAAGGTTCAACGCTTCGAGCTTGACGACAAACAATGTCGTGGCCGATGCATCCCGAGCCTCATGGATGATGCAAGGCGTGACCACGGTATCCCCCGTAGGAACCAACCTCGGGTTGTCAGTGGTGACGAATAAACCGGACGGTTTTGTTGCGAAATTTCAGAGCAGTGCAGCAGGCGGTGGTCAAGGAATCATCCTAAAGTCAGGCCGTGCGGCTCCCGAAGGCTCCAATAAATATGTCTCTTTCCAAACCGGAACAGGCCAAGAAATCGGACGGATTGAGGGAGTGAACAAGGAACAACAATCCGGGGATGCGGAAGTAGAGTACATCCGGGCCTCGAGCAAGTTGGCGAAAACGTTTGGGACACACGACGTTTGGATGTCGACGGTCTCCATGGCGTTGGCCCTGTACGATGCGTGGGACGGTGCGGGCGATCTTACCGCCTGGTCCACTTCTGTCACAGGATGTTTCGGCAACGGGGCCTGTGCTACGGCACCAGTGCCTTCCCTGATTGCTGCAGCCGTTGCAGAAATTGCACTCGCCGCGACGGGTGTGGTCTCCGCCGCGGCCACCCTGGGAGAGGCTGGCAATGCGCTGGCGCTCGCCAACCAAAGTGCGAATGAATTTGACGAGGTACTAAATGGCTCCTTGGTCGCAACCGGGGAGACTGAAACGCAACTGGGTATGTACGGCATCCCCTATACGCTGCCCGTTCGCGTGGGTGTGACGTACCAGTCTGGTGCGGCAGACTACGCAGAATGGTTGCCCAAGTTGAAACCCCGAGAGGACCTTCAGCCAGGACAGGTTGTCGGATTCAAAGACGGAGGCATTTCGCTGGTTACCGACGAAGCTCAACACTTGTTTGTCATTTCTACGTTGCCGATGGTGTTGGGCAATTCCCCGAAGGATTCGAAAGGCTATGAAAAGGCCGCCTTCTTGGGGCAAGTGCCCGTCCACGTGCGCGGCACCGTGCGTTCAGGAGACATTGTCTTGGCAAGCGGTCGATCCGACGGGTACGCTGTGGCCGTGCACCCGAAGGACCTTTTGCCAGAGGACTTCCCTCGCGTGGTTGGAATGGCTTGGGAGAGCGGGTACAGTAGTTTCAATACGGTCAATGTTGCAGTTGGTTTGAACGGCGTGATGGAGCATTTCGCTGCCAAGCTGGAGGGCGACATTGAGACCATGGAGCGAGAAACCGCTGGTATGAAAGAAATTGCCCTGGCATTGGTGCGAGGGGAAGAGCCGAGCGTGGAACATTTGCAGATCGGAGGGCTTTTGCCGATCACCATCGGAGCCGAAGCCGTAGATGTCGAATCCAAAGACGATGCCGAGGAAGATGTATGGCTGGTACCAGGGTTTGATGACATCATCGTGCACCAATTGACCGATGATGCAGTACATGCCGGATTTGAAGTGGCATTGAAGGAGGCGAGAGAATCCGTGATGTTGCCAGAAGTGGAAGCATTCTTTGCTGCTTTGGAATCGGATGAACAATTGCGTTCGTCGTTCTTGAACGGACTCAAGAACAAGATCAATGACCACAACCGCCAGGCGTTGGTGGACATCGCAGCCTACCAAGGCGTCACCTTGTCCACTCCCATGGACATGAGCAAGCTCAAGGAGTCACTCAAAACACAATCTGTTAACCCCCAATAATCTGAGAAACCATGAAACGATTTTTCCTCATATTGACCGGGGTATTGCTCTCCTTTTCAGCGAGTGCTCAGTGCACGTCGAGTGCGTCGTGTACGTCTCCAACGACGTATTACTTGGACTTGGACGGCGACGGGTACGGCGTGGATGATGCCACGACCAACATTTCATGCTGTGATGCAACCTCACCGTCTTCTATGTACAGCGCATTGGCAGGCGATGTTTGCCCGTCGGATGCGTCAAAGCAATTGACCGCTGACTGTGCCTGTGGCGAAGTGTGTGACCCCGTCCCCGGGTGCACCTACTCCGAAGCGTGCAATTACGATCCTTCAGCAACGGTATTTGATGGGTCTTGCATCTTCCCCGATTTATCTAGATGTCAAATCTGCGATGGAGACGGCATTGATTCGGATGGGCCGTGCGATTGTGACATCAGCGGAACCGATACAACCAAATACTACACCGACGCCGCAGGGGTGTGCGGTGGAGACTGCGACGCCGACGTGGACGGAGATGGCGTCTGTGACAGTGTGGATACAGATGGCGATGGCGTCGATGACCTCTTCGACCCGTGTTTGGAGTCTGGCGAAGAAGAAGATGCGTGCGGGGTGTGCGGAGGAACGGGCGTCGATATCGATAACGATGGCATTTGCGACGACGAGGACTTGTGCACAGATACCTCGAAGTGCAACTACAATGCCCAGAACAATTTGGATTACAATGCCCCCTGTTTGGAATTGGACGCATGCGATGAGTGCGGAGGGAGCGGCACCGACCTTGATGGCAATGGCACCTGCGACGAATACGACGTCGAAGGGTGCATGGACAGTACCGCTTGCAACTATTCGCCAGATGCGACGACCGGCGACCAGGCGAGTTTGTGCGGGTATGAATTGGATGCCTGTGGCGTTTGCGGCGGCGATGGCATTCCCGCAGGAGCGTGCGCAGATTGCACCTTCCCTGAAGAGGGATACGACTGCGATGGAGAATGCGTGGCCGATGCGGATGGTGACGGCGTGTGCGACGAAAACGAAATCCTGGGTTGCACCGATGCCAACGCCTGCAATTACAACGCTGCTGCTACAGAGAACGATGATTCCGCTTGCATGCTAACAGATGCGTTGGGTATTTGTGGAGGAGGATGTGCGGGCGACTCGGACTCCGACGGCATTTGCGACGACGAGGATACCTGCGATGGTGATATAGACGAGTGTGGGGTTTGCAACGGCCCGGGAATCCCGGCAGGCGATTGCGATTGCTTTGGCAACACCCTTGATGCCTTGCTGGACTGTGGCGGGAGGTGTGCCGAAGACAACGATGGGGACGGCATCTGCGATGTGGATGTGGACGGCAACGTTATCGACCCCTGCTACGGTGACATCGATGCCATAGGTGTCTGCGGTGGAGATTGCGATGCCGATGAAGACGGAGATGGCATTTGCGACGATGTCGATGACTGCGATGGCGTAACCGACGAATGCGGGATATGCGATGGACTTGGAGTGGAAGAGGGGAAATGCAATTGCGCTGGGGATGAATTCGACGCCATTTTTGTGTGCGGTGGCACCTGTCAAACGGACGCGGATGGCGACGGAATCTGCGACGACAACGGCGGTGACGATTGTGTAGGTCAATACGACGATTGCGGGGTATGCAACGGCCCGGGCATTCCTGAGGGTAAATGCGATTGCTTCGGAAATGAAGAGGATGAGATTGGCGTATGCGGGGGCAATTGCGTCAGCGATACAGATGGCGATGGTATCTGTGACTTGGATACCGACGGGGTTTCCCATGATACGTGCGATGGCATCGTGGATGAATGCGGGATTTGCAACGGTCCAGGTCCCTTTGAAGAGTGCGGATGCAAAGCGAGCATTGCAGGATTCTGCGATTGCGATGGCAACGTAGTGGATGATTGCGGGGTGTGTGGCGGTTCAGGTCCAGAATTTGGCAAGGACTGCGACGGCAATTGCTTGTCGGACGTCAATGCTAACGGCATCTGTGATGCCTTGGAAGAAGTGGAATTCGGCAGCCGGGTAAACGTCTTTGTGGACCCGAGTGGAAACCGTGTCAACGACGTGAACTTCTTCAATGTCCAGTACGCCAACGACTCCCTCGAGCAGCTGTTGCGCTTGATGAGCCAAAACCTCGATGACGGCTCCCTCACCGGTGCATCCGAAAACGTGACGATCGAAGAAAGCATTATCAGCAACGGTACCTTCCAAATCGATGGTCCTGCGGTGTTTGAGAACAAAGTGCTCATGAAGCGTCATTTGACCATCGACGGGGATTTGAACGTGGTGGGCGAGGCGAATATCTTGGGAAGTACGTTTGCGAATGGAGGCTTGAAAACGGCCGATTTGGATTTGGCAGGCAACCTCGAGACCGGCGGAATCTCAACCTTTACAGGTCCATTGGTCATTGATGGAGAAACCACCGTTGCCAATACGCTGACGTCCCGCGGGGATTTCAATGTGCACCAAGGAGAGAATGCAGACGGTACCTTGTCGGCAACGGAAGTGTTCAGCATTTCATCTGCCACCGGCAACACGGATGTGTTGGGCCGTATTCAGGTCAACGGATCCATGGATGTAGATGGGGCTTCCTCATTCGGCCGCATGAATACCACGGGGCTATCCGTGTTCAACCGCGTGCTCGTAGACGGGTACTTGGATTTGAATTCAACTGCGGACGTTGCGGGTAACTTCCGCGTCAACACCAACAAGTTCAACGTGGGGCTGCTCAACAGCAACACGCACATTGGAGGGGATTTGATGGTGCAAAAAGACCTGTTTATCACAAACAATTTGGTCATCGACGGGACGTGTACCATTGAAGGGATTACGTTTGCGAATGGCGGCATCGAAACAACGAGCCTTGCGCTTTCCGGAGACATCCTGGTGGGCGGATCGGCTTCCGCGGGCAACGACCTTAATATCGACGGCTCCGGTACATTTGAAAATGCCTACCGAATGGGGGGTGATTTCAATATGTTGGCCGGGGGCTCCACCAGCGGCTTCGGGACAGATACAGTGGTCCAGGTGTCCGCAGCCACCGGAGACCTCACGGTGCAGAACCGGGTGACTGTAAACGCCTTGATGGCAAACGGACAAGGCGATGTTGAGGGCAACCTCACAGTTGGTGGCGACTTGAACATAGGCGGCAACGCGACCTTGAAGTCCAACTTGCAAGCAGACAACCTGGTCTCCATCGACGGCGATGTGGTAATGTTTGACGACCTCAGGTCAGACGGCACGTTGACATTGGGCGTCGTCACAACCAAGGAGGGTGAGCCGACCACGCAATTCAATAACAACGTCACTGTTACGGGAGCGACTTCGACGAATTCCATTTCAGCGACGGATTACTTTCAGGTGAATGCCTCCAGCGGATACGCGGCGCGCTTCACCAACACGTCAACTGCAGATAGTCAGGATGGAATTGTTGTGAAAGTGGGGAATGTTTTGCCCGGCAACAATGCCCACTTCATGTCGTTCACGAACAGCAACGGCGATCAGCTTGGGCGCATACAAGGGGAACGAGCCAAGCAGGTGAGCGGAGTCGTATTGCAAGACGGAACCAATGAATTGCTTGGAAACGGCGACTACACGTTGGAGATGCAAATTTTGAACCAAGACATCGCGAATTCTGCCGCAAGCGTGAATTCCTCGAAAATCGCTGTGGCCAATGCCTCGATTGACTTGGCACTTGCCGTGGCTGAAGCTGTGCTTGCTCCGACGTATACGACTTCCTGTGCAGGGGTTGTGATCTATGGATTCTTCCCGGTGCCGTTTGGATGTCAAACCGTCCCTGCGGCTTCAACGATTGCGAAGTCCTTGGCCTCGGCCATACCTGCGGCGGTGAATTTGGGCATGGCCATTGGCGGCATCGCAAACGCCAACAATACATTGGGCGGCGCGGAATCAGCGAAAGATCAGTTCTTGAATGCCATATACGGCGACATGGAACAACTCGATGAGTCCGGCATCGCCGTAGAGTCGGCAGCGACCCACTGGAAGGTGGGCACCACGTACCAATCCGGAAGTGCTGACTACGCCGAATGGCTCGAAAAGTCAAACCGTGGCGCGGACTATGCACCGGGAACGGTCGTGGGCGTCCGAAATGGAAAAATCAGCCTTTCCACGGAGGGGGCAGAAAAAATCTTGGTGGTCTCGACGGCTCCAG
>Ga0209630_10002874_pt1 | contig 16132 bp, 17 predicted proteins | sample COG_01_FD_184745 | JGI IMG/M metagenome (GOLD analysis project Ga0209630, IMG submission 184745) | Pelagic Microbial community sample from North Sea - COGITO 998_met_01 (SPAdes) (version 2) | ecosystem: Environmental > Aquatic > Marine > Neritic zone/Coastal water | place: Helgoland, sampling... | reverse complement strand
GAAGGTACGACTGCGAAGATAGATAGCCCTACAGTAGATATCCGAATAAATACCTTCATATGTTCAACATACGTTGTACTTTCGTACCTTCGTACCTTCGTACTTTCGTACTTTCGAAAGTACGAAAGTACCTTCGTACTTTCGTACTTTTGTACATACTGTAGAATACCTTCGATGGTACTTTCTCGAAAGTACGGAGCTACGGACGTACAAGTACTTCCGTACTTCCGTACGAAAAGTACTTTCGAAAGTACGAAAGTACTTCCGGACTTGAAGTATCTCCGAAGATATGATAAGGACACAAATTCAACACCTGGTCGCCTGTTGCAGCACCTTGCAGATCTGAGGCCCGTCTCCGACGCCAACCTCCTAATATTTTCAAGGGCTGCAGGTGTATTTGTATCATGAAGATGACATCCGACAACCTATTGACACGTGAGGTTTGGGAGGGAAACTTGGATGAAGAGTTGGCAGTAATCAGAGAAATTATTGACGACTTCCCGTTTGTCGCTATGGATACAGAATTTCCAGGCGTGGTGCGTCAGGCATAGTAGCATGAAACAGATGCTTGTCTAGACTTCGTCTCATTCAAATTATTTTCAACTTTTGAAACTGCGATCTTAGGTAGCGCGGCCAGTAGGCAACTATAAGTTGCAGTCAGAACATCAGTACCAAACACTCAGGTAAGTGGCGGAATTTGTTACACTGTCTTGTATGTCAAGTTTGTATCGTCTGCAATACTCTCGTTTTTATGAATTGTTACAAATCATTCCCAGATGCAACGTTGACATGCTCAAGATTATCCAGTTAGGGTTGACTTTGACGGATGCAAGGGGCAATCTTCCACTGATAGGAAACTTTTACTGCCTGTGGCAATTTAATTTTAGAGAGTTCAATCTCAAAGAAGACCTGTATGCACAAGACTCGATTGAGTTATTAAAGCATTCCGGAATAAATTTCCAGGCAAATCATGAACGGGGAATAGACGTGCATAGATTTGGTGAAATGCTCATGGTCAGTGGTGTTGTCTTGAGTGACAAGGTAAATTTTCCGAATTTTCTGTAGATACAAAACTTTTAGATCTGCTATACCGCGCTGATTTACGTGATTCCATAGGTTAAATGGCTAACGTTTCACAGCGGCCATGATTTCGGTTATCTACTCAAGATTTTGACCTGCCAGCCACTTCCAGAGGCTGAGTCTGATTTCTTTTATGTACTGAGCATCTATTTTCCCTGTATTTTTGACATAAAATATCTCATGAAGTTCACAGATAATCTGCACGGTGGTCTTAGCAAGCTCGCAGAACAACTTGATGTAGCTCGCATAGGTCCACAGCATCAGGCAGGAAGTGACAGCCTCCTCACAGCTTGTGCTTTCTTCAAGCTGAAACAAACGTATTTTATTGAGAGTGGGTTGGAACAGTATATCGGAGTACTGTATGGTCTAGGGAACGATGCAGAAAGCGATCCACAGCGACCACACACAGTTCATGCGTAAATGCACCATTGAGCTTATAGAAATATCATTTCATGACGAATAGATATAGTAGTGAGACGTGCGAAAATACTGACCCAGTGTATGGTAACATGAGGATTACTCAACCAAATTTGACTTAGAGCGTCACGCCCTCGCTTAGAACGACGAAATGAAGTCGACCCTTTTTCCCCGTTAGTAAATCAAGTTATTTTGCAATCTTCACCTTGAAAGTTAACCTGAGCATGCGTTGTGTTCTTTGCATGTGCGAAGAATCCTGACCGCGCGCCAACGTACGGCGGTTCTTTTCATATTGGTGCAGTGAGTGAAAACATTTGTTCTAGAAGACTTTTTGACTCCGAAGTCCCGAGTCGCTATTTTTTAATATTTACAAAAACGACTATCGTAATTTCTACCATATGAAGGCAAATTAAACTCATGAAGGTAGCGAGAGACGTTCATTTTTGCGCCAAGACTTCAGGTAATAGTAGAAAAAATCACAATAAATAGCTGTCTGCAGTAGTCCAGAGATCCATACAATCCATTGGCGATAGCCCTCCTCCGTCAAACATCGATATATCCAGTTCAAAAGATACAGACCTCGATAGCTCCCGAGCAAAAATACGTAATTGCTGGTCAAGTTATCAACATTTTTTGTGCGTTGCAGCAGGACTAGTTGTGGAAGTATAGCAACTGATTCAAGATAAATCGAGAACGTCCACAGAATCTCCATGACTGATAATTTCTGGTTAATTACAGCTGCCAAGAGGAAACTCGGCCACACGAGAAACGCCACACGAAACGTATCCTGCTCAGCGTCGTAGGTTTGACTAACCACTTTATGCTTACGCATGTAACCGATTATGCACCCAGAAGAAACGATGAATATAAACTTCATGCACGAGTTGTACCTAGTGACGAAGTAGAAGGTAAGCGGCAGCCTCCAAAAGAAAGAAACCTGCAGAGAAAGTATATACACGTACAAGGAAATGTAGCTTTGAAATAGGTCCAAATATCGCGTCACAAATACAAGTAAGTACAGCTCCTGAGTTTTTAAAGAAACCCCTGCAAAAAAAATGGATACTTTCATTGATAAACAAGAGGGCAAATCGGCAAGCAGAGTGTCGGAACAACTATCAAACAAAACCTGAGCACGATTTCGTGGCGTTGATTTTAAGCAATAAAACCTGGAAACCACGGGTTGAGATCAGCGAAAAAAAGGTCGACAGAAGAAAATCTTACTATGATGCTGAATAAGTGTGTCATGTCACCGGCTTCTCGAAGGGTCCGTAGAACAAACGAAAAGAAAATGTTATCCGACGTCAAATCGTGCCGGAATGTAAGGAGGGTGCGAAAGTCCATACCGAATCGAAAAATATTCATGCCCAGAGATTAAAACGCTGTCTCAGAAGATTAAAGAGCTTGGGTCTTTTCTGTCGCTTGCGATCTTAATGATTCTTTTCTACGGCTCAGATATGTACTGTATCAATACCTTGGATGATACGAAACAGTAGGTGTACTCTGAAGTCGAAGGACGAACCAGCGAGACTCATAGTGAGAAGGCCTCTTACTTCAGAAGCGCGTGCGAGTCGCGTATTCATTATAAAATGTACGAAGGTACTTTCGTACCTTCGTACTAGCTACGTACACGTACATGTACTGTACAGATAGATACCTTCGTTCGTACTTTCGAAAGTACGAAAGTACCTACGAAGGTACTTTCGTACTTTGTACTTTCGTACTTTCGTATTTATCAACCTTCGTAAGTAATCTCTTTCAAACACGAGACGGAAGTACGTCTGTTTGACACCCCGCCCTTCATGTAGATCCGGCTTAATCATATGCAATGAGAACTCCATAATTATTACTACGTACTACTTCCGTGCCGTTATTCGGCACACTGTTATGCTCGCACCGTTCCCTGTGAAGGAAAAGGCAGTGCATTCGCATAGGTTCCGTGCGTCGGACGTCCTTGGTAAAAAAAGTCAACACAGCGCTGTCTGAAGCTTTATTTTGCGGAAAAGGATGCATATTTACCTGAGGTGTTTTTTGCATAATTTTCACTCGTGCGATTTGTTTTGTTATTCTGACAGTCGCAACGCAGTAAAAAAATCGAGATACCGAACTGCGTTTCCCTTCGATGTGTATCTTGGAATTGTGAGCAGGTTTGTCACGTCAGGAAACCTTTCGACGGTTGCCATCTTCTCTGTACATCTCGCCTGCTTATAACCACCCATTCTAGTTACTTATCTTCTTTTTTAAGTATATTTCCTAGCGTGTTTATTTTCTAACGAGGATTGTTTCAAAAGGGCTGGATTGCATGCGGTGGAGAAAATGGCTTTTTAAAAATTTTAAAATTGGATGAGTCTTCTTCAAAGGCGCGTTCTCACTTGTTCTAACATCTGTGAATTTGCGCGTGACTTCGTTAGAAATACGTTTTCCAGACCGCACTCCCCAGCAGCAACCTTTCTATTAATCAGTCGCTCGAAGGACATTCTGGTGTGTCCACAATATCGCATTCTTTCATTTTGAACCTGTCACTTTGTTGCGCGTCAATTACACAGTCTCCAGGCGGGCTTATTCACGTCCACTATTCTTCGCCAGGGTCCGTAAATGTGGCAATCTGGAATGAAAAATATAAAAAACTAACAACTAGTGACCAAAATGGTTTGATAATAGTGTGGTTGCTGCATAAGGTAAGATTTCTCCTCTACTGCATGAATCGAATACATATTAATAGTTTTATCTAGGGTTTGTGGTTCGAGGAAATGATCAACAATCGCAATAGTTCTTTTGTATGTGACATGAAGTGGTCTAAAGATGGTGAAAAAGTATGTATCATATATGATGATGGTGCTGTAATTGTTGGCTCGGTCAATGGGAAAAGACTATGGGGAATGGAACTTCACGTGAATCTACGTTTAGTTGAGTGGTCTCCGGGAGGACAGTCTATCTTGATCTGCACGAGCAAGGGGCAGTGTCTTATATTCAACAGTTTGGGGAACCCGCTCTCAACAATCTTTCTTGCTGCAAGTGGTGGTTTACCGCCAGTTGGGATTGATTGGTGCAAAGGAAATGAGAGCCACGATGAAAACTTTCAATTCCCAAAACTGGTACGTTTACATTATTTCAGATGATAACATATGGTGTCCTCGTGTTAAAAGATTGATATATAGCATTATTTATATAAGGCTATTGGCTGTCAAAATGGTTCTGTGCAGTTGATGAGTTCAGAAGCAGATGAAAAACCAATCATATTTAAGACACGATTTTGTCCTTCACAGGTATTTTTTTTGTGTATCTGTATTGCACGTGTCGCTGATATCATCTATGCATCATAGATACGATGGAACGCCCAGGGAACAGTGCTCTGTATTGCTGGTCTGTTTAATTTCACACGCTCTTTCAAATTATGGTCTGCCTTGGTTATACCATCGATTTTTTTTATTATACCTAGTACAACATCAATATCCCTCAGATTTAAAATAAGTACGTATACAGGTCAGTCTCTTACCGAAGAACGAAGGGATTTTAATGTTCTCGAGTTATACAGCGCAGTTGGGATTCACCTGCACACACTTCGAGTGCCAGGAGCTCTTATAAATGCGGTTTCATGGGAAGGTAGCGGTCTGCGTATCGCACTTGCAGTACAAAGTCATATATATTTTGCAAGTTTGAGACCGGATTATAAATGGGCTTATTTACCGAATACGCTGGTATACGCCTTTGCGGACACGAAAAGTGTTGAGTCCAGCGTCATATTTTGGAATCAACTGAGTCATCAAAAGCACAAAAAACGTGTTAAACATCTAGGGTTAATCAGAGGGCTTGGGGAACACTGTCTTCTCTCAAGTGGCGAGGACCAATCCAAAAATTGCATTCTCACTATCTGCAACGCTATTGGAGTAACATTATGGAATAAGATTATCGAGGTCCGTTTCTTTGACTACGCCCATTTATGCACTTAATTTGATGGTCTAATGACGAGTTGTCCCTGGGATTTTTTTTTGTCTAATGTGATTTTCCTTCGTTCGCAGTTCAAGCCACACTGTGCTGCACAAACTCCCCTAGAACTTGTAATTGCCAGCGAGAAAACGATACTGTTCTTGCGTAAGCACCCACATACCCTGGAGCTAGGTAGCGAAGTTAAACATCGAAATGAGCTGGCTCATGAGCGAGAAGTAGTAAATCATTTTTGCGACCAAACGAAAGAGATTTCTGAGTTCTGGTGCGTAGACAAGCTGAAAAACTTGAGAACTCACAAAATAGTATAAAGGGAATAATTGACTTTGATGACCGTAATTGAAGGTGTCCATTAGAACTAGCTAATGAGTCAATGTGCGCGTTCGCAGTTTCAGAAAAGGTGCAGTCTTATCTGTTACAGGTGTTGCATCTGTTGGCGTTTGCCCACGTGTCCTTTCTCTAATAGGTCATCCTTGTTGGTTGCGAGTCCGGCTCCGTATACTGGTATCAACTACCATCCCTTATTTTCGAAGGGAAGCACATGCTTAGCAGTCGGCCACAGGTGATCAATCGGTTTTGCATGATCGGCATGCGTTCAATTGAAATGCTTTCTTCTGTTTTGGTTGAAACTACTCTCTGGCTTTGGCTTTAAATTGTGACGGGACAAAGTTCAGTGCAATAGACAAGAAAGCAGTTTTGACAATGCATGACATTTTTTTGCCTACTGGTGCCTCTCCCGACATTTCGTCTGCATCTTCCTCGAGAGAATATCTTAAGCGCCAAGGTGTACTAGAAATGTTTTGGAGTAAGGACGATCCTGCACTTTTAGCTTTCGTTGAAAGATCACGTTTGTACATTTTTCGTGGAAGTGAGCCCGAGGAACCTGTAAGTTACTTTTTTTCCAGTGAAATCTTACATTGACTTGCGCTTATTTTTTAGGTAACTTTCTCGGGCTGCATATGTAGTTTCACCGACCTCGAGATAAAAGCTGTTATCATGGAGGATATTATGAGAAGTCCTTACGACCCTTGCCGAGAGAGCATTGTCAAGTATGAGACTAAGTCTCTCCGCGACACAAGACAACTCCTAAAGTCTGCAAGTCTTCAGGAAAGATTTTAGTGAGCCAAATGAGCCTTTATCGCGGTATTATTGCGCATCGCCTCAAGTAATTCACTATATTTACTTAACAGGATGTCTTCCAGTTTATCGATGATAACACGCATCCGCGCTTGTGGCGTTTATTAGCAGAGCAGTCCTTACTGCAAGGCAATATGTTTATTGCCAATAAAGCGTTCACACGGTGCTCGGATTTTTACGGCATTCAGCTCGTAAAACAGTTGCAGGCGTGACGCCGTGTAGTTCTGCTCATTTTTCTCATGAATTTACATTTTAACGAGCATCCGCGGGCGGTCCCTACTTCCAGTTGTTGGGTGCCGGAATCAAGGAGGCAAGAACAGCAGCATACTTAAGAAAATTTGACGAAGCTGAGAAGCTCTACCTGGTTGCCAACCGCCGTGACCTTGCTGTGGGATTACGCGCACAGTTGGGGGATTGGTTTAAAGTAGAGAGGTATATACCCGATTCTACCAGTTGTACTATTACCTCGAAAGAAGCTCTTCATAATATCGGAAATTACTATTTTGAGCGCCGAAGATGGATTAAAGCAACAGGGTACTACTTACGTGCTGGCAATCTCGAAAAGCTACTTAAGTGTTTTTATGCTGTCGAAGATTTTGTCGAATTTGTGCGACTTCTGCCTAATTTTCATGAAGGCTGCAGAGAACTTAGCGACATTGGAGTTCTGCTGGGCTCCGTAGGTCTATGCAAAGATGCTGTCTTCGCTTTTTCAAGGGGTAAAAACATTAAGAAAGCTAATAATGTTTGCTCATTACTTGGTGATTGGGGTCAAGCAGCAGTATTGGCAAAGCATCATGACTTTATAAAGATTGATGCAAGTGCTCTCCCTTTTTTTAAATTTCCTTTAGCAACTCTTTTAAGCCGATGTGCACCGTTTAATATTTTCTGTTTCAGGTTTATGCTCAACATCTTCTTCAAAACGAAATGGTTGTTGATACAATGCAATTCTATCGCAGAGCAAATAAACACAAAGAGTTTTTCTTGTTGACGAGGCAGCTAGCGAGATCGAGACGCTCTAGAAGATTAAATCCACTTTTCGTCAAGAAACTTTACGTATTTATTGCTCATGAGGTATTATTTCTTTTTACTACCATCCTTTCCTCTTCGATCTTAGTGCCTGCTCTCACAAAATGTAATATGAAATAGGCTGCACAAAATCAATCCCAAACAATCGATTATGAAGATACGCTGATGCAAACCAGCCCTTTTGATGACATCTGGCAATGTGCTGAAGCACAACACTTTTGGCTGCTAGCACATCGACAGCTTCACTCTGGACAATATGAATATGCAACGCGGACATCGCTTGCACTTCAGGGCTCTAAAGAACAACTAGATTCAGCAGACCTGTACTCTTTTATAGCATTGTCTTCGTATTTTACAAGACATTATGGAAATTGTAGCAAAGCAATGACTAAGCTTGGTCCGATAATTAAAGTCTCTCGGCAGAAATTTAACTCTTTTGTGGACATCACTACCACCGTCTTTCTTCGGGTATCTATTCGTCATGTTTTTCTCTGTCTTGCGAATTTATACCTCTCTTTTACTGACGTTTTCTTCAAACGTTTTATGCTGCAACCCTGTAATTAGCACCCTCCAATAGATTTCTCCACGTATCGTGGGTTGAGGAATAGGGTCTCAAGTATCTGTGTGGCTAGTGGCAGGCAGGCAGAAACTTTTTGTGTGCTTTATGAGTTCTGACTGCCGGAATTTCATTACATTTTTTTTTGGGTACTTTTTCGAAAGGGAAATTGAAGTTACAGATAGCGTGACATTCTGCACACACTGCGGTCGTCAAGGCATAGCTGGAGAGTTACAGAACTGTCTAGCGTGCCCTCTTTGCCACTCTAGGTACTAGGACATGTAACTGTGCTAGCACTAACGCAACATCCATGAGGGGGCAGATGAGCTTATTTCAGGGGAGTTGAACGAACGGGCTTGGTGCATTTTAGAGTGTTTCAAAACCTGGAAACTGTCACGCTCTCCACCTATGAACCCTCTCGTCATAGACCGTATTTTACGGCCAGCCGATCCTAGGACAAAGCGGTTGCGAACGTAGCATTGATCGTAGACTGGTATATTTAAGAATAGAATACATGACCATGACGCTGTGGAGTAACACCCAGGCTACTCGCTCACCGGCTCGACACATGTTGTGGAAATATGTGGGAATATTTTGCCTCCATTTACCCTTGAGTATCCGGGATAAGTCCTCGTGAAGAGTGAAACAAAAACGCAAATGCATTTGTGAGGATCATAAGAAGCCAACCTAAACGCCGCCCATCCTCAGATAACATCGAAGAGCGGAAGAAGCTCGTCAAGTCGCTGTAATGAACTTTCAAGTCTGGTACCTATTGTTCTCATCCGCGCAAGATTACACCTTTGACCTGGAGTCAAGGCAACAGTCACTTTGTCTGCGGCACACTCAAGAAGTGAAAGAGTCTGCAACAATGAAAGACATAAATAGATGGACAGACTCAGAGGCAAACAAAAAGCACCTCCCGCTCTCGAGCTAATTCGTGTAGCAACCTTGACCGCAAATTGGAAGTTGTGCGAAAGAGCTCACGCTCTAGAAATCGTGCCAAAACTAGTTAGTCTGGGCAAAGCACTTGGGAGAAGCTTGGCAAAGTTCAGAGGCGAACTGATATATCTCACCAACATTTTCAATAGCACGAGCCAAATCAACACGCCACAAAAAGAATGTCCTGGACGGTGCGTGATCAGAAGTTCTGGAAACTTCTTGAATCTGCACATATTCAGCTTTCAGGAGCTTATACAACAGCTCTCTTGTATCCTTGACGGGAATCATGGCCTGTCATGTCGGAAAATATTTCGCTGAATATTCTGAGATTCGGAATATATTGACTGATTACCAACTCAGCAACTTGTTTCTGTTCTAAATTGGATTTCAGAAGCAAAAGTCTAAATATCCGGCACGCAGGAACTCCAAACCGTTCTCTAATGATCGCCTCAATCTGTCCACAAAACAACTTAGCATAGGACAAAAGTAAAGCTCTGCACACTTTGCCTCTTTGGTTCGGATCAGCTGCATGGTCCGATTCACGTCAACACTATAGTTGTTGCCTCCTTGAACGTCACGAAAACACGAAACTAAGTCACCTGTGCTATCACAGAGCTGTTTCAGCCTTTCTTTGGCAACTATACTGCTACACTTTCTAGACTTGCAGATCATCGGTAAGATATCAGCCTTTTTCAAAGAGAATCAGAAAAGGGACGCCATCACCCTGAGCAAGAAAAAAAACCTGGTGAATACTTGCAGCCTGGCCACGATCTTTTACTTCACGCGGACTGAGGATGTCCAAGAGGAGCTGCAGGAACAAAATCATAAACGGAGGAGCTTTTGAAGCTGCGAGAATACCAGTAGAAGATGATTGGTTTCATCGTCAACCTGGGTGTACATAATATGAGAGTTGAATGTTTTAACATGTTCATAAAGTTTCCCTGCCTTTGTGCGCACAGTTGCTGAGCAAGCTTTGTGCTGAAAGCGACGATTGAACTCCACAAAATTTATACGCCTGGACAAAGAAGCAATGCTAAACCAACGATACGTGCATCATTACTATCATACCATAGGGAATGACATCTAGTACGCGTGGCCTAAAAAGAAAGCATGGAAGTGTGAAGGGGGAACATTGGTGTTCAATAAAAAATACCATGTCTTCAAATCTGATCAAGTTTGCAGGTGTTTGGGCTACTGAATAATCATAGGCAACAAGATGGGGTGATTCACGCTAGAGAGAATACTGAAAAAAGAGTTTACCTATATTGCCACAGTGACTCTATGAATACATGTGCATTTAGCTCGTAGAAAGAAGCAGAAAAATACATGAAGTACCCCGGATTGTGTCTTGCGTGACTCTGGAGAGCTATAACTTGGAGAGAAATAATCATCGTCTTCCTTACATTTTTTTGCGAAGCGGTGTTCCTATGGGTTGAGAATGCACGTGAATCATTGCCGTAGAACAGTTGATTTGGGAATTACCGGAACAATTTCGATGCAGCGTTCGTCTAAAAGCTGGCTTAAAACTGTAGAGAAAAAAGGCGTGTTTGTGTGCAACAACAACGTAGAGTAGGAGTGTCAAAACACCTTTCTCTACATCTGGAAGAGATCTGAAGTCCTGCAATTAGAAACTATAAGTAATCGATACAGCACCACGGAAACGAATAGAAAGAGTTCCTTCATCTCGCGCTGTCTGAGATTGAAACTCACGAGCTCTACAAGCTGGCGTAGTGACAGTCTGCCATGCTCCAACAATACTTTTGAGAGGAGCTCGTGAGTTTTGCCCATGAAATCCTGAAGTACATTGATTTCCTTATTTTGTGCTGAGATGAAAATGAACATTAAAGTTATTACATACCCTGATATGCAGGAGCAAGCGAGGATACCGAAGCCGGTGCAAAATGCTGTGTAGCCTTATGTGATAAAAAACTGGCCACAAAAACTCAGTTGTTTTGAAGCTTTTGGCTCTTCGATCATACTGTACTAACCCGAAGAATCTGAATGCCTATAAAACTTGTATGTTAAACGCGTGGAGGGGATAAAAACCAAAAGGCAAAGATTTACCAAGGCTGTATACAGTTGTGTTGGATAAGAACTAGCAGTGCATGTTCACAACGTCTAGGCCGTAACCCCTGGAAAGTCAATAAATTAGATTTCTGGACTCCCGTGGTTTGTTTCGAATTCTTGGTTAATATAAGCATATGCACTATCGAACAGAAACGTGCCGTGATTCGGACAAGTTCAAAAAAAGTGCGCTGCCCTTGCTGCAGCAGCGAGTCGCAAACACGTTCTGAATCGTCACCAAAGCAGTCGTGAATTATATTGCACGAAAGCCTCGCGGCTTCTGGTAGATAAACAAGAGAGTCCGCCCTGGAATTCGTGAACTGCATGAAGTGCAAACTACCGTTGATGTTGTGCGATATGTTAAAGTACTTATGCTGTGGTAGGGAGTTATCTAGACAGTCTACCTCCGTGCGCACGAATACACGAGGACGCGAGCAAAGGATACGAGGAAGGTTGTAGAGCTACACTAGGGCTACGATATTTGTAGCCCTACTTCAGGAAGTGCCTTCGTATTTCCGTACTGTACGAAAGTATTCTATTTTCGTACTTTCGAAAGTATGGAATATTTTCGAAAGTTCTTTCGTACTACATACCGTAGGGCCCTACACGTGCATGTACGTGTACGTTGTACGAAGGTAGTAGATAGACCCATTACATTTTATTGTTGAATAGAACACGGAAGTATTCTATTTCCGTACCTTCGTACAAGCCGTGTCGTGTACAGTATGCGTACCTTCGAAGGTACGAAGGTACCTTCGTATTCTATTTTCGAATAAGTACTTTCGTACTTTCGTACGATTTGTACTTTCGTACGAAGGTACAACGTTAGTTGTATAGTACGATGATACTGTATGCTATTAATATTGCCCTACACAATATCTGAAGATACGAACTACGAAGTCTCAATACCTAGAAATATGGTGATCGTATAAACATGAAAGCCTGAATTTTGAACTCGCATATCAACACGAAGGTATACGTAGTCCAATAAAAAGATACGTACTGTACACGTACGTAGAGTTCGTGTACAATACATGAAGGTACGTGTACAGCCTTTTAAGCCCGCGAATTAGAGTGAATTGCCGGTACTTCAAGGGTGTAGTCCCCCTACACGCTGTCGCAATAACGCAAAAACTCGCGCTTAAAGAGGCCATCCTGCCTATCAAAACCTACTTTATTTGATACCTTCGCGTAGGTGATTTTGACTAATTAATTCAGGGTTTGAAAACCGTGAGGATTTTTTAAGACCTCCCAAAACCTCTACAGCCCCTTAAAGTATGCCTATTTATGATAAGTTAAATCAAGTCACCTTGCGAACACCAGCAACACCTTCCTGAATACACGTTGAGACCGCTGCACTGGTCTGCAGAACAAAATACATTAACGAAAACTAATAAACTGTAAGTTTCCATGTGAAATGATCGTGCCTTTTCATGAAATAGAGGTTCATCATATATATCATAAGTATCATCTCCCCGAAATTCACTGGCAACGCCGCGCTCCTGGAAAAGAAGCTCTAGGTTGGAAGAAAGACAGGATTACGAACAAATCAAGCGGAGTGAAGTACCTGGTCAAACAGGCGTTGATCAAATAATGCGATCCTTTCACCACTTGAAGGAACTTTTGACTGTCCGAGCGCGATTTGTTCACCAACATCTCGTTCTCTATCACGAGATATCTTGCTCTTCTTTTCACTATGATTCGTATTTGCCTGAACACTTGTCAGCATACATGACTACATAATAAAGAAAAAGAAACGCTGCGCGTTTTACCTCAATCCGTCTTTCACTTTCTCTTTCTCTCCGACGAGCGTCTCGGATTTCGTCACGGCGCCTTCTTTCCGTCTTTTTTTCGCAAAAACAAATTTTTAAATCTGAAGCATGAGTGAAAATCTATGACGGACCTCAGCTTCGCGACGCTTGTTTTCGATAGAATGGATATTCACAAGAGCATCCAGACCAACTGATACGCCTTCAAACAAAAAAAAAATCAGAAACAAATGAAAAAATGTGACAAGTTAAAAAAAAGAAATCCGGAAGTGGGATCACCTTTAGAAAGTGTTTCATCACCAGGTCGTTCGTCGCGAGCTTGCCGAGCTAAATATTTCAGATCTTCCTCCTTCAACTGCTTCTGCTTATTGAGGAGTTCATGCTGTAACCTTGCACGAGTTTCAACGGCTTCTCTTGCTTTCTCTTCGGCTAGATATAGTGCCTTTTGCAGGAAAATCAGTTTTTTCGTCGTTGAGAAAACAAATACAGATTGTGATTGTGAACTCTTCCACGACATCCAGGTATTAATACCTCAGAAAGTTTGGCAAAATTATCATTTATATGCACATCTTGTAAACCTCTGCCATCCGCTGCTAGACGTTTATCTAGTGGTATGGTGTAGCCTTTTGGGTTCTGTGAAATATGAATATAAATACCAACAATACAAATTCGCGTACAAAAGAAATTCACCTTCCAGTTTGAAATAGAAGGAGGGACCTTCCAATCAACTTGTTCTTTGGCGTTTGTCGAACGGGGAGGGCTATGCATGATAGGAGCTGGAGGTGAGCCAGGACCACGTGGAACCTTGTAATAAAATAAGGGTAAGACAAGTTCTTGTTCAAAGACAGTCTGTAATGTTACCTTTTTGTGTCGGAATTTTGGTGGATCGAGAGGATCGCTCTGGACTTCATGAAGTTTTATCACACGATGGGAGGCTTCAGAAGTGGTATCTCCTCTCCGCATTGAGGGAGTGTACTTTACAAACTCAGGCTGAGCCTTTGCATGGACCTTCAAGTGCATATCTTTCTTTGCAATCTTACCAAGGATTGAAGCTCTGGTCTTAATTAACGCGGCACTTGTATCATCGATCGTGGGACGCGCGCATACCTGCATACAAGAGTATCTAAGCATCTCAAACAGAAATGAACTAACCAAAGAAGAACTTACTGCATGTGGTGTAGGCAAGAAAGTCGTGTGCTTCGAATGCTTCGTTAAAGCCTGGGTATCATGCGATTCGGCAACGTTGTCGGGCGCACACTCCAATACTGCATCAGGCGCGTCCAACGCGTTCAAAAGCGCCAGATCCAGGCCAGGAGGAAACTGTGCTACGTGAACTTCGGGAAACGATCCACCACTCGAAAAATGGGCAGCGAGTCGAGGCACTGTTCCGTTTCTTGCGCCGTAAGAGGGTATGCATTGAGGTTGATATTGGGCACTGGGTTCGCGTAATGCATGTTCAGCATTTAGAGAGGATGTGGCCGGCGACATCAGATTTGGTTACCGCCTTGGTCCAGGTCAGTGGGTGACGTGTACCTGAGGCCGAAGACAGCACTACTATGCAAGACCTTGTTCTCGCGTCACGCCAAGTCTATTTGTTTGTATGGAAGATTCAAGTAGGCCTGCAGTACACGTGCGTGTACACGAGTTGTACACGTGTACACGTTCTGTACGTGTAGCCCTATTACGGATATTGCGCCGATAGCATAGCGCTACGTAGCGATAGCAGGCACTACAGTGGCGATAGCGCTATTGGCACTATAGTGGCGCTATCGGCCTGTTGGGCGTCTACAGGCGTGCTGGCCGGGCTGCGTCAGGGCGCTAGTAGGGCGCAGCCTCGAGGCTCCTACTCAATCGCTAGTGCGCTAGTGCGCTACAGCGCTACAGCGCTACAGCGCTACAGCGCTACATGGCGCTAGAAGGCGCTAGAAGGCGCTAGTACGGCACTACAGTGCTCGCTGGGCGCAGCCTCCGGGCTCCTACTCAATCGCTAGTGCGCTAGTGCGCTACAGCGCTACAGCGCTACAGCGCTAGAAGGCGCTAGAAGGCGCTAGAAGGCGCTAGAAGGCGCTAGTACGGCACTACAGTGCTCGCTGGGGCAGCCTCCAGGCTCCTACCAATCGCTAGTGCGCTAGAGCGCTACAGTGCTAGAGCGCTACTGCGCTACATGGCGCTACATAGCGCTAGAAGGCGCTAGAAATCGCTTGAAGGCGCTAGTACAGCGCTACAGTGCTCGCTGTGCGCAGCCTCCGGGCTCCTACCAATCGCTAGTGCGCTAGTGCGCTAGAGCGCTAGAGCGCTAGAGCGCTACATGGCGCTAGAAGGCGCTACATGGCGCTAGAAGGCGCTAAAAGGCGCTAGTACGGCGCTACAGTGCTAGCTGGGCGTAGTCCCAGGCTCCTACTCAAGCGCTAGTGCGCTACAGCGCTACAGCGCTACAGCGCTAGAAGGCGCTAGAAGGCGCTAGAAATCGCTAAAAGGCGCTAGAAGGCGCTAGAAAGCGCTAGTATGTAAGCATTTTAAAGTTTGTTTACGCGGCGCTTCCCTATCAAATCCGCGTTTCATCGGAGTCAGATCTCAGTTTCTGTTTCAAATCGCGTTGTGGTTGACCCATAAGTCGAAAGATCGACCCGCCGATGAGGTATTTATCAACCTGAAGACGAGTGCGGATGAGATTGTGTGTTTAAAGGAGATTTAACTCGGATTTGCTTTCAAAATAGGTGCTCCCCTTTCAAGTGAATTTAAGAGAGTTTACCAGTATATCACGTACGAAAGTACTTTCGAAAGTACCTTCGAAGGTACGGCACTACAGTAGTGTAGTGCTAGCTTCTTCGCCCACTACCCCACATTGTTACTATGTCACTATTTCTGACCAGGTTTCAAAAGTTCTATCTTTGAAAGTACATTTAGCCTCTGAGGTTCGAATATTCATCGTATAAACAAGTGATTTGATAGCAATATTGAACTCACGCACGCCTTCGGCGGCTCTTCGCCCCACGAGCTCAAGTTTTGCATCATCACATCTGACCGAAAGCCACGCGGGCTTCGCCCGCGTGATATTCGCGCGGTCGCCGTGCCCTTAAACCCTAAACGTTAAAACCAACCCTACTACTACTACCTCGGGTGGAACTACGTTTTTCAATATCCTAAAACTCGCGGCCACCGTTTCGCCACCCTCGCGACTAGGGTCCTCGATCCCTAGTTA
>Ga0209630_10002871_pt1 | contig 16152 bp, 10 predicted proteins | sample COG_01_FD_184745 | JGI IMG/M metagenome (GOLD analysis project Ga0209630, IMG submission 184745) | Pelagic Microbial community sample from North Sea - COGITO 998_met_01 (SPAdes) (version 2) | ecosystem: Environmental > Aquatic > Marine > Neritic zone/Coastal water | place: Helgoland, sampling... | reverse complement strand
AGAACAAAAAAGCTTAGTGATAAAATTAAAGTATTTACTAAAGGTCCAGCATGGACACCGGATGATGTTCCTCATTTACCGAATGAGTATAAGACAGATGAAAGTGGTGAAAGAATACATCATAAGATGCCGGTCGGTTTTGAATTGGGAGCGTATGTTCTATTAAATGTTGCAATTACTTTTGGTGCTTTTGTAGCGCTAATGATGTCATCGTATAAGGTAAAGCTAGAAGAGCTTACTGCCCTATCTAGCATGGGTCAAGCGCAAGAAAGATTGGTGAATTTGTTTTTTACTCCGCAAGTATTAGCTTTGGTTGGTGTAATTTTAATTTCAATTTTTGCTCATGCTCGTATGTTAGAGCAAACGAAGTCTTCGGTATATATTGATGCATTTCGGTTGATTGCAGTGGGTACTTTAATTTTTACAGCGTTTAATTCAACTCCTTATTCAATTTGGCTAACACCATTAACCTTTAGCTTATGTGGTTTAATGTTTTTGTGGTTGATCAAACTGGGAATTCAAAGAACTTTTAAAATTTCGTAGCTCCTTGGTGTTTGTTTTTAAACGAATATTGTAGATATAATTCGTTTGTTCCAGCAGAGTAGTTTTTTACGTTACTGCTTGTAAAATCATGCGCATAACCTATAACAAACCGATCTCTTTCTAAGCCAACCATTAAAACGGTAGCGCCACTGTTTCTATATGATAATCCTAGCCATATATTTTCACGATAAAGGAAACGCGCATTTAAATCAATTTCTGTAGGCGCTGGGCCAACAGTTTTTATCAAGAAAGAGGGTTCTACTTTATAGCCGGGAGCCATTTTTATTGTTATACCACCAGAAGTATATATATGATTTACTTGTCTGTTTTGAATAAGATTTTCTCCAAAGCTATATTTAGCTTGTAATAACTGATTCGCAGAAGCTCCAATAAATAGATTTTGAGTAAAATAAAATATACCCGCAGCAGCATCTGGAGCGAATGATTTTTGCTTTACTCCGAGTAAAGTTTCGTCAGAATAATCATTTACAATAAAATTAGTTCCATCAACAGTAGTTTGGGATAAAATCGCCGAAGCTCCAAATGATAATTTTGAGTTTTCATTTATTTTAAGATGGTATGCATATGTGCCTTGCAGCCCCATGTTTTTAAAAGCCCCATTTACATCATTGAAAAGTTGCGTCCCAAATGCCATTTTTTGTTTCTTACCTAGCCTGCGATTAAAGCTGATGAATTGAGTTACAGGAGCTCCTTGCATTCCTGCCCATTGCTGTCTAACAGATAAAGAAATTGGGGCCTCCAATTTTTGCCCTGCAGCAGCTGGGTTTATCATATATTGGCTTAACATATACTGGCTGTTAAATGTTAGTTGCTGTGCAGAAAAATTGCACCCAACAATTAAAATGGATATGAATAATACAAATTTCATTTATCTAATAATAGCTACAGGTCCAGTATAGGTTTGTTCAGAAATAGTTACGATATAGAAATATCCACTAGTGGGTAAATCTTTTCCATTTATTTTACCATCCCAGTCATTTTGATAAGCAGCGTTTTGATATAAAAGCGCCCCCCATCGATTATAAATTTCTACATTATTTTCCAAAGTAACATCTAAGCCTTCAATCAACCAAACATCATTTTTGCCATCATTGTTTGGCGAAAAAGCTGTAGGTATAATTAAGCAATTGCTACTTTCTGATGCTATAGCTATTGACTCGTTCTGCATGCAGTCTGCTACATCTGTTATTTGTACGGAATAATTTCCCGCAGGCAAACTTTCGATAATAAGAGAGGTATCTCCAGTGCTCCAATCCATGGAATAAGGAGGAAGACCTCCAGTTACAATAATTTCAACTCCACCATCAGCAGCTGTGTTGCAACTAGAGTTGGTAACGATTGAAGTTATAATTATTGAGTCCGAAGAAAATATTTCTTCCATGTTCGAAAAAATACACCCGTTTGCATCTGTTACATCTACCGTGTATTGTCCTGCCGGCAAACTGACGGCAACTGAGGTAGTTTGGTTATTTCCATCGTTCCATTGATATGTATATGGCGAAGTTCCTCCAGCTATTGTGCTAATAATTAAACCATTATTGTTTCCACAAGAAGCTTGGATAACTGATAAATTTCCGGTTAATAATTCCGGTTCATTTACGCTTGCATTTCCAAAAGCTACACAACCATTGTTATCGGATACTTGACAAAGGTAAGTCCCTACATTTAACCCTACAGCTGTAGCTGTAGTTTGGTTGGTTCCGTCATCCCATAAGTAGGTGTATGGAGCAGTTCCTCCACTAACATTTGTAGAAATTTGACCAGAAGAATCATTATAACAAAGCGTATTGCTGCTTACTAGCGAAATACTTGGTCCACCATTGTTTCCAATAAAAACAGAATCCACTACAGAGCAAAAGTTTCCATCAGTAACGGCAACATGGTATAGCCCTGCTGGGATATTTGAGGCTGAAGAAGATGCTTGATTACTTGCGTCGTCCCATAAGTAGGAAAAATTTCCATCACCGCCAGTCGCCAGTACAGATGCACTTCCGTTAGAAGTTCCGCACCCAGCATTATTGCCAAAAATTAGGGTATTGATTTGGTCAGGTTGAGAAAGTGTAACTACCTGAAATGTCTCACAACCACTAGAATCTTTAATGTATACGCTGTATGAACCTGGCGCTAGATTTTGAAAGAACCCTAACGTTTCAGGTGAGGTCGTTGCGTAATTTCCACCTCCATCGATACTATAGGTTAAACCACCTCCGTTAGCTGCAATTACAATCGAACCGTCGTTAGTTCCAAAGCATGTTGGCTGATTAATATTTATAGTGACAATAGACGGGCCTCCATTTGAAAGGACATTTTCAATACCTAATGTTTGACATCCATTAGCATCTTCAATAACAATATTATATGCTCCAAGTCCAAGATTTATAAAAGAGTTTGGACTTTGGAATGTTACACCCGCATCAATACTATACTCAAGTGTTCCTGTTCCTCCAGCTGCATTTATTATTATACTTCCATCTATTGCCGCACAGTTCGAGTTTGAAACGATAGCTGTATAATTGATCCCAGGTGTTATCGTAAAATTTTCAGCGATATTATCATTTAATGTGTTGCCATCTGTGTTGCCATTTGGTGAGTTGGTTGTAGCATTGAAAGTATGCGCCCCAACTGTTGAAAAAAGGTTAGGTAATGTTACATTAATCGTTCCTCCAGAGATTAAACTTCCAGACCAACTGTAACTCGAATTGGCTGCTCCATCAATATTATATAGGATATCTACCGTAGTTAAGGTTGTTGCTCCAAAATTTTCTAAAGTGACCGAAGGAGTTATGCTTCCAGGGCAAATATTTCCCGATGGAGAGTTAACAGAACTTATTCCTGCATCCGCTTGTCCAAAACCTTGTAGAAGAGCTATTAATAAAGAAAAGAGAAGTATCTGCTTCATGATTGAGAATTGTGAAAATAGGAAATTTTTTAATAGCTTGTATTTTTATTAGAGATATCCTTAAAATCAGTGAACAGAGGATTGAATCATTTTCACAAATCACTGTGCATATATTCAAAAGCAACGTTATTTCTACCAATTCTTTTAAGCTAAATTTGATTATAATATTATGCTTAGAAAAATCATCATAGGAATAATTATAGCTGGTTGCACTGCGTCTTTGTTTTTATCTTATTTTTTTTTAAAGGAAGAGGTAAAACAACATCAAGCACCAATTGTTACAATTCCTAAAAGTGCAGCCATAATAATGGAGTGTCAAAATATTCGTGAAACATGGTCACGAATTTCAGAGACTAATTTAGTTTGGAGTGAGGTACTTGCTATTCCTGCAATTAAAAAATTAGATAGGAGAATCAGAGTTGTTGATTCGCTTTTTTCAACTAGTCAAGGTTTAATGGAGGTTATTGATAATAAGAAAACCGTATTATCATTTCATTCCAACGGGAATGGGTCAGATTTTTTTATAGCAACTGTTTGCAATGAATCCCAGTTTCTGCTATTTGATAAATTGGTTAATACAGAAATTAGTAAGGTTGAAACGGGAGAATTACAAGGAGAGAAAATCAAGTCTTTTGCTTCGGGAGATGGATTATATGCGTATGTGTACAAATCCCCATTTATTCTATTCAGTTCTTCAAAAGAGCTGTTAGGAGCAAGTTTAACGCAGATAAAAAACAAAAGATCTATATTGGAATTACAAACGTTCAATGCTTTACGTAAGATATCTAGTAATTCTTCCGCATTGCACTGTTACGTTAATTTTGAGGAGTTTGGAAGAATAGCATTTCCATATATTGAAAAAGAGATTGCAGATAAATGGCAAAAGGGAGAAGTTTTTCCAAATTGGATAACATTTGATTTATCATTGAAATCGGATGCGCTATTGTTCTCAGGAATAAGCACCACGGATTCAAAGAATAAGTTATTAGCTACAGTTTTAGGGCAAGCTCCGCAACAATCTTTAATAAAATCAAATCTACCAAAAGATATTAAAGTATTGAAAAGGATCTCTATATCTGATCCGAGGGAATTTATTACTGAGAATAATTCTGCATACCTGCAAGAAATGGAAGGAAATTGTCAGTGCGACCCAATTGAAACGGTAAGCTCTTGGCTTGGAGGTGAAATTGTATATTTGGATCATTCACACTATAATTCTAAAGCAATAAAATCTTTGTTAATAGAGACGAATGGAGTAGAAAATGTATTGAGCAGATTAACCCTTCTTGGAGTTGGAGATTCAATAGTTGATAACAATCACGGAGTAAATATTTATCCAGTTATTGATAATGAAATATTACGCATATTTGGAGATGAATTTGTTTTAGACGAAGATGTTTTTTTCTGTCAAAAGGATAATTATGCTATTTTTTCTTCTCGCGTAGGTATGAATAAAATTTTGCGCCAATGGAGAAAAGAACAAGCGGTTATTCAGCAAACTATATTTTCTTCTTTTTCAGAAAGATTTATGGCAAATTTCTCATCAAATGACTACTACTGGAAATGCAATAAGTTAGTTGAGTCGCTTGAAAATATACTAAAACATGAATATTTTCTTAAACTAAATTTATATTCAGGTATTTTCGAAAAGATGGGGAGCATTTCTTGGCAAACGGCTCCCTCAGGAAAAGAGTTTCAATACCATTCAATTGCTCTAAACGCAAATCATGGGGAAGAAGGAGGTTCAAATTCCTTATGGAGTTTAAAGTTAAGATCATCCGTAATCCGTGCTCCTGAGTTAATGAAAAATCATAGAACAAATACGTTAGAAGTTTTAATTCAGGACGAGGAAAATTCAATTCACCTAATTAGCGCAACTGGAAAAATAAAATGGTCGAAAAAACTAGAGGGGAACATAATGGGTAAAGTGAAACAGATAGATGTTTATAGTAACAATAAATGGCAAATGTTATTCAATACATCTTCTAAAATTCATTTAGTTGATATTAACGGGAATGAAGTGAAAGGTTTTCCCATTGAACTCAAAGCACCTGCAACTAATCCAGTTGCGGTGTTTGATTATGAAAGAAACAAGCAATATAGAGTACTTGTGGCATGTTCGGATAGGAAAGTTTACAATTATAATCAAGATGGAAAAATAATAGAGGGGTGGAATTGTGATTTGACAGAGGACTCGGTTGTTAATGAACTGCAACACTTTGTTTCAGAGAATAAAGATTATATTCTATTTACAGACGTTTCAGGTTCCATTTATATGCTAGATAGACGTGGCGGCAAGAGGGTAGAATTAACTAAAAAAATAAATACGAATTTGTATGAATTAATTCAATTTGAAAAAGGGTTCACTTTTACCACTTCTAACGTGACTTACAAAGACAGTAATACAATATGTAAAATTGAGTTTAACGATGCTAAAACCTGTTTTATATTAGATAGTGCGCATACGGAGTTTGATTTGGTCATAGTCGATTTAGATGGGAATAATTTATCTGATTATGTTGTGAATTATTTAAATCGAGTTGAAATATATGGCCCCGATAAAAAACTATCTTTTTTTGAAACTTTTGATTTTAATATTAATCATCAATTAAAAGTTGTTGGTGATAACCTAAAGTTTTTACTCTTAGAAAATCAGGATGAGATTTATTTGTATTCCAGCAACTTCACGCCAATTCCAGACTTTCCTGTTTTAGGAAGCATGCATACGGCTATTGGTGACATTAACAAAGACGGTCGGACTAATGTAGTAACGATTTCTTCTTCTAACGAATTGAAGGTTTATTCCATAGAAGGTTTAGAAGCGTTGTAACCGTTTTGGCGATTTATTTATGTGAACAGATAGCCAATTTGAGTTCCATTATTTATATATTTAACGTCTATGGTAAGGTTAGTGCTATTAATATTGGTCTTAATGTTATTTTTTTCTTGTAGAAACGATGAGTTAATACCCCCTCCAGACTTAGTTAAACAATACTTGCATATTTCTCATACAAGGACTAATAATAACAACTTGATTGATAGTGTGGCAGAATCAATTAGATATCAAAACTTTGACATGTTATGGTTGGGTGGAGATTTGACATACACAACATCAGAGGATGATGGGACTATGTCTTATATTGACTCGATATTTACTGTGTCAAGTGAGAATACACTATGGTCATTAGGGAATCATGATTATTCAGAATTATCCAGAATCCAGGAGTTTACAAATAGACTACCTTATTATTCATGTTTTAGGGATGGCATTACATTCCTAGTGCTAGATACTCAGGATAGTTTGAGTAATATTGTTGGAGAACAAAAATTATTGTTTGATAATGTTTTAGATACTATTCAAGAATCGACACACTTGATCCTTCTCCATCATAAACTTATTTGGATGTATGGTGATTTTAGTTTAGAGCAAGAAATTGACTCAGTTTCTAATGGGCATTTAGGTAATTGCTTTCATTGTATTAACCCTAATAGGTTCTGGCAAGATTTATATCCAAAATTAGTTGTAGTTCAGAAAAAAGGAATCAATGTTATTTGCGTTGGAGGTGATATAGGTGTTTTTACAAACGAGTATGAATACTTAACACAGGATAATGTTCAGTTTTTAGCATCTGGTATTAAGAATGGGACGAATAACAATAAAGCATTAATATTCAAGCATGACGTAACAAATGGCTATTTATTTTGGGAGTTTGAATTGTTGGAAAATTTGACAATTAATTGAATTGTATTTCCTTTGAGAAAATAAAAGTTAATTCGTAAATCCTATTCAGTTTGCATATATCTTTGTGGCACATTAAGAAACTTCAATGAAGACCATAGAAGAAATACGAAATGATTTTCCAATCCTTAACGCTAAAGTTAGGGGCAAGGAGCTTGTTTATCTTGATAATGGTGCTACGGCACAAAAACCAGCGGTGGTTATTGATGCTATTAACACTTATTATAAAGATTATAACAGTAATATTCACCGTGGAGTCCATCATTTAAGTCAGGTTGCTACAACAGCTTATGAAGAGTCAAGGGATAAGTTACGAGGCTTTATAAATGCTCCTAAACTGGAAGAAGTCATTTTTACAAAAGGAACAACAGAAAGCATCAATATAGTGGCATCGTGTTTTGGTCGCAATTCTTTAAATAAGGGAGATGAAGTTATCATATCTTCCATGGAACACCATAGTAATATTGTCCCATGGCAAATGATTTGCGATGAACGAGAAGCTGTTTTAAAGGTGATTCCAATAAATAATAATGGAGAGTTATTGATGGAGGAGTATAAAAAAATGCTTTCTGATAAAACGAAGTTAGTTGCTGTCATACATATATCAAATACATTAGGCACAATTAATCCCGTCAAAGAGATAATTGATTTAGCGCACCAAAAAGGGGCTTTAGTTTTATTAGATGGTGCACAAGCTGTTCCGCACATTAAAGTTGATGTCCAAGATTTAGATTGTGATTTTTATGCTTTTTCTGGTCATAAAATGTTTGGCCCAACAGGTGTTGGAATTTTGTATGGAAAATCACAATATTTAAATGATATGCCGCCTTATCAAGGAGGTGGAGATATGATTAAAGAAGTTACATTCGAGAAAACTACGTATAATTGTTTACCACATAAGTTTGAAGCAGGAACGCCGAATATTGTTGGAGGAATTGGGTTAGGTATTGCGGTAGATTACATGCAAGAGGTGGGGATTGATTTAATTCACAATAGGGAAGAAGAATTATTGACTTATGCAACTGAAAAGATACTACAAATAGAGGGCGTTAAGATAATTGGAGAAGCTGAACATAAAGCTAGTGTATTGTCATTTGTGGTAAAAGGTTTGCATCCATTTGATGTTGGGACTTTATTAGATCAATTAGGGATTGCTGTAAGAACAGGCCACCATTGCACGCAGCCTTTGATGGATATCTTTAAGGTCCCCGGAACTATTAGAGCTTCTTTTGCTTTTTACAATACAAAAGAAGAAGTTGATCAATTAATCAGTGGCTTGAAAAGAGCTTTGCCGATGCTCAGGTAGCTGTTCTTTTTTAGTTGATATTGTATTATTTGGATATTCAGTAGTTAATTTTATAAACAGAAAAATATCTATCATTGTGTGCGCAAGCATGGCAGAGGTTAGTCCATAAAGTTGATGCAAATACCCAATAATTACTATAGCTAAGGTCATATAAGCGCCATAGAGACTAATTCTCCAGTCGAGTGGGTTTAGGTAACCGTGAATAGCTACAAACCCTGCTGCAGTAATCCAAATACCAAAGTAAGATTGTAATATACCTCTGAATAGTATTTCTTCACCAACACCTGCGCAAATACTAACCATGATAATAGTTCCAATATTCATCCTCAACGATCCGATAACACCTTGGTATTTGTCACGAACAGGTTGAAGAATTTTGAGCTTAATAATTCGCCAGGCTATTAGGCCTTCAAAAACCCCTAAAATTAAGCCAATTATTAGTTCATATAGAATTCCTTGTTTAGAAATGAAAATGTCCCAAAATGATTCTGATGAAAAAAAGTAATTTATTACAAATGCTGCTAGTGGAAATCCAATAATCGTAAATAAACCTAATACTATTATTTTTTTATTTCCCATTTAGAGATGTCGTTGGGCATAAAAAAAGCGACCCATAAAGTCGCTCAAATGAGGTAAAATAAGATTTATCCTTTGTCAGAATTCTCTTTATCATGGTCTTCATCGTTATCTGTGTCAGTAATGTTGACATCAGAATCATGATCTTCGTCATTATCTGTGTCAGTGATGCTACCCTCAGTGTCTATTATGTCAATATCACCTTCTCCACTTTTTAAAAGGAAGATATCATCATTACTACTTTCACTGCTTGTATCACCTACACGCTCTAAAGGCGCAAGTTTATTACAGCTACTTGCGAAAACAAGTAAAAAAGCAATTAATAATATGTTGAAACGACTCTTCATGATACTTCTAACTGTTCAAAATTACAAAATATAGTTTAATAATACAAGAATAAGTACGCTAAATGCTTGAAAATGTTGCGGTAATGGCTATTTATTATTGCCTATTGTAATAACAACGCGTGTTCCATAAGCTTTATTATTCTTGTCGTTTATTTGGAATGGACCGACTATTTTAATGTTTTTGTTCGCAATTTCCTTAAGTATTTCAAGTCTTCCAGTAGTAAGCTCCATTCCTTTGGGGGCATGTGAATGCTCATTTTTTTGCGCTAAACTATTGTCAATTCCTATTCCATTATCCTCAATTATGAATGCAATTTCATTCTGTTGATTGCGTTTAATGTCAATGTTAATTTCCCCGGGTTTTTCCATCGGAAGAATCCCATGCCAAATACTATTTTCAACAAATGGTTGCAAAAACATGGGAGGAATTAAAACAGTGTCTATATCAATGTCTTGACCAATTTTGATTTTGTATTCAAATTTATTTTGGAATCGCATATGCTCCAAAGTGATATACAACTCAAGTCTTTCTAATTCGTCAGTTAATGGAACCAGACTTTTGCCTGAGCTAGAACTATCCAAGTTTTTTCGAATAAGTTTTGCGAAGCTTGTTAAGTATTTATTGGCAGATAATTTATCCTGTGTGTTGATATAATATTGAATGGAGTTTAAAGCATTAAAGATAAAATGTCTATTCATACTAGCGTTTAAACTTTGTTGTTCGAGAGCTAATAATTTTGATTTATACACCAACTTCTCAGTTATTCTTTTTTGCTTACTAATATTTGCTCTCCATCTCCATATTCCATAAAAAATACTGAGAAGAGCGATTCCAGCAATCAAAAAGAACCACCATGATAAATAATATGGTTTGTTAATTATAAATGAAAATTGAGCAGGGTTACTCCAGTTTTTACCATCAATTGATGCGATAACCTCAAAAGTATAATCACCAAAAGGCAGGTTTGCATAAGTAAAGGATTGTTGCGTAATCACTGGTGACCAGTCTGTATCGAATCCATTTAGCCTAAACTTATAGCGCAGTTCCTCAGGTCTGGAAATGCTTATCGCTTTATAAAAAAAGGTAAAATAATTTTTTTTATGACCTACTTCTAAATTATTTGGGAGCAAACTATAGCTGTCAATGTCATCAGTAATTGCACTCCAGTCGGTGGCTTTTAAAAATAATTGAACATCTTCTATTCTAATTTTAGGAACAGTATTAATTTCTTTCGCATGGATTTCTTTTCGAACATATCTTAAAAGACCTTTCCCTGTACCCATCCATACAAAACCATCTGAATCCTGAAATCCTGCATTTAAATTTGTTTCAGGGCTTTTTAAACCGTCAGATGTAGTATAATGAGATATTCCTTTTGTTCCTTTAAAACTATAGATAGAAAGGTCGATTTCAAAAACTCCGAAATTGGTTCCTATCCATAAATATTGATTGTCTTCTAGGGTAGTGAAATTAATGTAATTAGCACTAAAAGAACTATGCAGTTTTATGTTTTGAACAGACTTACCATCAAAATAAAACAATCCATTTCCAGTTCCGATGAAAATTCCCTCTTTCCATTTTTTTAAGCAATAAACAATGTTCCCGTCTAAAGCCTCATTATTTTCCCACTGGGAGAATCCTTTTTCATTTGAAGTAAAAACCCCATTGGAAGTGCCAAGCCAGATCGTGTTTTTATATTCCGCAATTGCACGAATATTTTTAGTTTCTAAACCGGAAGAATTTGTATAAGTTGTTGTGTCGCTATTAAATATTTTAGTTACCCCTTTTGCGGTTCCAATCCAAATATGGTTTTTAGAATCTTCAAATAAAGAAGTAATTTTATTCGAAGGCAACCATCCTGTGTTATGGAATACTTTGAATTTACCTTGATTTTGTTTGATTAATCCCCCGGATGATCCAAACCATAGTTGGTTTTTAGAATCTAACATACTAGACCAAATTGTGTTGTTGGTTAAGTTTGAATTCAAAGAGTGATAATTGGTAAATACATGGTCCTTATACTTTGTAATCCCATCTCCATAAGTAGAAAACCAGTACGTTTTATCATTGTCTTGAACAATAGACATAACACTTGCTAATCCATTTTTGTCGCCAAAGTTTACAAATTCATTTCCTGAAAATCGAAATGCCCCAGAACCATCCGTCCCCAGCCAAATGTTTCCTTCATTGTCTTGGGATACAACTTTTATGTTTTCGTTCTCAAGACCATTTTCACTATTAAAAATAGTCGGTATCCCTTCTTCTAAAACCGTTAATCCGGTTTTACTACTTAGCCAGATATTGTCATTTTTGTCAATGTAAATAGAGCGAACCAAATCGTTATCGATACCAAATAATTGATTGTAATTTTTAAAGGATTCTAGGTTATATTCATAGACGCCCTCACTATATGTCGTTATCCATATATGGTTTTTAGAGTCTTCTCCAATATCGCTAATATTATTTGTTGAATTTGGTATCTTTAAAGCTGTCCATTTATTATTTAAATAATAACCTAAATAGCCTTTCGAAGCCATCCATAGTTTGCTCTTGGAGTCAATAAATAAACTCCTAATGTTGAGGTGTTCTGAGGGTACATGTAATGTATAGTCTTTTAAGTCCGGGACATTGTCTGTCAGTTTTATTTGAAGAACCCCTTTATCCTTTACCCCGAGCCATAAAAAGTGTGAGTCGATTACAATGGCTGTAATATTATTATTTTCTGTTAATTCACCTAGATGGTAGGTTTGAACTTGTTTTTCTTTAATTCGTGTTACCCCATGTTGAGTCGCAATCCAAATAAAACCGTTTTTGGATATTATTTTCGAAACAAGGTTGTCATTAAGGCCATTTTCGGTAGAATAGTTTGTAAAATGTTTCCCATCAAAACGACTTGCACCGCCTGCTGTTCCAAACCATACGTTTCCTTGGTCATCAGAGCAAATATCAAATACTTGCGTTTGTGAAAGCCCTTCTTCAACAGAAAAAGGAATGAAACTATATTGTTGCCCAATTCCAGGTTTAATCACCAATAAGGTAATGACAATAAAAGCTAAATATGGGAATTTGTTGCTCCGCAAGGGAAATATAATTAATAAATAATTAGAATAGTAATTGCCTAATTGCTAATACAAAACTAAGGTAATATTATCACTAAGATTAAGACGATGTAATACTAAAAAGTATTTATTCGAGACAAGAAATTCGACATCTTACGCCTTGCAATAGGTACGTTAATTCCGTTTGTAAGTACCGCCATGTTCCCTTCAGATCGCGAGAACTCTTTTAAGTGATGTTCTACATTTATTATATGCGACTTGTGTGTTCTGAAGAATATTTCTTGATTTAAGTTTTCCTCGTACACCTTAATGTTCTTACTGCTTAAGTGGCGACTACCATCAATTAAATAGATCATTGTGTAGTTGTCGCTAGCCTCCAAATGTATGATGTCAGTATTTCTAATTATAATATAACCATCTCTGGTTGGAATACTTATTCGGTCATTTTTACCCTCCGTTGCTTCATCTAGCAATTCAGATAATTCAGCTGGTGTTCTTTGCTCATTACTCCCATGAACTTTTAGAACCTTCTGTACCGCTTTTTGTAAGTCATCTATGCTAATAGGTTTCTCTAGATAGTCAATAGCATTTTCTTTAAATGCTTTCAACGCATATTCATTATATGCGGTTGTAAACACTACCGAAAAATCCCTATTCTCATATGATTTCAATAAGGAGAACCCATCTTCCTTTGGCATTGCAATATCTAAAAGCACTACATCTGGCTTTTCTTTTTCAATTATTATTCGTGCTTCTGCAGCTGATTCCACCAGTCCAATAATCTGTAATTCTGGACAAAATTCATCAATTAAAATTTTTAAGTTATTTCTTGCGTTGAATTCATCATCAACAATTAGTGCTTTTAAAGTCATAAGGAATGGTATTAGTTTTGTGGGTTCTTTCCGACCGCGATACCAAACATAACGAAAGGTTTAATACTATGTTCCACTATGTAGTGAACTGCAGCTTTCACAGATTAAGCGGAGGTGTTGGTTGATTAAACCGTAATAGTAGGAGTTAAATATTCTTTATTCTTTTTATGAATCCATTCACTTTTGAACGGCTAATTGAAATTGCATCACCGTTATTCATGATGGCAAAATTTCCATCTTGATTAGAATATTCAGAGAGAAAATCTAGATTAATTATATCAGATTTATGAACTCTGAAGAATTTAGAGGTATCTAAAAGGCCTTCATAAATTTTTAAAGTTCTTGTATCGAGGTATGTACTTCCGTCTGTGAAAAAAAGTTTCGAACAATTTCCCTCCCCATGTAATCGCACTATAGCACTGTCTTCAATTATTTTAATTCCTTTAGAATGGTTGATGGTAATTTTAGAAGATTTGGCCTCGGAAAGGTTGGTAGTTAATTTTTCCAATCTTTTATAATAATCAGCATATTTTTCGGAACTATCTTCAATGGCAGTTTTGTTTGTCTTAATTTTTTCTACCGCACTAACCAATTCTTCAATGTCCAAGGGTTTGAGTAAATAGTGAATAGCATTTGCATTAAATGCCTTAATTGCATAATCTTTAAACGCGGTCACAAATATTACTTGAAATGTTTTATTTGGTATGGCATCTAGCAATTCAAAACCTTCAGCCCCAGAGGGCATTCTAATGTCCAAGAAAATAACATCAGGCATTGTTTTATTTATGACTTCAATAGCTTCTATCTTTCCGGAAGCTTCTCCAACTATTTCTAGTTCTTTACAAAATTCACTAACGAGTATTTTCAAATTTTCTCTTGCATGAGATTCATCATCAATTACTACGGCTTTTATTTTAGGCAAGGATTGAATCATTAGGTTGTGAAGGTAATTAATCTCGCCGACAAATTGTAATTCAAGACCAGTTGAAAATTAATTCAACCGAATAAACAAAAAGCCTTCACGAACCTTCCTTTATTCGAATCTTTAACGTCTATATAATTAAAAGACATTATCTTAGGACTCAAGATTATAATTATGAAAAGAATTTTTTCAATATTAGTATTATTTCCAATATTAACTTTTGCACAATCACCAATCTACGATAGCCTTGATGTTAATAATATAAATGCAAGATTTTACTCTGCTGGGATGATGTTTACCGATACTACATCATATGGCGCGAAGTATGAGTACCCTAAAGGAACGGGTCATTCTACAATATATTCAGCTGGATTATGGTTGGGAGGGATGGATAATAACGGCCAATTACATTTAGCTGGGCAAATGTTTGGTGTAGGTAAGGACTATTACCCTGGACCAATTAGCAACCCCTCTTTTTATAGTTCATCCCATGGAGAATATAATTATGTATGGAAAGTGACAAAAGCAGAAATTGATGAATTTATTTTATGGTATGATTGTGGGCAAACTCCTGGTTGCATCCAGAACAGTTCTTATGTCATTCCAGATGTGATCATTAATTGGCCTGCAACCGGTGAAAACTGGAATGGGCAGAGTCAATATATTGCTCCATTTATTGATGTAAATCAAAATGGTATTTACAATCCTTTAGATGGTGATTATCCCTGTATTAAGGGAGATATGGCTTTGTTTACCGTGTTTAATGATGATGGGGTCCATACTGAAACAGGTGGAGATAGATTAGGAATGGAAATTAGGGCACTACATTATGGGTATAATAGCAGTGATTCAGCTTTGGCCAATACTATTTTTTCAGAGTATACTATTATAAATTATTCTACTATAATTTACTCTGACTTTTATATAGGCATCTGGGAGGATATGGATATTGGTTGTTCAGAAGATGATTATGTGGGATGCGATGTTGAAAGGAATATGGCATATACATTTAATGCTGATTCAGTTGATAATGATGGTTGTAATGGAGCGGCTGCTTACCTTAATAATCCCCCTGCACAAGGCATGGTTATTTTGAGAGGTCCGTCGCAGGACAATGATGGTGTTGCAAATCAAATCGGAATTGGGCAAAGCGAGGTAATAAATGGATGTGGGTATGGAGATAATATTCCTGATGATGAAAGACTAGGAATGGGTGTCTTTGCCTATTTTGATAGACTACTGGCAGGAACTATTTTTGGATCTCCAATTTTGCCATTTGACTTTTATAACTATATGCAAGGAATATGGATGGATGGGACTCATTTTACTTACGGAGGAGACGGCCACGGTGGTGTCATTGATGCAAATTACATGTATCCAGATGCTTCTGATGCTAATTATTATTTTGGAACTAATGGAACATCAGTAAGTCCTTGGTCCGAGTTAGGAGAAGTAAATGTTAAAGGAGATAGAAGATTGCTAGCTTCCATGGGAACATTTACATTTGCCCCTTTTGAAGTCAAACAATTTACAATAGCACATATTTCGGCATTAGATTATGTTGATAGTTCGATTACAGCTAGCTTGGATTTGCTCAAATCTTATACCGATAACATACATGACTTTTATGCTTGCGATACCACTGGAATGTATGGCATGTGTGATGGGCAAATAGTATCGGTAAATAACCCTAATTCTTTAGAAATTAATAACGTTTTGCTATATCCAAACCCAACCCTTAGTTTGTTAAATTTCATATCAGATTCGCAAATTGAAATGATTAAAGTTTACAATTTATTAGGGAAAGTCATCCTGTCGAAAGAAGTAAAAGGGATGTCGCAAATCGATATTTCAGAATTACCAAAAG
>Ga0209630_10002869_pt1 | contig 16169 bp, 13 predicted proteins | sample COG_01_FD_184745 | JGI IMG/M metagenome (GOLD analysis project Ga0209630, IMG submission 184745) | Pelagic Microbial community sample from North Sea - COGITO 998_met_01 (SPAdes) (version 2) | ecosystem: Environmental > Aquatic > Marine > Neritic zone/Coastal water | place: Helgoland, sampling... | reverse complement strand
CCCCGCCGGGAAGAGATCTTACAAAGCTGCCTCCAGCTTGCTTGCTGTTCTTTAAATTTTCTTCTGTAGGGGCTCCTGGGTCTCCAGGATTACGCATACGCTCTCCCGAGCCTGCTGCTATACGTTTACGTTTGGCATGAATGTTTGCCCAAAGACCTCCTCCCTTCATTTGATACCCAGGAAGATATGCGTTAGTTTGAGAGTTACCAATATTGTAGCCCAGGTCTTGACCTTGGGTTACCATTGCATTTTTAAATAGAGTACCTTCTTGATTAGCTCTCACTGCGTCTTGACGCCTTTGTTTTTCTGCTTCTTTTCGCGCTTTTCTTTTTTGTATTTGTTGTGTGGTGAGTGAAGCTAGTGCTCCTACACCTGCTCCAATAAGTCCTCCTACTGGACCAAACATCAACCCAATTGATGCACCCTGTCCGGCACCAGATAACCCTCGTCCTATTCCTTCCCCAGCGCTTATCTTAGTATCGTCGTCATCGTCTGCAACATGTTCAATTGCTTTGCCCCCGATCGCTGCTACTGCGGCAGCAGGATTAGCCCAGCTTGGGTTTGCTCCAGATGCAGCTAGACCAAAATTCTTGCCTGCTTCTGCCGCAACCTGTTTACCTGCTTCTTGTCCTACCTGCTGAGTACCCTGCAGCACAACTTCCTTACCCATACCAGGTACAGCAGAACTTATAACTTGTTTTGATCCCGTAGTATACATGGGGTTCGTGACCACATTAACTGTTGGACTAAGAGCTTCTGCTGCCGTTTTTCCTCCTTGTACTATGTCTTTTACGTTAGTTGCGTTAGCTGTGTACCCGGTAAGACTTGTTCCATAGTCTGCCGCTGCCTGTTTCATTCTAAGATCTTGTGCCGCAGCCCTCCTACCAGTAATGTCTTTTACGGCGGTATTGGCTTGACCTAAAAATTCCTCACTACCTAAACCAGCAACTTGTTGTTTAAATTGTGCATCCTCTGCTGCATTTTTTGCGTCATTCTCTTCTTTTCTTCTCTGCTGTTCTGCCATAACTTCTTGTTGAAGTTGTGCTAATTGCATTTGAGCTTGTTGTGCTCCTGCCATTCCAGACATAGTACTTGTATATCCTGATGTAGACGCAGAAGTAGGCATAGCGTATGGATTGCCCTGCGGCCCACCAGCTTGGTATGCTCGCCTAAATCCTAGATTGACATTAAAGTTACGCTTAAGATTTCTTCCAAATTTGGTATTGTCAAGCAGTTTGTTTGCACCATAAGTAAGTGCTCCACTGATTGCAGCATCTCTTGCACCTGCTTTGATCGCAGGGCCCATAGTTCCTTGTAGTGGGTTTTCTTTAACGTCATTTAGAAACCTATATGTAGGACGTGCATTAGTTTCCTCTGCCCCAAAGTAATCATGGTTTCTCCAGTCTCTAAAATTTGGGGGATCTCCTTGAAATGGATTTTGAGGACAGTCACCTGTTAGACAGTAATCAGCATAGCTGTCATATCCAGAGTTTTGATACGCTCTGTCCATCATATCTGTGTACTGGTTAAATGCGGCTTTATCTGCTCGTCTATTCTGTATAAGTGGGGATACTATACCTCGTGTAAGTGCACTAGCCCCGAATGTTGCACCTGCATTACGTAGAGCTTTATTAGCAGCGTCATCCTTAAACGGTCCTGCTCCTTGATACCTATTTACGCGCTTCTTTTTATTGTTAGTTGTTTTCTTTCTAGCCATGATTATCTAAAGGATTGTCGGAACTTAGTTCCTGCGGAATACAAATATATTAAATTACCATCTAAGTTGTTATTAATCAAACGTATTCCTAGGTAATGATCAACAAATCTTTTTTGGTTGTACCAAGATTTATTAGCATTTATATAGTCCCCATTTACGATGCCTTCTTCCGTAAACATGGAGGTATTAAACAGCGTAGTTGTTGACCCTTGATTAAAGTCATCCTGGACGTTGAGCTCGCCATTAGCCAGTACAGTTGAGGTGTTAAGTTCATATGTGCTTTTATCTCTAAATTGGTTAATATACCAAAAGTTATTTACAAGCCTTGCATTTGACAGGTAGTTTATAGGGTCTGTTCCATCTCCAGAGATTTGGGTGCTGTTGTAAACATAGAATGCATCGAATCCGGGGGATGTATGTTTATACAATACTGAAGATTGTCCTACTCCTGTGGGCTCTACAACCTCTAGCCAATACCGGAGCGCTGTAAAAATTTTAGGGCTTGCTACCTCGGTATTATCTATGAACTCAAACTCAAAATTGTACTGAGTATTGTAAAAATTGCCTGGGGATGCAAAGTTAGAGTGCTCCCAAACATTAGTAGGACTTGTGTTAGTTAATCCGTAGTACTCTCTTTGGTTGTTTGCAAAGAGGTTAGGCAAGTAACTATGTCTGCTGCCCCATACTTTTATTTCTGGGTAATAGGATATTGTCCAGCCTCCGGGAGTAAAATAGGCTGTGTCTGTAAATAGTACAGTGACATAGCCGCCCGCCCTGTTGCTGTAAAAGCTGATCCCTCCCTCTACTGCTGTTACATTAGATATGCCTGCATTAAATTCTGCAAGTATACCCGGTGCAAGAAGAAGCTCTCTCTTTGAAAGTATTATTCTCTTGTACTTAGGATCATATGTTGCAACAAATCCAAAGTGCTCTGTAGGAGAGTCAAAGTTTAGAACATCGCTAAGGTCAATGTAAGTTTCTATCTCGTATGGGAGATTGTCCAAGAACCACTTTTCCATACCAACTGAACTTAGCTCTTCTATGTTCTCAGACATCATGTATACTTTGCGGTCTCTGCGATTGACAAAGAACTGTCCAAAGCGCGTAGTAAGAGATGCAAACTGACAATCACTACCCCCATACCCCTCTGTCGTTGGGATTAGCTCATCAGGATTCTGCTCAAATATGTCCCCGCTCCCAACAAATGCTTGAGTATTATCACTCAATCCCAGTTGTTGCCTACCTCTAGTAACAAACAATGAGCGCTCAGTATGCAGATAAAGGATAGAACCTAAAGTAAATGCTTTAGTTATTGCTCCTCGGTTTCTAGGAATATCTTTGTAATCAAGGGCCAAGAAGAATCTATACTTGTCTTGTATGCTTCCATCATCCACAGTAGAACGAATAGTTCTAGTTGGGTAGAATGTTGGATTAAATAGTTTCTTTGGGAGTGGGGCTGTAACTTTTACATCCTGCACCGCAGAATAGTTGTTCATATACAACAGATTCTCCGACTTAGTATTATCGTTGTTTGGGCCATTAAATAATACGTCTGCCCCAATAGATCCATCAAAGAACATGCTTTCTCCTACCGAAACCCCTTCAGTATTATCTCCTTGATGTCTAAAGCCTAATAAATCATCTGATTCACAAAAGAAATTGTATACAGTAGCCCAAGGATCTACTGCTCTATAGAAAGGAGGAACAGACTGAACGCCAGCCCCAGTAACAGCTTGCCATGAGGATGTCGCCCAATTACTTGAATTGTCTATTTCAGATCCTCCTTTAAAAAAAACTGCTCCCCAATCTTGAGATGTAGTACGGAAAGAGTATCTCCCTACGTAAGTGTCTCCCCCAAATACGGTCTCTGTTTTGTAAGTAGGCTCTTGAGGTCCTTTTGCTCTTGTCGCTGATGAGACTGGTCTATCTGTAGAGTCAACAGCTTGGTAGTACCCTGTCCAAACAAGTTTTTGTTGGTCAAATGGTTTGTAAACATTTGTTTTGTAACTACAAAGATTTACTAGGAACATAGTGGGCCATCCCCCATATTTCTCCTCTCCGCTGGAGTTTGCTACATTTACTTCTTCTAAATCAAAGCCGTCGGTAGTAGAATTTACTGAGCCGGTAGCCGTTTTCCATTTTGCGTCCTGCCACCATTCAGCATAGCCATAAGTCGAAGCAAAAGTTCTTTCCTCTATTAGCACTGGAAGTCCAGAGCTTAGCCCAAATGCCATACAAGACTCCCCAGCAAAGTGCATTAAATAGTCGACGTCTTTAAATGCGCTACTGTCCGTATTGTTAAGCAGTGTGCTTCCTGTAATATATGTTTTACTATTAAGAGCTAACGTAAATATTGTTTGGTAGTTGTTTAGAAAGTAGGGCGCAGATTCGGTTTGATCTGTACTCCACTGTGTGCTAGAGGTATTTACGTAGTTCGGGTTGTAATACCTTTGTGCTATCCATATTGATGTCCAATAATTAGCTACACCTGCTGGATTTGCGGTCGTGTCATCGGGATCGCCGTGCACTGATTGTTCCCCTTCGTCAGTCCATTCATACCATTGTGTATTTCCTATTGTAGAGTTTATCCAGTCTCCATCTAGCATATAGGGAGCATTATTCCCTGCCTTTTTTTTGGGACCCCCAGCCCACATCCGCATATTAAGTACTTTCTGTACATCTATGTGGCTGGCCCCACTTAATGTATGCTTATTTTTAAGCATATTAAAATCATGGAATGTAAATGCACCTATAACTCGCTTATTACCAGATGATGAATTATAGTTCGGTATCTGATCGCCTGGGATTTGGTGGTATCTGCTAAAGTATGTAGGCAGTAGCCCTCTCAAAAACCATGCGTCTAGGTATGGTCCATGGGCTGCATTACTCATTCTATTTCCTAGAGCTATTTGATCCTCGTACCAACTTGGGACAACTACACTCTGCCCTATTATAGTTTTTTCTTGCTGACTTCTTTTTGCGTAGTATATTTTAAATCCCTGGACCTGACTTTCAATAAATGTTGGAATTGCAATATCTGTAAACGTAACACCCAGTATATTTATTGACTCTTTAAGTTCGAAGCCAGTAGTAGTCTCAGAGCCTTCATTAAAAAGACTGGGACTTACCTGGGTAGAGTTTCCTGATCCTCCCAAACTAATAAAACTAAAATTGTCGTTCTTGTTTGGGGGCATCTTGTGATGCCTGATATTTGTATTCCCAAGATGAAGTCCAAGATCTACAGGGTCTCCAGCATTATTAACACTCCAGACAGAGAAGTCATCAGTGTCGGGATATAACTCATCCTCATTTTCCCAGTAGCTCATGTCTGTGCTACCCTCGTCTAGTAAATATTGAGAGTCTGTAATTTGATAGATCTTTGAATCTGGGTAGAGGTCTTGAAATTCTGAGACATCTAGCCCTAGGTCTTGAAGCGCATTACCTGCATCTGAGATTGATGCAGTTTCATATTTATTAATTCTGTCTATAAGCTGTTCCTCTCTTCCTGGTATATGATACGCATAAGTTTCTGATCCGTCCTTAAGCACAAAAGAGATGTAGAATGCGTATACCTCAGAGCGCCGATATCCTCTGTACTTGTGTGACATTCTAACATCTTTGTATCCCTTTCTTACATTTGATGCAAAGAATGAATCATTTAGGTCATCTTTCTGCAGCTGCTTATATGTGTCAAACGCATTCGTATAACCAGAATTTAACACGCTTGCCTTAAATCTTTTTGGATCAAATTTTCGTACCTGGGTGTTAGTAGGAATTACTTTAATGTTGTTTGCAAAGCGCTGATATCCAATATCTCCTCTTGCCCTTAAGTTAGAGATGTACAGTCTGTTATCTAATTGTACAAATGATTTAGCAGTTTCGTATCTAACAGAGTCAATTACTACTTCAGAGATAGATGCTGCTGATGCTTGTTCGAGTCCGGTATAGGTAATTTCTAGATTTACAAACTGTTCACTGTTTGTGCCTTCTGGTATTTGTACAATATCTAGTTCGTACGCAAACTCACTAGACTCTTGATTGATTCCTCCTCCAAATCTTTGTATGATTACGGGTCGTACGTGCGTGTAATTGGATGGGACAGGGATATCTACTATCCAACTGATGGACTTGTTTGATTGTGAACCCTGTGGATCACCTGTAATTGTTTCTGTTGGGATAGCATCTTCATGCTCAGTAACTACGTGTACAGGGTTAGATGTAACCAAGTAATTGGTCCTGTTGAGATCTTCGTCTACATAAGCTAGTGCTAAATGATATGTCCCACTAACAACACCTCCACCCTCTTCTATTTTAATGTCTCTAAACTCTGGTACGAATCCTGCGTTTAAGAATAGATCTAGCTTTTCTACTGTATAGTCTGGGTTGTTATACAATCTGGTAAAGTTGATGCTCTTTTGTTGACGAGTAATATTAAGTACTCTTGGGGGATTGTAGTCAGATATGTATTCAATACCTGTATTAGCCTCTACAGTTTTTTGCATATAATTATCTGTAAAGTATACAAGAGTTTCCCCGTTCACATCAGTCTTAGATGTAGCCTCTATTGTGTTAGAAGGCTTAAAATTAAGTGCAGCATTTCTGTAGATTATATCGTTAGTTTTATCTGCAGGATCTACAATAGAAATAGCGCTTGTAATCGCTCCATTTACTTCGTAGTTAAAGAACAATACTATCCTCCCATCTTTAAGCGCACACTGCCCGATAATATTAGTTATGGAAAATCCTCCTACATTCGTAAAAGCAGTTGTTCCTTGTTCATTTACAACAGCACCTTTTTGATAGTATAAATTAGCATTAAGAGCATCTCTGTAGGTGCCCTCCGGTTGATCCACCCTCTCTGGATCTTTTGTCATTCCTGCAATAAACTTCTTCATTACTAATATATTTAAAGTGGCCTATAATTGATGGTAATCCCCGTTGGAGAAGGTGAACCTCTGAGCGTCAGAATCCCAGGTTCCCTCGTAGTGTTGATTTACTTCGTGATCGTTTCCGTGGATTGAGTGCTCCTTGTATACAGCTAAAACGTTTTCTTTAGCTTCATCAAAGATTTTATACGCCCCAGAGACGCAACAGTACCATGCTGGTTGTTGTGGCATTACGATTCCTCTATAGTTATAGTGTCTAAACTCAAATCACCCCTGAAGCTGTCTGTTCCGACGTATACGAAATATATGTATCTGTCGTCTTTATCTGCTCTTATGCTGTTTAGGCTGACAGTAATCTGTTGCCAATTCGAAGAGTTGCCATTAAAGTTCACGGAGCTTGGAGTGCTAGCCCCGCTAGTTCTAGTCCAGGTGGTATTGTTTGCCTCGTTAGAATCATACCTGCACAATAGTGTCGCTTGACTATCTGTGCTGGTTGATGTAGTCGCAACATATACGTAAAGGGAACCACAATCTCTCCCGTATCCGTGCATGTAGAACTTAAGATTTAAGTTGTTTGTCGAATCCGTAATAGAGTCTGCTGGACTAAAGCCGGGCATCCTAGCGATGAAAACATTATCAGTATCTAAGCTTCCAGATGTCTCGGCAAAAAGATATCTAGTGTTAGCGCCAGTGTCATGTCCTCCGCTGCCGTCATGAGCTCCTGCGGGGCCAGTCTGACTAGACCCAGTAGCATTCGAGTCTACACGAAAACCAGTAGCCGTTCTTGTAGAAGTGGAAAACCACCTGTTATTCAAGTCCGAACAAGCATCTGTTCCGCTAGCCCAGTTTGCATGCGTCCCATTGGGAGACCATCCGTTACCGCTGCTAGTAAGAATTACTGTTTGGTTGTCAAACTCCCACTCCTGACTATACAAAGAAGTTGGCCTTCCCTGAAACTTAGCAATACTAGCTATTGCGTTGCCAGCATAACTAGCAATATTAGAGAACGGAATCCCAGAGACTGAAGCAATAGGCATTACGAAAGCTCAATGTAGTCGTTAGACGGAGTAAAGAAGATCGTGTTTGAATCGAGGGCATAACCCAAGATACGAGCGAAATGATTAGGGGTGGTTGGAACGGTAGTGGTGAAGCTACCATTTGTCGTGAGGTAAACTGGCTTGCCAGTAGACAAGCTCGTACCCCCATTAGAAACCTGAGCAACCCCCCTCAACAGCATACCCCTGGTGCTGGCGTTACCAGTAGCGACGGCCAATAAAGAACCATTTGCAGCGCCCGAAGAGACAGAAGCAAAAGACCAACCTCCAGAGCTGTTATAGTAATAGGCTCTGCCCGCAGTAGTGCTCGTGCTCGTGCCAAGAAATGTTACTTGAGATCCGTTACCTACGTTTCCATCAGATGTAGTTCCATCGTCGTCAAAAACATATCTATCCACAAATGTATCACCAAGATGATAGGCGTTTACACTAGCCTGCCCGAACTCAATGTTATTGCTAGTATTAACCTTAGCAAGGTTTAGTCTTACAGCGCTAGTATTGTCTCCCGTGATCGGGATGTTGTTGTCTAGCTGTACTCGGAATCCGTTGGTGTCTAAATGACCGCCAAGCTGGGGGCTGGTATCCTCTACGATGTTTGATATGCCTGACCCGCCCCCAGTTCCGTTGGCCGCAGCTGTAATCCTTCCTTGGGCGTCTACGGTAATATCTGCATTAGTGTAACTACCAGCAGTTACCGCCGTGTCGTCAAGATTGACCGTTATGGTTCCACTACTAGTGATTGGACCTCCCGTAGAGCTTAATCCAGTACCCCCAGCAACATCGACGGATGTTACTCCGCTACCCCCAGAAGGAGTATCAATCCAAGAAAGGTTTCCACTGGAGTCTGACTGAAGGATTTTTGTACCCCCCGGTCCAGCAGACGGAAGGGTTATAGCGTAATCAGAAGTGATGTTAGAAGGAACGTCAATCGTACAACTGTTACTGTTGTTAGTGTCTCTAAACTGAAGAGACGCCCCCTCAAGCAGTGCTATAACGGATCCAGAGTTAGGTGTAACCTGTAGTTTTTGGTTGCCGCTAGAATCCCTAAAGTTTATAGTTCCGTCGTCAAAGTTTAGCACCTGAGAAGATCCGACATCGTAGGTCCTAGGTGTACTAGACTGAACAAGGTTAGCGGTAGCCAAGTTATTAGCTACCGCATCACCTTCCACTAATATTTTCTTCCAGCTAGCCACCTATGCTATGCCTTTTTGAGTTTTTTTCCTTTTTCCGAGGTTTTAGGTTCGGCTGTTTGTGGCTCTTCTTGTTTTGCTTGGAGTTTAGAAAACTCGTTTTCAAGTTTATCCAAAAGAGCTACCACTGTATGGGCGTCTGATGCCTTAACGCTCACTGTCTTTACAGCTTCTGATAAGAAGTACACTTCGGCTATGTCTAAATTTAACATTGTATTTGGTTTTTAAAATGTTTCTATTTTGCCTTCAGTTGATTCTGAAGTTTGTTTACTACGTCTGCCAGCAAAAGTACGTCTTTTCCGTCAAACTTTGCTTCGTGCAGAGTTTTTAAGATGAACGTCAACTCTTGTTGGGTTAGGGTGTCAGTGCTTACTGCACCAACACCCTTTCCCCTATTTAATAATGCCATTATGTATTATGTGGTTGTGTACAGGTAAAGACCTTCGTTTTCACTCGTTCCATCATTATAGAACAGAGAACCAACAGGCATAGTAGTTGACGTAGGATTAGCAGTACCGAGTGTGAGAGCTGCAACACCCATGTCTGGAGTTGATACTGTTGCTCCATCATCTTTGAACTGCCATCCTGCTACACCAATACCAGTGTTCTTCCAAATGAAGTTAGCGCGAGTTGTGTTTGTGGCGGAGGTATCAACGATAATACCAGCGGCATCACCAGCAGCAGCGGAGTGTGCTCCGTCTGCGAGGGTAATAGTCTTGTCTTCGACAAGCAACTCAGTGCTGCTTATAGTCTCTGTGTTACCAGTAACCTGAAGATCACCAGCAATCAAAACCGTAGAAGAAGCGCCACCGAGAGTGAGCGTTGATCCCGATCCCATGCTAGCAGCGATAGTGTGGTCCGCATTTGTAAAGTCGATAGCGGTCATACCAGCCAGGGTAGCGGAAGATGCACCCAGCTCAATCTCAGTCGTACCGATCTGAATGCTATCGTTTATTAAGCCGGTATTTGGAACGGCAATTGTAACCTCTATAAAATCAGTAAGAGCTCCAAGAGTCATTTTCTTGCTAGTGCCATTTGCTCCATCATCAACAAGGATGAGGTCAGCTTCTGCGGCAGAATCGAAAGCGAGAGTGTTTGTTAGAGAGCTGACATTGAGGTCAATCGAAAGCGTATCACCACTAACAGAAGTGGAGATACCTGATTCAGCCAATCCAGTAATTGTGTGGGCTACAGTGCCGACGTCTGCACCTGTGTTTCCAGTGTCGCCTGTAAGCTGAACGCTATCTACAGCACCCGCAGAGGCGACAAGGTTGGCAACGGTAACGCTCTTAAGTGCTGTCCCTGAGGTGTCGTAAATGAGAACTTCGTCATCAGTAGCAGCAGCCTCATCAAGAAGCGTAGTACCAGCGATGTCTACAACCAGGTTTCTGGTAGAAGCAATGTTTCCACCACCAGAAAGACCAGATGTACCAGTAGCGGTTGCAATGTTAACCAACGTGTGGTTAATGTGCTCGTTAGATACGAAACCGCTCAGGTTGTCGTGAACAATAGCACTGTCATCTGTAGAGATTGATACCGCCCCAGAACCATCAAAGGTAAAGTCTGCGATACCTGTTCCGTCTGTAAGAGCGGCAGTAGTGGTTGCGGTGTTGCTAAATGCGAGGGTGCCGAGCTCCCTTGTTCCTACCACATTGGAGCCGTTGATCATCAAGGCTGTAGCCTCTGAGTTTTGGGCGCTAAGACTGGTAAGTGTTAAATCAGAGAAAGAAACTGCAGTAGTTTCTAACGCTATTTTTTTCCATGAGGCCATAATATTCTGTTTTTAAATTTATAAATTATTACTTTTCGAAAAGTTGTTGTAAATATATAAAATATTCTGTTAGGTTACACCAAAGAATAAATTATCACTATCATCTGCATACATACCCCCAGCAAAGGCTGTTGGTGGTGATCCAGCAGGGAATCGTTTAAACTCCACAACTCCATCGAGATTAACGTGCCCAGTACCATTTGGGGTAAATACTATATCCCCATTACTTACTGACACAATTGATTGTCCACTAACATCTAAGTCACCTCCTAGTTGAGGTGTTAGATCTTCGACTACGTTATCTAATCCGCTACCACTTCCTACCTCTGTCCAGTTATTTGCATCCGTCCAGGTTCCACCTTGAAACACATATGCTGTAGTACCTACAATAGCAAGAAAGCCATCTACCTGTAAGTTTGTAGACAGCGCATTTCTTTCTGTAGTATCAGCAAAGAATCCAAACCCCTTAATTTGATTCCCAGTCGCATCTAGAATAGGAGCATTGGCATTGTTGTGCGATACTGGTCCTGGAAAAATTGGCATTAGAAGTCAATAGTTAAGAGTTGAGTAGGATTTGAATGAGAGAAGGCTTGGTCGTAGGTGCTTCTGTAGAATCGGTAAGATGCTGTTAGTCCATAGTCGTTGGTAATATTGTAATCTACTGGTGATTGAAAATCAGACAGTACGTTAGTTGAGCCGTCTAATAGTATTTGGGTTAAGTTTCCCCAAGCTGCCGGATATGCTATCCAGGTGTAGTTTAGGGCTGTATTCATTGCAGAAGTTGCAGAGATAGTAAAATCACTTTCACTTCTTATATTGTTGTATCCATCAGTAATCAGGGCCCATAATGCTGCTGCTTCTGAATCTGAGGTTATTGAGCTGGTTGAGTGTGCTCCTACACGAACTCTGTATTGCCAGCTAAATCCTCTTGAGACACTAGTCCTAGTTACATTACTCCCGCCCCCAGAGTCTATTACTGTAAGTTTGTACTGTGTACTAGAGGCAGTACCGGGATCTAGTGTAATTACAGATGCAAGAGTTGCTGATGTAGCATCGTCTGCAAATCCGCTCTCTATTACAGTGCTACTTCCTTGTATAAACTTGACGCTGTCGTCTGTAGTCTGAGTAGGATCTCCTACGCTGTAGTTAAACCCATGTATTTTAACTCCTCTCCCTATCTCTAAAGTGGCGCCAGTACTAGTAGTGGGGCTACCATATGTAGAAGAAGTAGATTCAAGTGCAGCACTAAAGCTTGAGAATGTAATACTGGTGAGGTTATACTTCTCTAGTATATCTCTAACTACCTGCTCTAATGATGTCCCAGATGCTATTGGGCTACTCATATGAGAGAATGCTGCATCTGTGTTTGTAATAGTTAGTGCTGAGCCTAATGTTGCACCTGTGTCCGGGAAGTCTACATTTTCCCATAATGATGTGCTGTTATTGTACTGCAGTATTTGGTCATCAGTTGGACTTGTAACAGTTACATCATCTAAGTCATTAAGGTCCTCGATATCTTTAGGTACTGCAGTTGATGCAGGCTCCCAGACATACCCGTCGGCTGTTGTATACTTTAGGAGTGTGTTATCTGTTGGGCTGGGAACATCTTGTAGATCTTCTAGATCGTGTGGAGATGTAGCAAAAAATGCATTGAGTGCAGTTACTGTAGCTGCTGCAGTTGCGCCCCACACTGTCCCACTGGTGTCTTTGTAGATATCACCGTACGGAAGAGCACTAAATACTGTAGCATCAGTAACCTCATCTTTAAGGTCTACTGCTCCTACTCGTTCTGATGCAGATAAACCTCTGGGCAAGAATCGTCTAGTACCCAAAGAAGTTGTTAAGTCCCCTGAGTCCACTGTAATAACTACATGGTTACCACCTTCATTTTTTACAATGTACTTACTAGCCATTACTCAATTTTCAATGTTCCTGCTGACATCTTTATAGTTGAAATTACTGGGTTATCTGTTTGTGTTGGAATTCTAACAAACACTGTTGCAGATTGTATGCTGCCTACCAATGAAGTTTCGTCTCCCTGTATAGTGTTACCCAGCGAAACAAGTTGATATGTAGTATCCCCAATGATTGTTTCTTGCCCAGTCTCATTGTTTACCATAACAACCTCCACTTCCAAAGGACCACTTACACCAATATTTGTAAACAAGCTAATTGTATAAGCATATGTAATAGTCATAGAAGATGCAAGACCTGTCACTAACCAGCTATCCGCCCCATATGTGATTGTTGAGGTTCCAAGTACAAAGCTGTACCCATCACTTGGAGGATTGAGCAGTTTGTAGATTGTGTCGTTACCTGCAGGTATTGATGCAAGTTGATTTGTATTTGAGGTCCAAGCAACGCTAGTAGTCTTACGTGTAAGATTTGTAGAGGACGCTTTAGTTGGGACACCGTTGGATATAGGCATATTATCCACCATATACTTGTACTTGTCTCTGCTAAGAGATTCTCTTTGATTAAGACCTGCAAAGCCTTCTGCGTGTCTATTGATGTTTGGAATGAGCCTAACCCACTGATCCATAAAGGATTCATATGCATCAATATCTGGATAGTTAGCTGCATTTCTAGCTTGAGTGCAGTAGTACTTCCATTGCATTTCTGCAAACTCATATCCTATCCCGTTCTGGGATGGGGTCATATTGCCAAGCAACATCTTTTTGTATACGTACCAGAACATAGCCTCTTTAAATGAGATGTCGTCTGGGACTAGAGGGAAGCACTCATCATCTACTGGAAATGCCATGTAGCTAATGCAAACTTTGCCCTGAGAAAAGGATGCCTTAAGCTTGTCTGCTTCTGTGTAGTAGCATCTAAATGGGAGGTTATTGTCATTGATGCAGTCCGGGCAGTCTACTGTTTTAGGGAAACTTGTTCGGCACTTATTAAGTACAGTCATGTTATCTGCTCCGGCCAGTTGGTTTTCTAAAACCTGCAGTCTAGAGTTTATCTCATTAAGAGTATAGTTGTATGAAGCCCCACCATTTACAATGGCGTCTATTCGCTCTAAAAGGGTATCCATCTGCTGTGAGATGATTACCCCTTCTTCTGTTTCGTTTAGTGCTACTTGATTGATGTAGTACAGATCGTTTGGGAGAGCTGCTTTGTAATCTTTTACTGTAAGCACACATGTTTTTATCTCTAGCTGTGGTGCTGCTCCTATATGCTCCAGCGCTTCTCCCATCCATTCAATAGCGTCATCAACCCAGTTGTCAGTATTGGGATTGATGTCTCGGAATATCTTGCGGATAACGACCTTACTAGATATTGTCTTATATATTGCCATGCTTCTTGAATCTGAGGTATGCTAGTTCGTCTTCTTTTAGTAGCTTAGTTAGCTTTTCTTTGTTCCCCTTAATTCCACGGGTTGGGGTAAACCTGTATGCTGTTTTGTTTGGGATCTTGCATCTATGCTTCTCCCAATGGTATTTACAGTACCATGGATCGGTGTAGTATATAAACCACTTCTCTCCATCAGGGTTGTCTTCTGAATACAATGTTTTGCCTTCAGTCAGCAACTCCTGTTTGTACTTGTTACTCTCCCACCAATCTATCGTAGGCTTGGACGGATTGCGTTCAATCCTACGAATAGAAAGGTTGGAAAGATTGTTTTTCATATTAAATACATCACCCTCAAGGACACCCTCTATAACTTCTATGTTGAACTTTTCGCAGATTTCCTTAAACAATTTCTTGCTGATAGGATCCTCTACGGATTTTGCATAGCTGTTATATATGTCCTTGAAAGTGTGCATTAATAACGTTGACCGCCTCTTTTCATGAAGCCCATTTTATTGCGCACTGCTTTTGGTAAAGAGGCAGCTCCTTTATTTGGGGCGGGCTTAAGACCACCGGGCTCCATTTTCTTACCTTGAAGCTTAGCAAGACGCTTCTCAAGTCTAGAGATTTTAGCAGCCTGCCTATTTGCCTGACCTTGTCCTTTGCTTGCTTTTCTCGCATCTTTTATCTGGCTCTTCAAGTCTGCAACAGATGTACTAGATGAAGAAGCGGGTGCAGAAGTTCGTCGATCTACTGGCTTTGCTGAATTAATCTCATTTTTTAATGCAGCTTCTTTTTGCACTGCTCCCATTCCAGATCCACCACTAGGGGTTTGCTTTGGGGTAGACTTCTTAGCTGCAGGTTTAGGAGCTGGTTTAGACGATGCAGGTTTTTGAATAGTAGGCTTAGCTGTATTCTTAGGTGGAGCTTTAGGAGCAACTTTACTAATATCCTTACGCATAGGGCCTTTGTCGTATGCTCTGTTGATTTGATTCTGTACTCTGTTGTAATCTTCAGTTCCTTTAGCATACTTCTTACGCTCAGCAATCAGCTTATCCAAATTAGGGTTACGCTTCTTTGCATATGCGTATGTACCTGGTTTTGGTCCAGTAGAAGCTGGTTTTGGGCCTGGAGCATTACTTAATTCTTTAAGTTTACTTCCTACTTGAGGTTTTGCCCCACCTCCAGTTCCTTGAGGAGTGTTTTGTTTTTCTTGTCGGCTAGGACCTCTTTTTGCTGCTGCTGCTTTTGTAGCTTCTTCTGCTTCAATCCGTTCAGCTGCAGCTTTTGCTTTTTTTGCTTCCTCCATTTGCCGAGCTACAGGACCAGCAGCTTCGTATTTACCTTTTTTCATGCCCCCAAACGTGAGCATTTTATATGGTTCCATGCCGGGGAAACTCCCCTTCTTGTACATTCTTTTTTTATTTGCCATAATAGTATTAGTTGTCAATTTGTTTTCTGGCTAGTAGAAGTTTAATCTCAGCAACATCTTCAGCCAGTTTCTTCAACATTGCAGTTATTTCATCATTTTTAAGCTCCATAGCTTTTACTCTGCTTTTTAGTGTTGCGTAGTCGCTTTGGTGTTTTATCCAAACACCTACAAGAGAACCTGCCACCAGCAGAAACTCAAAATGTGATATGTTTTCCATTAGGTCCATTATCGGGGTTGTTAGTTACAACGGCACCTCCACTTTCGTAGTGCCTTATTTATTCTAGAGTTAGGGTCATTTGCTGTTTTTGAGCTGGTTCTGCGTTTTTTCATCCCACACATACGGGAACAAAAGGACTTTCTTCTGGCTTTGTTTCTTCCAGTGGGATTCTTTTCGGTTACAGCCGCAGACAGTTTACTTCCGGGGTTAGCTCTTCTGTAAGATGCTATCCCACGTCTGTTAAGGCCTCCGCTTGCGCTCTGACCTTCTTTGCGTGTCCATGCTGCCGATTTAGCCATCTTATTGCTTGTCTTGTTGCCTGTCGTTTTCGTCGTCTACTAAGGTAGTAACTAATAATTTAAGTTCCCCATTTATTAGACCTGCAGATATTTGACCAACCATATCTGCTGGAATTGGGAATGGGGAGTCTGCATCGTAACATACTGGATCGCAACTCTTAAGTCCTGCGAGTTCTTCCGGATCCTCAAATACGCCACGAACATTTACTAGTTCCATAGCATTAGGGTTGTACACGTAGAGGTAGTCCTCTATCATGTACGCTTTTGGTCTATTGGCTGTGTATTTATCATAAGGAAGCCACTGT
>Ga0209630_10002864_pt1 | contig 16184 bp, 31 predicted proteins | sample COG_01_FD_184745 | JGI IMG/M metagenome (GOLD analysis project Ga0209630, IMG submission 184745) | Pelagic Microbial community sample from North Sea - COGITO 998_met_01 (SPAdes) (version 2) | ecosystem: Environmental > Aquatic > Marine > Neritic zone/Coastal water | place: Helgoland, sampling... | reverse complement strand
TATAAGCAATGTTTCTTACAATCGTCATATTATTATTTGTTGTGTTTTTGTTTATCATATACTAGCTAGCTTATCGGAAAACAACGCAAAAGTCAAGCATAAAACCAATAAAAAAACCCTTATAAATCAATACTTATTGAGATACAAGGGTTTCTAAATGAGAACAAAACGTGAACAAAGATTAGTTTTTCATAAAATTATCATTCCAGTTAAATGCTTCTTTAACTAGATTTGCTGTAAAACCTTTGTATTGATTATTTACTTTTTTATTCACAACTGCAATTAAGAATTCAGCTTCTTCTGCTGATAAACCTTCTAGCATTTGTACAAAAGTTGTTTCCCTTTTGTTTTGTGTTATAGTATTATCACCACCTTCTGTAAAAAGATATAATCTTTTTGCTTCTTGACTTAATATAGTATGCTCTGTGCCTATAGGAGCGTCATTAGGTGTATATGGTACATCGCCTTTCGGTAGTAACCATTTTATATTAGGATCAAATGCACCTTTTAAAACCATTCTTAAAGATACTGAATCGTGATCTTGTAATACTTTTAATTTTCTAGGTTTGTCTTTTGCATTGTTGATCTTTGTAGCGATCTCACTCATCAAAGGTGGTACAGCTCTACCTGCGTCTTGTAGTGCTTGCATACCTCTTTTACTTGCTAATGCTGGGTGTGATGTTCTGGCAGGTTGTTGCACCTGTTCAGTTTGTTGTTCTTGTGTTTGTTGTTTTACCTGTTCGGGGTTTGCAACTGTCCCATCAGGATTTCTTCTGATTATAACCATTATTTTATCTCCTTAACAGTTCTTTCGAGCCTAAAATTCATCTATTGACTCGATTAAAGTTTTAAGTTTTTTGTTTATAAAGTAACCTAGTATTTTATCTCTAGTTGCCACTTCAAAATTATCAAACTCACGATTTATTTTGTCTTCAAATTCTTTAGGAATACAATTTAAATCTATTAATGTTTTATTTCTATCGTAGTTCTTTTGTTCTTCTTCATTAAAGGTAGGTACGATCTCATTGCACCATGCCTCTATCTTCTTTTTACTTAAAGGTCTTTGTCTTCTACCTTCAATAAAAACATTGTCGTCTGATAGCACGTTTGGTATACCATCGCTTCTATCACCTTTTAATATATGCTCTCTAATATATAGACTTGGGTTTTCACCTTGACCTACAAATTTATTAAGCACAGGATTATACTGTTTTATTCTATCATTATGTAATTGTATAAAGTCTTTATCACCTGACAGTATAAGTACCTTTTCATTAGTTCTTCTGCATAGGACAGCAATAATATCATCTGCCTCTACTGTTTCTACCTCTATAACTTTGTAAGGTAAAAATTGTTTAATTTCATTTTTAACTTTAGATAATAAATCAAATATCATTGTCCAGTCATGTTCAGACTTTTCTCTATTTGCTTTTCTACCTGCCTTGTAGTTAGGAAATGCTTGTCTTCTCCATACATTACCACTATCACAAGCAATAACCATCTGACCATATTCTTTTCTAAACTTCTTATTATGGCCTCGTAAACTATTTAGTACCATGTGTCGTATCAAGTCTTCACCTAATTCTAGGTTATCTCTATGTATCGTAACCATTAGGTTAGAAATCATTATCTGGTTTATATCAACGATAATCATACTATATTATAACACATTTCAATCTATTTGTCAACCTTTGGTTTAGTCACGAATACCTTACTATAATTCATATCAGTAACTTGTTTACCGTTAGGAAGTTTAGATATTTTAGAAATGGCATCTGTTATGGTTTGCATTGGATGTTTCTGACCAAAATCTCTTTTCAATAAACTCTTAATACTTTCAATTACAACTGATAAATCTCTTAAAAAAGATTCATTTTTCATTGTGACAGCGTTTTCTTGTAGAACATGAATTAAATCTAAAGTAAATTCTTCAACTAATTGTTCTATAAAGATATTTTCTTTTATTTTTTTAGCTTCTGCTTCACTTTGTTTATTTGCTAAATCTGTTTTAGGTTTCCTTACCTTGTGGGTAGGAAACTTTATAAGATTATTCACTATTTTCTTTTTCGTTTCTCTAGTTCTCGGTGTATCCATTTTACTGCTTGATATGATGTAGGTGCTCTGTTAATCATTCCTCTAATTTTCTTATGCACCATAGGGTTCACGTCTTCTCCATGTTTATTGTTATCTACTACTATAAAATTTCTTGAGCCAAATATTCGTTGTAGTCTTCCCATATTTTTTTGAATTTGTTTATGACTATTAATTACAATTGCGTCTGGTAATACTCTAGGTCTACTCTTATTTCTCTCTAGGGCGACTTCTAAAGTTGTGTTTACAAATACCATATGTATATCATAACCTATTGCTCTTAAATTCTGTGCCTGTTGTTGTATCTTTTCAACATCCCTTGCAGTACTGTCTATAATAATTCCTAATCTACCTTCAAGAGCCAGACCTAATTGCATACCTGCAATCTGTTTCGATTTTGATCTAATCTTATCTCTTTTGATGATTTGTTTTTCGTCATGAGCAGCAAAGTCTAGTGTCATCTTTTCTTTTTTTAATTTACTCTCAAAAGCAGCGTCACTATTAATTACTTTCAATCCCATACCTGACAATGCACTCTTTGATACAAATGATTTACCTGACCCAGGTCCACCTGCTAAAAAGAAAGCTTTGAATATAGAAGGATCATAGACACCTTCTGTTATGTATTGTTGAAATTTTCTCATACTACTATTTATGCGTAATTAAGTTAATAGGTTTATCAATTGGCATACCTGTTCTATTGAACCATCTATTGTCTGCTGTCTTATGTACAAATGATAGAGTACCGTCTTCTAGTTTAATTGATTTCTTTTCAATTCGACCTATGTATGTAGTACCGTTTTTCTGTATAAGAGTCAATGACTTATGAAGATTTTGATATATTCTATCAAAGGCAACAAACTTCGTATCGCTACCATCTTTATATATTTTATTAGTTTCGGGTATAGTATTAGACAATTTCGCCCTTGAAATTAACTTTACCTTTTTCTACAAAGTATTCTACTAATTGATTGTAACCACCTATAAGTTCACCATCTATCTTTATCTGTGGCATAGTTCTAACTTGTTTACCTACTGCCTCATATAATTCTTCAGGTGAATTGAAGTCTTTACCGAACATCTTTTCCTCATAAGTCAACCCAAGGCCTTTAACCAAGGCCTTTGATTTAACACAAAAAGTACAATTTGGTTTACTGTATATTGTTATTGTCATATTTTTTACTCTACTGTTGGTATCCCATCTGGATTAGTAATTATTACTTTATCGATAGCATTTTTAGCAAGTGTATCTACATCAACTTTGTTAGCATTTTTAGCGATGTATTCAGCAAGATAGTTAGCGTCACCTACACCCATTTTTAAACCAATATAAACTCTATATTCGCCATCTGGTGTTTCGTAAACTGCCTTCTCCCAAGATTCATAACCTTGAATCATTGTTTCCTTAACTACATTAACAATCACTTCTTCAACTTTAGATACAACTTCTTTATTACCTTCTTGACCTATTTCAGTAATATACAAGTCTGTTCTCTTGTTCATCTGACCTTCTAATTTGTCAGCAAGTTCAGCCTTTGCAATCATCATTGCCTTCTCAATTGCTAATTGTAAATCAGGACTTGATCCTTGACCTACTGCATAAACAAAAAGATCAGCATTTCTATTGAATACAAATCCTTTGTCAATTTTAGCGTCAATATACCATTGTGGTACTTGATTTAACACTCTTCCTTCTTCTTTTGCTTCTTGTTTTACTTTGTAGTTTGTGCTAGCACAATTTGTCAAAGTCAAAGCAAGTAAAGCGATTATTATAGTCTTCATCATATATTTATTTACTCCTTAACTTTCGTTATTATTTCGTGAGTTACCTCAATGACTTTTGCAAGATCAACGATCTCGGTAAAAGCACTCCATTGTGTTGTAATAATCACAATAGCAGCAATCCACAGTATTAATTTAAACATTACTGTTTCTCCCAAACACCATTTTCACTTAAACAAAGCATCCCAGGTGTTTTAAAAGGATGATTTGGTCTAGCATATGGTCTGCAATAAGCAGGTATACTAATTCCTGAATAATAAAACTGAGCAAATAGTTCCCAATAATTAGGACCATCATAACCGTCTTTACATTCTAATTTTTCTTCTTTAGATGTAGTGGTTACACCATTAACTTCTGTATTTGTAATTACAACTTTAATCATACAAGGATTTTCATTTAACCATTCTGATTTTTCACCACTCATTGCATAATTACCTAGTAATAATATTGTTATCATTATTAATGTTGCGAGTAATACAGGTTTCATTGGTTCTTTCATTATTGTATATACCATCTTCCGTCAGGCATTTGACACGCAACACCAAACTCATTTTCTCTTTGAATCCCATATAGTGGCCATTGTCTATCAATACTTACAACTGATTCATACTCACTACATTTAACACCTTTAACAAGATAAGTTCTATTTACTGTAATTGATCCCCAATTACCAGTTGTTTGACTACCCCAGGTTACATGACTTCTTTTACCTGGTGATGTATTTAAAGTATCTACGAATACTGCTTTATGTATATTCATATCATCATTAAAAAATAAACTTGAACCAATCATAGCACCTACTACTGTACAAGCAGCAGTTAATCCTACACCTGTACTTAACATATGATGACAAGTACCGTATCCTGCTGTTGCACCTATGGCACTACTCATATGAGATTTTGTAACCGTACTACAATTAGCAAGTAAAACAAAACTGATTATTAATAATATTTTTTTCATTACTTACCTATGTTCTTAATATTTTCTTTTGATATAACTTGATAACCACCTTTGTTATATGCTGGGGCAATAGTAAACTTTTTAGATTCTTTTAATCGCCAGTTATCTGATGGTACAGTTGTGGTGCCCCCTATCTGATTCGAACAGATCACCTGCTGATTACAAATCAGCTGCTCTACCGAATGAGCTAAAGGGGCAGATTTTTTCTGTCGTTTTTTAATTTTACCTTTAGAGTCAAATTTGAAACCTAAACTTTTAAGAAATTTAATGTGATCTACTAGTGCTGATAGATAGCCTTTAGTGGGTTTTTTGTTTCGTAACCTACGAATTGCACCACTTGTATTTTTAGTGTAAATCATTGAAGTCATTAGATTATTATAACATAAATTGGCATGAAAGTCAAGCTTATTGAAACATAGGTCCTAGTATGATTGATAATAACATTAATGGCACTACGATTGATAGTGGCCAAAACTCCCAAAAGTCTTTCCAACCAAAGTCTTCTTGTTTCTTCTGTTTTTTAATACTTTTTTTAATCTCTACCATTAGTTTATTAATGGGTTCGCCTTTTTGAAAGTTAGGAAAACCTAGATCATTACACATAGCAACTTGATTATAAACCTCTGATATGGTTTTCTTATTGACTTCTATCGTTATCTTACTCATTATGAACAATCTTTATTTTTATAGTCACCTTGAAGTGAACATTTGTATTTTTTATCTAGTTCTTGTCTTAATTGTGCTGATATACTATCCATGATACTTGGCATATATTGTAATAATACACTAGTCATTTCAATTGAGTATTTGTGCATTAGAGCAGCTAACTCATTACTCAATACTTCAGCATGATCCATATCATTACCTTGAATTGCCTGTGTGATTACATGACCTACGATTGCCGAAGTCTTGTCATCTGCCTTAACGACAGATGATAGACCAACAAACAACAAGGTATTAAGAATTATTATTGTAGTAAAAAACTTCTTCATTATTTCTTTCTCATTTCTATTTCTTTTCTCTTTTCAGCGTCTTCTCTCTCGGCAATCTCTCTTTTCATAGCACTAAAAGGCACAAGACTTGAATATTCTTTGATAAGATTATTGAATTGTTTTATACTGATTTTGATATTTCTAAAAACATGAGGGTTTTTTTGTTTTAGTTCTTTTAAATCTACGAGATATTTTACTTTCTCGTTATTAGATTTTAGTTTGGCAAATTGATCAAACATAATTTCTTTAGTCATTTCCATAATATAGTCCTTTTGTTAAGTTTGTAGTTAAGTATAACATGAATTGGCATAAAAGTCAAGCGTTAATTTAGTCTTTTATCGTTATAAGATTTTACTTTTGATTTAGTCAACTGTGGGTTGAAGTCTTTTCTCAACGATTGTCTATCCCATTGTTGACCGTAATCTGTCCACATCATCTTCTCATCAGCTTCATCAACATCACCAAATACATCTTTATAAGATTGATAATACTGTTTCTGATCGATAAGTTCAACTCTACTGACATTAGCATAGTTAGTAGCAGACTCTTTGTAATTCCAATCTAAAAACTTAACTATCTTTAGTTTAGTCTTATCATTGAATTTAGATTTATATTTAACAGGTACATTTCTGTAAACTGTTTCGTATGCATAAAAGAATTCTCCTTGATGTTCAGGATCCATATACTCTCTTAAATAACATACATTAAAGGTTTTGTTGTTTTTTTTCATAGTGTTTTTTTTCATAATATAGACATATTATACCGTATTTTGGCATAAAAGTCAAGCACTAAAAAAGCGTGTAAAATGGGGGGTTTTGGGTAATTATGTTCTCTTTTTGTTCTTATTACGACCCATATAGTAGTCGCCTGGTTCATAGTTCCATCTTTTACCATGATGGCCTCGTATGTCGGCCCACCACATTCGTAATCGGACTATAATTTTTCTTACTGGCAGAGCCATAATCACCTAATCGTGTTGTGAAGTTTGAGATATCAAATCAAATTTCGGGTTCGTATTATTTCTATTTAGACAAATTAATTTTTTAACATTTTTTTCAGCGATTCTTTTAAAATTTTAGAACCTCCGATACGAACATTTATGATACCATTATAATAATCGTCAACTTCAAGTACTTTTCTTTCAAACTGCTCTTTTGCTTCTAGGTAACTTGCTACACCTCTACTAGCACAGTAATATAGTATCTGTCTAGTAAATTTATCTTCGCCATGTTTTTCTATATCTGCGATTAATCTTTCTGAAGATCCCCAATAAGTTTTCCAGTCACTTTCCTTTGTGCCTCTTCTCTTATTCTTTTTGCCTTTAAGGGGTTTCTTTGTAGTTTTGAATTTTGCTAACTTCTTACCTACATACATCATGCCATTTGTAGTATTTGTTATTAAATATACAAATGCTTCACAATCTTTAGGGAGTTCTTTTACTTCTTTATCTTTGTATAACCACATTTAATTCCAATCTTCATATCTATCCTCAACATGAGTAATCTCATCCTCTATTTCATTTTCATGGCCACAGAAAGGGCAAAACTTCTCTATATAATCTTCTTCTGGAAGATCATGTTTAACATCATAGAGAGCACCACAATTATTACAGGTTTTCTTTTCTTCTATCATTACAGTTTAAATCCTTTAAAGCTATCTTTTTCAACATCTTGTTTTATACCCCCTACAACATAACTTTCGATTTCTGTTTCTTGAGGAGCATTCTGTAACCCACGACTATTCAACCAGTGAGTAGTCCATGGTAATGGATTGTTTGTAGATGATACATCATATACTGCTTTCAATCCAATGGCTTTCATTCTTTTGTTTGCCATAAATTCAACATATTGATTTAATAGTTTATCATTTAAACCTATCATTGACCCTTTATCAAATAAGTATTTTGCCCAATCTTTCTCTTGTTGGACTGCTTCATCATACATCTTATAAACTTCTTGTTCATTTTCTTTGATGATTTTTAGCATTTCTTTATCGCCTTCTTTATTACGATAGTTATTAATCATATTTTGAGATACTGCTAAATGTAGATTTTCATCCCTTGCAATTAGAGATATAATCTTTGCACTACCTTCCATAAGTTTAAGTTCACCGAAAGCAAATGAACAAGCAAATGATACATAGAATCTAATACCTTCTAGTATATTCACATTAATAATTGTAAGATATAAAAGTCTTTTAAGTTCTTTCATATCACCTTTACCTGTTAGATAATATTTGTTTGCATAGGATATAAACTTATCATAAGCGTCTGTAACTGTTTTCGCTCTTGCCATAATTTCTGGTGTATCAATAATAGTATCTAATACTTCTGTAGGATCAGAATATACATTTTTCATAATGTAAGTATATGATCTACTATGTATTGTTTCGCTGAAGTCCCATGCAACTAACATAGATTCTAATTCAGGTAAACTACAAAAAGGTAAAAATGCTAAACATGGACCACGACCTTGTACACTATCTAATAGTGTTTGATACTTTAGATTAGATGTAAAGATATGTTTTTGTTCAACACCTAGAGATTGATAATCGTTTCTATCTTTCTGTAAAGAAACTTCTTCAGGTCTCCAGAAGAAACCTAACTGTTGTTGATTTAACTTTTCGAATATAGGATATTTTTGCTGATCAAATCTTTGAACATTTGGCTCTTCACCAAAGAACATGGGTTGTTTCATCCAATCTACTTTTTTCGTGTTAAATGTTTTCATCTTTTTTATTTTTTCTCTCTAGTTCTAATCGTTCTTTTTTATGTTGTTTTGACATCTTTAAACCTATATCTAATATCTTTTGTTCTTCTTCAATTACTTCGTGAAAATACTTTTTAGATAGCACAGGCGTCACAATTTTCTTCGTCATCTTCTTTCTTTACTTCCTCTGGTGTTTCTTCAACACCATCATGCCAACCAACAGGATGTACAGGTTCATCTATATCAGATTTTGCGTCATATGTATTCTGATAATATGCTGTCTTCCATCCTAGTTTATATGTTGTCAATAAGTCTTGTGCCATAACTGATAGAGGCACTTCACCATCTTTGTAGTTTTCTGGATTATAACTCCAGTTACCACTAATTGCCTGATCAAAATATTTCTGCATAACGGCAATGATATTAATATATCCTTCGTTACCTTTCATATCCCACAATAATGTATAAAAGTTTTTAAGTCTGTTATAGTCAGGTACAATTTGTTTTAAAGGACCTTTTTTAGACTTCTTAATCGATAAGTAATCTCTTGGTGGTTCAACACCGTTTGTTGCGTTAGATACAACAGAAGAAGACTCACTTGGCATTTGTGCCGATAATGTTGAGTGTCTTAATCCGTGTTCTTTAATTTCTTTTCTTAACCACTCCCAATCGTAAGTATAATCTCTTTTTACGATCTCGTCTAATTCTTTTTTATAGGTATCTATTGGTAGTATACCTTCGCTGTATTTAGTCTTTTCGAACCATAGACATTTAGTTTTTTCTTTTGCAAGATTATTACTTGCTTTTAGTAGATAGAATTGAAACGCTTCGGTTATCTTATCTACAAGTTTCCATGCCTTTTTATCTTCGTATTTTACTTGATTCTTAGCAAGATAGTGTGCAAGACCTATGTAACCTATACCAAGTGATCTTCTTGATTGTGCTGATATCTTAGCAGCCTCTACTGGATATTCTTGATAATCTATAATCTCATCTAATGCTCTAACTGATAGATCACATAATTCCTCTAATTCTTCCATATCCGTCAGTAGACCGAGATTAACAGCAGATAGAATACACAATGCAATTTCGCCTTCTTTGTCGTCTATGTGTTGTACAGGTGTCGTAGGTAGTGTAATTTCTTGACATAGATTGCTCATGTAAACTTTATCTTTAAAAGAGCTGTGTGTATTACAATGATCTAAATTCATAATATAGATACGACCTGTTTCTGCTCTTTCTTTTAATAATGCTTGAAATAACTCTTGAGCACCTATTGTTTGTTTAGGAATAGATTTATCTTTTTCATATTTCAAATACATATCGTCAAATTCAGGCATACCAAATGCTTCATATAAACCAGGTACATGATTAGGTGAGAATAAAGTTATCTCAGCATTCTTAATAAATCTTTCATAGAATATTTTACTAATCTGTATAGAATAATCTAACTTTCTAACTCTATTATCTTCTGTACCCTTATTGTTTTTTAATACAAGTATGTCTTCAATCTCTTGGTGCCATATTGGGAAGTGTACTGTTGCACTACCACCTCTTACACCATTTTGTGTGCAACATCTAACAGTTGCTTCAAACTTTTTAAGGAAAGGAATAACACCTGTGTGTTGTACTTCACCACCTCTAATCTTACTATTGATACCTCTGATTCTACCTGCATTGATACCGATACCTGCCCTTTGAGCAACATATCTACCAATTGCCATATCACTTGAAAAAATACTAGGTAATGTATCATCACTATCAACTAATACACAACTAGCAAATTGTCGAATAGGTGTTCTTACACCTGCCATAACAGGAGTAGGAATGTTAATCTTAAACTTACTGATTGCGTCATAGTATTTTTTGACATAAGTTAATCTTGTTTCTTTTGGATACTGAGCAAACAAAGTAGCTGCAATCATCATGTACATAAACTGTGGTGTTTCATAAATGTCACCTGTGCTTCTATCTTGTACAAGATACTTATCCATAACTTGTCTTAAACCTGCATAGGTAAATTTGTAATCTCTTTCATGTACAATCCACATACCCATTCTATCTATTTCAGATTCAGTATATTGTACGAGTATGTCTTTGTCATATACACCTTGTTTAATACAAGTTTTAATTTGATCTATAAACTTAGGATGTTCCCATAGTCTATGATATAGTTTTTTTCTTAAAGAGAATAATAATAATCTAGCAGCAACATATTGATAATTAGGATTTTCTAAACTAATTAGATCGTTAGCAGACTTAATAAGGATTTGTTGAATATCATCTGTATCAATACCATCATAAAATTGTATACCACTATTCATTTCAACATGAGAAGCACTAACGCCTGTAATATCTTGTGTTGCATAGCCAACCATTGAGTGAATCTTGTCTATATTAAGAGGTTCTTTACCACGACCGTTACGCTTGAGTACATTAATTTCTCCTGTTGTCATTTATATCCTTTTCCAGTTATTGATTTGTTGAAGTGCTGTTAGTCCGCAATGAGTGTTATTACTTATAAGAGTTTGCACTTCTGCAGCTGTTTTACCAGCAATTATTATATCATTAATATCTTTATATTTCAATGACTTTGGCCATACTGCGACATTAAATTTTTTATCAACAGCATTTATCATTCGTTTTACAATTTCTTTATTACGAGGTTCATTATCAAAGATCATAGTACATTGTTGTGGTTGTATTTTAATATTAGCGTCTGCACCTGCAAGAGCAATAGCGTTATCTAAAAACAAACTATCAATAGGACCTTCTGTAATCATCACAGGTTTATTTAAATCTAATCTATCAAGGCCATATATCTTTTCTTTTGTATCATCAAACTTAATAGTGATATACTTTGGTTGTTCATTACCAAATGCACGACCTTGAAACGCAAAGAATTTACCTGATCTATCATAGAAAGGTATTACAACTCTAGGGTGATCATGTTTTAAATCAATAAACTTGTTAGGTATAATAGTATTAGTCCACTCATAAAATTTAGGACAAAAGAAAAACTTATCCCAATGTTCTTTAGGTATAAATCTTTTGTATATGAATTGTTTTGCTGGGTGAGTTTGCACTAGTTTATTAAATGATTCTAATTCATCTAATAACTTCTCGTCAGCAGTTCTTGTTTTTAATTCTTTTGATGGTGTAAAATCAAATTCAGGTTTATCTTTTGTAGGTTTACCATCTTTAAATCTTTCAAAGATATATTCTTTATATAGATTAGGATCAAGAAACTTAATTAGATTACCTAACGATTGACCTACACCACAATTGTGGCATTTGAAAAACATATCATTTTTCTTTTTATAGACAAAACCCCTAGCCTTCGATTGTGATTTTTGAGAATCACCACAATGAGGACACCTAAAATTAAATAGATATTCTGCTTTTCTTTTAAACTTCGGAAGTCTTGTAGATAATAGATTGATAAATTTAGTATCTATATAACTTGACATAGATACATTATAACAAATGAGTGGCAAAAAGTCAAGCGATTAACTTAAAAACTCCCATAGATTGCCACTAGGATTTGACATCATTAGTCCGATAATAATAGAACCACCAATAATTAACCATCTCCACTTCTCTAATACACCAACTCTTTCGGATAGTTGTGTCTTCATAGATCGAAGCTCACTTAACATTGTATTTTCTGATTGTATTTGATGTTCTCTTAACTCTCTAGTATTAGTGGTAATTCTGGAATGTAGTTCTTTAAGATCGTTGTCCCATTCTTTTCTACGAGATTCTAAGGTGATGAATATATCTTCATCTGTCTGTTCGGCCTTTACTAACTTTTGTTCTTGTTGAGCAAGTATACCTTTTAAAGATACAGCACATTCAGACAACTTCTCTATTGCCTTTTCTAATCTTTGATGTATTGCTTCACCTGTCTTGGCGTCTTTTTCAAGCAATGCTATCTTCGTCTGTATTTTATTTAAATCTTCTGACATTTATGAAACCTTTATTATTGTTTTTAATTCACATCAGTTTCATAATACTTATATATTTATCTAACAATGTTATTCCATTATTAGAGATTTTATTGACCATGAACCATCTATATTTTTTTCAAGTTCTGCCTTAGATTTTAAGCATTGATATCTTACGCCTTCGCTATAAGTTCTCTCTGCTGTTCTTTTTCCTTTTAAACATTCTTTAAGACTTACTTGTATTCTATGCTCCTTGATTTCAGAATTTACTATCATCAATAAAGCTACGATTGTTTCTATCATACATTTTAATGTGTACCGTTTCCGTTTTTATACACAATCTCCCTATCAGCATCCTTTAACTTCTCAATATCTTCTAACATTTTCTCTACTTGTTTTTGTAAAAATTCTATGTTGATTTTATTATTCATCATGTTGTCAATGTGTTTTTCTAATTTTTCCACACTACCATACAAGTCCTCAATTAACATATATTGTTCCGAGTCAGCAGGTAATGTACCCATTTCACCTCTTGGCCATTTTATTCTAAATTCTGTATTCTTTGTTAAATCAGCTTCTAGTCTTTCAACGTGTTGATTTAAATCTTTTTCTGCTAGTTTACTTGTCGTTTCTAGCATGGTAATTCTTTCTAATACACCGAAGTATGCCCACACACCCATTGATACAGCAGCAACTATAGCAATTAAATTTTTCATAGGCATAGATATAGCAGTTGAATCTGATATATCTAATCTATTTTTGCTCATCATCTCCTCCTTCATAATATTCTTTATAGTTATCTAATAAATCATTTGTAATCTTTAATTGATTACGAATTCTTGCAAAGTTTTTTGCTAACAATTCAAAGTCTTTGTCTGTTAGTCCCCATAGAACAGGATCAATACCTTGTTCTTCTAGTTTCTTAAATACTTCTTCAGCATTTTCACTAGTAATTATAATCCATCTTAAATTTTCTAGTTCAAGTGGTGTAGGTTTCTCTAAATTTAGATTTTCTCTAGGTACTTCTTTCTTAAATATCTCTAAAGTTTTTACACCAGCACAACTAGTAAGGAACGTAGTTAGGATTAGCAATACTAGGACATTCAGAATTGATTTCTGACTTCTTTGTAGCATTCTTTTCTTTCTCCGTTAATGGTGATCCACTTGCAATCTCAATACATCTTGTAGCCAATGCACTTGCACCGTTTGTTATTCTCTCAATAGATTTTGTTTTAGCAATTGCAAGTTTGCCTACATCTCTATTTTTTTTATTAAATCTTTTATCTAAATCTTCAAGGTCTTTTTTAAGAACACTTACTAACTCATTCATCTTCTTGTTAGCACCTAGTATTTCTTCAAAGTCTTTCTTCTGACTTTCTAAAAGTTCCTGTTGATCAGCGACTGCTGATTCTAATTTAAGTTGATTTGCTTTTAAGATAGCGTTATCTGATCTTAACTTCATTACATACATACCAGCACCTGCGATACCAGTAATCAGAATTGCCACCATAGCAATCTTCAATGATCCAAACATAATATTACTTCCAAAATTTTAATAGTTTAATACCAGCAGCAACATCTTCAAACTTCTCGTTGACATACCATCCTAGTATAAAACCTATAATTAGTCCTATTGTTAAAAACATTATTTTTTACCTCTCAATTTTACTTGTTCTACTTTAAGTTTAGCGATCTCGTTCTCTAACTTATTTATCTTTGCCGTTAGAGCAGGAAACTTTTTAATCATCTTTTCTTCTTTAGTCAATACATCTAAATCATATCTTTTAGCAGCCCAATTATACCAACTGTCTACCTTCTTGTAGAACCACATACCCATCTTTGTTTTTTTAAACCATGTGTTTGTAGATTGACCTACAATCGCACCTACTATTGATTTAACTAGAAAGAACCACATTATATATTTTTCTCGTTAGGTACAATTGACCATCTACCAAATAGATCAACTGCTTTCCAAGCAGACCATATCTTCCAACCTGCTACTTTAGGTTGTGCGTCTTTCATTGCTAAAAGAAATACTTTATCAGCAACTACTTTTGCTTTCTTAATTAATTCTTTATCTTCTTCTATATCACCTTTGTTCCATCTATATTGTCTGATTGTTTTGTATAATAGATCGTGTACAATCGCTGCTCTTGCAACATCAAATGGTGCTATAAATGCCCACAATACTCTCGGTGTTGACGCAAGGTCAGTCATAAATTCAGTAGGTACTGTAATATTCACTGGACTGATATCTGTATCTCTATTTACTTTTACACCTATGTCTTGTAATGCTTTGATCTCATCACCCATAAGGTTTTTTGTACTATATGTTAAATCTCTACCTAGTTTCCATTTTCTAGGTGGTTGAAATTCTGCTAATATTTTTGCATTAAATGTTCCCATAACTCTCCTAAGGTTTTGATAAAAATGCTTTTGATTTAAATTTTGTTTTTGCTCTTGCAATTTTTCTGTCTAAAACTTTACCTTTAAGTTTATCAGATACTTCATTCTTTTTCTTTAATGTTAATATTGGTGCAGGTGTTTCGTCACCTCCTGCCGTATTCATTGAAGACATTTCTTTCTTCGTCAACTTATTTAAGGAACCAACACCTTTTAAATAACTTGTAGAGGGTACTTGAAGACCCATAGAATACTCTTTGATAAATGCTTTATATGATTTAGGCATTAAGAACCTCTTACTTGCTTCGCCAAATCTTTATCTGCTTTACCCCATGTACCAGATGATTTAGTTGTAAAAGAATTTACTCTTGCAAATGCCCATTGTTGTGGTGTAGTACCAGGTCTATGACCACCTTTCCATGCAGCCATACCTCTATCATACACTTTCTTTAGTATTGAATAAGGCATACCTGATTTCTTTGCTTTAGTTTCTAAACCTTTGATCTTCTCATTTAGATAATCTTCACCATACATCTGTTTAAATTTGTTAGTATGTTTTGAAGGTTTTGTTTTTGCTTTCTTATCAGCAGGTGATTGTTTGTAAGCAGACTTATCGTCATCAGCCTTTTTACTACCTTTTTCTAAATGTTTATCATGTGCTCTCTTATCTTTATCAGATAATCCTGATACATATTTTTTAGGTTGATTTGTATCTTTGTCTTTAGGTACAGCAGCACCTTCTGATACTGATTCATTTGCTTTTTTCAAAGCGTCTTTTACTGAAGAATTATTTGATAAACCTTTTTCTAATTTTTCTATTTCTTTTATAGCACCGTTCATATTACCTGACATCTTTTTAGCAATGTCTTTTGCTTTTGAAACCAATGCAAAACCTTCAGGAGTTTCACCTAGAGCAAATTGTTTTAATTGATTTACTCTTTCTCTAATCTCGTCTTTAGGATATTCTAAATCAGGTATTGCTTTATCAATTGCCTCTTTGATACCCATTCTTGTCATTAATTTTTTCTGTAATTCTTTTTTCTTTTTAACAACAACAGTAGAAGAATCATCTCCTGTTCCTGCGACAGCAGTACCAGTTGCGTTTGCTGGAGCTTCTTCATCTTTTTTAAGAAACTTAAAAATCATATCTTTAAAACTTAATTTAGCCATTTAAATCCTCTGTCGTTAAATATACGTTGTGATGTTTGAATACATCATAACCCATAATAGGTTGTGTGTCTTCATAAAAATCAATTACCTCTCCACTATTTATGACTATTTCACCTTCTAAATCATAAATG
>Ga0209630_10002860_pt1 | contig 16191 bp, 16 predicted proteins | sample COG_01_FD_184745 | JGI IMG/M metagenome (GOLD analysis project Ga0209630, IMG submission 184745) | Pelagic Microbial community sample from North Sea - COGITO 998_met_01 (SPAdes) (version 2) | ecosystem: Environmental > Aquatic > Marine > Neritic zone/Coastal water | place: Helgoland, sampling... | reverse complement strand
GGCGATCGGTTCGCCGGGCTTCTGCTGGGCCGCGATATAGAGCAGCGGCAGATAGTGTTCGTCGGTCGGGACGCTGAGCTGGGCGTCCTCGGCGAGGTGGACCCAGTCGATCAGGGCGTCGTGGTCGCCGCTGACGAAGGCCGCCTTGACCGCCTCGTTGAAGCTGGTCGCCCAGGGATAGGGGCCGTCGTCTTCCTGCCGCTTCCAGGTGCGCAGGTTGTGCACGAAGTCGCCGGAGCCGGCGATGACGATCCCCTCCTCCCGCAGCGGACGCAGGGCCTTGGCCAGCTCATAGTGCTGGCGCGCGGTCAGGTCGCGGTTCAGGGACAGCTGGACGACCGGCACGTCGGCCTCGGGCCAGACATGGACCAGCACCGACCATGTGCCGTGATCCAGACCCCATTGCTCGACCGGCAGGGCGCCGGCCAGCTCGGCGACGCGCGCCGCCAGTTCCGGCGATCCCGGCGCGGGGTACTGGACCGCATGCAGCGCCGGCGGGAAGCCGCCGAAGTCATGGATGGTCTCGGGCCGAGCCTGGGCCGTGACGCCCAGCCCACGGGTCTCCCAGTGGGCCGAGATCATGACCACGCCCTTTGGCTTGCCCACCGCCTCGCCGAGGTTGCGCCAGGCTGCGGTATAGGGACCGCCCAGCGCGTTCATGGGAGAGCCGTGACCGAAGAAGATCGCCGGTTGGGTGGTCATCGCCTTAGCCGTGCAGCTTCTTCGCGATCTCGGCGATGTGCTTGCCCTGATGGCGGGCGCCGCCGAGGTCGATGTCCGAAGGCATACGGCTGCCATCGCCGCCGGTGATGGTCGAGGCGCCGTAGGGCGAACCGCCGTGGATGGCTTCGAGGGTCATCTGCTCCTGATAGTTATAGGGCAGGCCGACGACGACCAGGCCGTGGTGCAGCAGGGTCGGGATGAAGCCGAGGATGGTCGATTCCTGACCGCCGTGCTGGGTCGCGGTGGCGGTGAAGACGCCGCCCACCTTGCCGATCAGGCCGCCGGTGAACCACAGGCCGCCGGTCTGGTCCCAGAAGGCGCGCATCTGCGAGGCGACGGTGCCGAAGCGGGTGCCGGCGCCGACGATGATGGCGTCATAGTCCTTCAGGTCGTCGACGGTGGCGATCGGGGCTGCCTGATCCAGCTTGTAGTGCGAGGCCTTGGCCAGCTCTTCCGGCACGGTCTCGGGCACGCGCTTGATGTCGACGGTCACGCCCTCGACCGAGCCCGCGCCTTCGGCGACGGCCTGGGCCATGGCTTCGAGATGGCCGTAGGTGGAATGATAGAGAACCAGAACCTTCGCCATGGGGCGCTCCTTGAGAATGAGGGACGCGGTTCAGTAACAGCGTCGGTAGCGGATTTAGCTCATCCAGCCCAAGGTTCAAGTCCGAAGGCGGAAACACTCGGTTTCGGAAACGGGCACAACCGGTCGTAAAAAACACTGTCGGCGGGCATGCGCTGGCCACGCGAAAGGCGGAACCGGTGCTCCACCGCCGAGGCCTGCTGCTCGATGTTCAGATGGTCCCAGACGCAGGCCGGATCAAGGGGATAGGCGTAGGCGGCGGCGCTGTCGCCCGCCTTCAGCTTGGCCAGCAGCAGGTTGACGCCGTTCAGCGCCTGCCAGACGTGGACCAGCTCGTGGATCAGGGTCGCCTGCAGCGACAGGGGCGACAGGGCGATATCGTCGGGCAGGCTGCGCCCCGACCAGACGATCCATCCCCTGCCCCACAGGACGCCGGGCACGAAGGCGCGGTCGAAGGGACTGGCCAGAAGGCGTACTGTGTCGAGAGGAATGGCGTCGGCGAAGACGGAACGGGCCAGGGCCTGTTCGCCGGACGTCAGGGGCCGCGTCCTTAGCATCAGCCGACGGGCGGGCCGAAGCGGTTGGCCTCGCGCGATCCCGCTCCGGACAGCTGGATGATCAGGGTCAGGAGCACGCCCAGATAGACGATGTTGTTCAGGAAGATGGCGAGGAACAGGGTCATGTTCGGCTCCACGTCGGTCGTGATCTCGCGCATCACCACCTGAACCCCGACCAGACCGAAGGCGAGAAACGGCAGGGGCGCCAGGCCCCAGAAGGCCGAGCGTCCACGGTCGTGCAGACGACGGGCCACGGCGGCGGCCAGCAGCCCGACCGCAAGGATCACGGTAACGCCCATCCCCCAACCCATCACGGCGAAGTCCGGCGTCAACGCGGGATGGTCCCCATGGATCTGGACCGAGGTCGTGCCGGCGAAGGTGGTGATCTCGACCTGTTCCGGATGGGCGGCGGTGAAGGCCCGGACTTTGGCGATCGTGCTGGAGACCATCAGGGCCACCGTGGCCATCCAGAGCGCGAAGGCGCCGCCCACCACGCAGGCCGCCCAGGGCCAGAACTGACTGCGCGTATCGCGCCCCCTGAACTCGGTCAGGCGGGTCAGGTTGTGGGTGATCGGGTTCGGCATGGGTCAGGATCCGGAGGCGTAACGGGCGGCCGGGGTCCCGACGTACTCCCAGTGCCAGGGCTCGTAGAGGTAGGGGACAAAGCCGAAGCGGGCGGCGTTGGCGACCAGCCAGCGGTAGGTCGCGCCCCGCGTCATGTAGAGGCGGCTGGCGGGGTCGGTGGAGTCGACGCCCATCCCTTCGAGATGGCCGACATAGAGGTCGACGGCGGCGCCGGTGCGGTGGGGCGAGCAGGCGGCGCGGCGGACGCCGTCGCAGTTGGCCTCGGCGGCGCAGCGGGCGGCGTCGGCCTCCGGATCGCGGAAGCCCGAGAAGATCTGCAGCAGCTCCGGATCGGCGGCGATGGCCGGGACCTCACGCCGGGCGGCGGCGGCCATGGCGCGGTAGGCGTCCAGGGTGTCGCGGCGCAGGAGGCGGGTCAGGCGGTCGGCGTGCTCCTCCTCCGGCGACAGATAGCCCAACTGGTTCAGCGGCGGCGGGTCGGGGCATTCGTCGCGGGTCCGGGCCATGACGAAGGGCCGGCGCTCCTGCAGCACCCCCTTGAGGACGGTGAAGGTCGCCTGATCGAAGACGCCCGTCGGGGTCAGGGCGTAGCGCCCCTGAAAGGCGGCGAGCGCGGCGGCGAAGTCGGGCGTGCCCGGCGCGCAGTCGGTGCGCAGCTCGCGCTGCAGCAGGGGCAGATAGGTCTCCCAGCCCATCTCGGGCCGGCCGAACGGCGACCACTCCAGCGAATAGACGGAGATGGCGTTGGAGAAGGCCTGACCCGACCACTGGGCCCCTGCCCGATCGCACGATTGAGCAGAGGCCCCGCCCGCGAAGGCCGACAGGATCAAGGCTCCCAGAGCCATCAGGACGGCGCGCATACCCATGGGGCGAGGAAGCCTGAGGACGGCCCGGGCCGCAAGCGGAATTGGCCTTCTGCGCCCGGCGTCATTGCTGCGATAACGGGACAGGCCGAATCCTCCGGCCGGCCGCACGGATCGCCGCATGTCCTCGACCGACGCCTCCGCTCCCTCGCCTTCCCCCGCATCGCCGCGCCGGTCCAATGCGGTGCTGGCGGCCTTCTCGACCGTCTGCCTGCCGCTGGCGGCGTTCGGCGTGGCCCTGCCGGTCACCCTGCCGGAGTACTATGCGACCCACGTCGGGCTGGACATCGCCATGGTCGGCTTCGTCTTCATGGCCGTGCGGGCCTTCGACATCGCCGCCGACCCGCTGATCGGGGCGGCGATGGACCGCACCAGAACGCGCTTCGGCCGCTATCGCCCGTGGATGGCGGCCTCGACCCCCGTCCTGATGCTGACGGCCCTGATGGTCTTCGTCATGGTCAAGCCGGGCGCCGGGCCCTTCTACCTCTTCGCCTGGCTGCTGGTGCTCTACATCGGCTTCTCGATCGGGACCCTGAGCCAGCTGGGCTGGGCGGCGGTTCTGGCGCCCCAGTACGACCAGCGAAGCCGGGTCTATGCCTGGTGGCAGGCGTTCAACATCATCGGCGTCATCGCCATCCTGATCCTGCCCGCCGCGGTGGTGCAGCTGGGGCTCGGGGACTATGTCGCCGGGGTTCATGTCATGGGCTGGGCCATCGTCGCCGCCCTGCCGATCACCATCGGCCTGGCCCTGTTCGCCGTGCCCGAGCCGGTCAATGCGGGGGCGCCCGCCCACGGCGGCCTGAAGGCCTATTGGGAGATCGTCAAACGCCCGACGGTGGCGCGGCTGCTGGCCTCGGACGTGGTGCTGGGCGTGGCGCCGGGCATCACCGGGGCCCTGCTGTTCTTCTTCTTCGATCAGGTGAAGGGCTACGACAAGGCGGCGGCCTCGATCTTCATGCTGCTCTACTTCGTCGGCGGCCTGTGTGGAGCGCCCATCTGGGCGAAGCTGGCGACGCGGATCGGCAAGCACCGGGCCCTGGCCGTGGCCAGCACCCTCTTCGCGGCCCTCTATGTCGTCGCGACCCTGCTGCCCGGCGGCAGCTTCGCCCTGACGGCGGTGGCCATGTTCATCGCCGGCCTGCCCTATGCGGCCGGCCTGTTCCTGCTGCGGGCCATGATGGCCGATGCGGGCGACGAGGTTCGGCTGGAGACGGGCGTGGACCGCACGGCCCTGATGTTCTCCATCCTCAGCGCCACGACCAAGCTGGGCCACGTCTTCGCCCTGATCCCCTATGTCGTGCTGGGCTGGGTCGGCTTCCAGGCCGAGCCGCCCGTCGGGGGCAACAGCCCGACCTCGCTGCTGGTGCTGCAGGTCCTGTTCATCGCGGTTCCGGCCCTGCTGATCGCCTCGGCGGCGGTGATCCTGAGGCGCTATCCGCTGACGCCCGAGCGCCATGACGAGATCCGCCGGGCGCTGGAAGCCCGGGACGCCGAGGCTCCTCAAGCATGACCCCGATCGAACGCCTTCTCGGCATCATGGCGAAGCTGAGGGACCCCGACGGCGGCTGTCCGTGGGACCTGGAGCAGACCTTCGCCACCATCGCCTCCTACACGATCGAGGAGGCCTATGAGGTCGCCGACGCCATCGAGCGGGGCGACATGGCCGAGCTGAAGTCCGAGCTGGGCGACCTGCTGTTCCAGACCGTCTTCCACGCCCGCATGGCCGAGGAGGCCGGGCTGTTCGCCTTCGACGACGTCGCAAACGCCATGTCAGACAAGCTGGTACGCCGACATCCTCATGTATTCGCTGATGAGGCCGCAAAGGGCGATGCAGCCGAGCAGAAGGCGCGCTGGGAGGACATCAAGGCGGCCGAGCGGGCGGCCAAGGCCCAGCACGGGGTGCTGGATGACGTCCCCGTGGGCCTGCCCGCCCTGGCCCGCGCGGCCAAGCTGACCAGGCGAGCGGCGCGGGTCGGCTTCGACTGGCCCTCCACCGACGAGGTCTTCGACAAGCTGGACGAGGAGGTCGGGGAGCTGAAGGCCGAGATCGCCGCGGGCGACCTGGACAAGGCGCGCGAGGAGATGGGCGACCTGCTGTTCGTGGTCGCCAACCTGGCCCGCAAGCTGGGGGTCGAGCCCGAGGATGCGCTGCGCGGCGCCAACGCCAAGTTCGTGCGCCGATTCGGCTTCATCGAGGCCGAGCTGGCGAAGGATGGCCGCACGCCCGACCAGTCCGACCTCGCCGAGATGGACGGCCTGTGGGACGCGGCCAAGGTGGCGGAGCGGTCGGCCAAGGGCTAGCCGAGCGGTATCCGGACACCGTATTTGCACTCGAAAAAGAGTGGGTGCAAAAAGTGCAATTCGGAAGTGAAACCTCAGAATGCAGGCACAAATGATTGAATTTGCGTGCCCGAGAAGTCCGCCTCATTCCGCCGCCGAAAAGACGGCGTGCAAAGGGCTTGCGGGTTCGGCGCGAATGTCAAAGACCAGAGCCGAAGTCTAACACAGCGGGAATCGGCGCCAGTCCGATTGTGAGGAGCGCCCATAATGACGGCTGATCAGCATGACCCCGGCGGCAAGGTGCGGCTGGCCCTCATGCCGGGCGTGAAGGGGGATGCGGCGTTCAGCGCGGACGGGCGATATCGCCAGTTGATGCGGCGCTGGCTGGGGGAGGCCTTCCCCGAGCGCTACATGCTGTTCATCGGCATGAACCCCTCGACCGCCGACGCCCTGGTCAACGACCCGACCTGCGCGCGCGAATGGACCTTCACCCAGCGCGAGGGCTTCGACGCCATGGTCAAGGCCAATGTCGGCGACTATCGCGCCACCGATCCGAAAATGCTGCTGGCGCCCGGCGTCGAGGCGGTCTCGTCCGAGAACCTGCCGACGATCCGGGCCCAGGCGGCGAAGGCCGGCAAGGTCGTGGTCTGCCACGGCAAGCTGAACAAGGCGCTAGCCCCCGCCGGCAAGGCCCTGATCGACGCCCTGAGGGCCGATGGGGTCGAGCTCTGGTGCTTCGGCCAGAACGGCGACGGCAGTCCGAAACATCCCCTGTATTTACGGGGTGATACGCCGCTGATCCGCTACGAGGCCTGAGGTTCAGTCATCGGTGGAAACGCCGTCGACGGCGCCGGTGACGAGGGTGCGCCAGGTCGGGTCGGTGTCGTCGACGATGTCGATGTCTTCCAGCAGGGCGATCGCCGCCTCCCCGTCCGGCAGGATCAGGCCGACGACTTCCATCTCCACGCCCTCGGCATTGGTGTGGCATTCGGCCTGGACGGCGACGGCCGCCTGTTCGCCGTCCTCCTCCCACCAGATCACCGGCTGGGGCAGGTCCAGATCCAGCGGGAACGGCCGCTCGGTATCGTCGAGCGCGAAGACGGCCCGCTTGGCCTGAACGTCGTCCAGCGTGGCGACCCGGCCGGTGAAGGCCACAAGGCGCGACCAGTCGTCGATGTCGTAACCGCCGGAATCGAAGTCGGGATCGGTGTCAGCTTGGGTCACGGGCGGGGCCTCCGGTTCAGAACCGCTCCCTAGACCCGTCCGCCCCCGGTAGGCTACCCCTCAGACGACCCGAGGCCGGCTTCCAGTCGGGTCCAGTAGGTGCGGCCGACGGCGAGGCGCTCGCCGCCCTCCATCTCGACCGTGCGCGCGAACCGGCCGGCGCGGTGGACCACGGCGATGCGGCGCGGATTGACGGCGTGACTGCGGTGGATGCGCAGGAAGCGGCCGGGGGCCAGCGCCATCAAGGCCGACAGGTTGGCCGTCGACAGCAGCTCTCGCCCGTCCGCAAGCCGGACCAGACAATAGTCGTCGTCGGCGCGGATATGCAGGATTTCACCGGCCCGGACCCGGTGACGCGAGCCGCCGTTCGGGATCGACAGGGTCGCCTCGTCCGGCACGACCGGGCCCAAGGCCGGGGCGGAGGCTTCGCGCCGCAGCGACCGGACGGCGTGGACGCCCCACCAGCCGAACAGGGCCAGGAATCCCCAGTAGTAGCCGGTGTCGAGGAAGTTGCGGGTCCAGGACAGGCCGAGGGCGACCACGCAGGCCATGCCGACCCAGAGGGCGCCGCGACGGTCTCCGAGCAGGCCCGCAAGCGCTCCGGCCAGCAGGACGGCGAGGCCGCAACGGAAGCCCCACAGCGCCTTGGCGTCCCACCAGGGCGGGCCGAAGACAGCGACCGTCAGCCCGGCGACCAGAACGAGGTTCAGGGCGAGGCGCGCGCGCCGGTCGGGGGGGAAGCGCGAGGCCAGACCGCCCAGGGCGGCGGCGGCGAGGACGGCGCAGGCGACGATCCCCATCAGCCGCCCCAACTGCCATGGATAGCCATAGGTCTGGACCAGCTTGCCGGCCTCGATCACGGCCTGACACAGGACCGCAACGGCCATGACGGCGAAGGCGGCCGATGCGGGCGGACGGCGGGTGGCCCACAGCAGGATGTTGAACAGCAGGGCCAGGGCCAACAGCCCGATCGCGAGCAGGGTCGGCAGATAGTGGACCAGCGCTCCCTTCAGCGGGTCGTCATAGCCGCCGATGCCGATCAGATGGATGGGCCGGGCGACCGGCGCCCAGAGATGATGGGCCGACAGCCGGACCTCGACCGTGTTGGGACCCTCGCGCACAAGATTCGCCGGCACGAACAGGACGGCGCTGAACCGGCCCGGGATCTCGGCGGCGCGGTCCGGGCCGACACGGCCGTTCGTGCCGATCAGCTGTCCGTTCCACCAGACCTCGTCGCTGGCCATGGCGACGAGGTGGACCGTCAGCGGCGCCGGCGTCCGGCCCCGATCGGCGACGAAACTGGTCCTGAGAACGGTGACCGGGCGATCGAGACGCAGGCTGTCGATCCGGACCGGTCGGCAGGTCGACGGGGTGTCGCACAGGCTCCAGACGAGGGCCGGACGGGAGGGAGATGTCGACGACGTCAGCAGCGGCTGGACCGCCGGCCCGATCAGGACCGCCAGTCCCGCGAGCAGGAGGAAAAGCGCCGTCGCCCGGACGCGCAGACGCTCACCGACGCCCACGGTCGTTCACCGAAATCCGGTTGGAAGGACGGTCGGCAGGACCAATGAGACGGGCTCCGGGCGGCGGATCTGGGTGTTTGGATCACCCTGCCGCGACCGGCCAGTCCCCGACAAGAGTGAGGAGCTTTCTAGCGTGACCGTGACCAGACCCCAAGGCTTCAACCGCCGTTCCCTGCTGGCTTTGGCCGGCGGCGCCGCAGCCGCGACCGCCCTGCCCGGCCCCGCCCTCGCGGGCGGAAGCTCGCTGGAGAGCCGTGTGACGCCGTTGATCGACGGCATGGTCAGGGACAGCGGGTTCCAGGGCGTGGTGCTCCTGGGCCAGGGCGGGCGGACGCGGTTCGCCCGGGCGACGGGTCAGGCGGTCATCGAACGGGCCGTGCCCATGACGACGGACACGCCGCTCGGCATCGCCTCGATCTCCAAGCGGATCAAGGCGGTGGCGGTGATGCGGCTGGTCGATCAGGGGAAACTGGATCTCGACGCCCCGATCACGACCTGGCTGACCGACTATCGGGCCGACACGGGCGCCCGCGTCACCCTGCGCCGGCTGCTGTCGAACAGCAGCGGCGTGCCGAACCTGTTCGGCGGGCTGAACAGCGCCGATCCGACGCTGATCAACGAGCCGATGACCACGCGCGAAGCCATCGCCACCTTCGCTTCGGGGGACATGGTGTTCGAGCCGGGCGCGCGCTTCGACTACGCCATGACCAACTGGATCATCATCCTCGGCGTGATCGAGGCCGTCACGGGCCTGCCCTACCCCGAAGCGATGCGGGCGCTGGTCCTGAATCCCCTGCGGATGATGGAGACCACCCAGTTGGCCTCGGCCAATGCGACCTCATACCGGACCGTGGCGCCGCCGACGCCGTGGATCAGCCCGCGTCCGGACTATCTGGTGGCGGCCGGAGGCTATTTCAGCACGGCGGCGGACCTGCAGCGCTTCTCGCACGGGGTCTATGACACGGGCTTCCTCAGCCCGGCCTCCCGCCGCGCCCTGACCACGGTCGAGGTCGCCTCGGACCGATATGCGCTGGGCGGACGCATCTGGCAGGTGGAGATCGGGGGCATGACCATCCCCGCGGCCTGGGAGACCGGAAATACGGCCGGTTATCGCTCGGTCCTGGGCCATCGGCTCGACGGTGGCGGCACGGCGGTCATCCTGAACAACACCGCTGTTTCCCAGCGCACCATGGACGAATTCGCTCTGGCCCTGTTGAGAGCGCTGGGCTGAGCGGGACGGAACGGTCCGGGCATGAAAAAGGGGCGCATCCGGCTGGATGCGCCCCTTGATCGTCTGGCTTGAAGGCCGGCTTAGGCCGCGCCGTCGGCCGCCTTCTTCTTCTCGGCGTAGATCAGCAGGGGCTGGGCCTTGCCGTCGATGACCTCGGCGTTGACGACCACTTCCTCGACGCCCTCGAAGGTCGGCAGCTCGAACATGGTCTCGAGCAGGATGCCTTCCAGGATCGAGCGCAGGCCGCGCGCGCCGGTCTTGCGGGTGATGGCCTTCTTGGCGACGGCGTTGAGCGCGTCGTCGGTAAAGGTCAGGTTGACGTTCTCCATCTCGAACAGGCGGCGGTACTGTTTGATCAGGGCGTTCTTGGGCTCGGTCAGGATGGTGACCAGGGCCGTTTCGTCCAGATCTTCCAGCGTCGCCAGGACCGGCAGACGGCCGATGAACTCGGGGATCAGGCCGAAGCGCATCAGGTCGTCGGGCTCGACGCCCTTGAGGATGTCGCCGGTGCGGCGTTCGTCGATTTCCTTGACCTTGGCGCCGAAGCCGATGGATGCGCCCGCGCCGCGCGCCGAAATCACCTTCTCCAGGCCGGCGAAGGCGCCGCCCACGATGAAGAGGATGTTGGCGGTATCGACCTGCAGGAACTCCTGCTGCGGGTGCTTGCGGCCGCCCTGCGGGGGCACGGAGGCGACGGTGCCTTCCATGATCTTCAGCAGGGCCTGCTGCACGCCCTCGCCCGAGACGTCGCGGGTGATGGAGGGGTTGTCCGACTTCCGGGAAATCTTGTCGATTTCATCGATGTAGACGATGCCGCGCTGGGCGCGTTCGACGTTGTAGTCCGAGGCCTGGAGCAGCTTCAGGATGATGTTCTCGACGTCCTCACCCACGTAACCGGCTTCGGTCAGGGTGGTGGCGTCGGCCATGGTGAAGGGCACGTCGATGATGCGCGCCAGCGTCTGGGCCAGCAGCGTCTTGCCCGAGCCGGTCGGCCCGATCAGCATGATGTTGGACTTGGCCAGCTCGACGTCGTTGTTCTTCGTCGCGTGGTTGAGGCGCTTGTAGTGGTTGTGCACCGCGACCGAGAGGACCTTCTTGGCGTGGCCCTGACCGATGACGTAGTCGTCGAGAACCTCGCGGATCTCCTTCGGGGTCGGGACGCCGTCCTTCGACTTCACGAAGCCGATCTTGTGCTCTTCGCGGATGATATCCATGCAGAGTTCGACGCATTCATCGCAGATGAACACGGTCGGCCCGGCGATGAGCTTGCGCACTTCGTGCTGGCTCTTCCCGCAGAAGGAGCAGTACAGGGTGCTCTTGGCGTCAGTTCCGGCGGCTTTGGTCATGGACCCTTCTCACTCTCGCGGAGCCTTTCCCCTCAGGTGAGGTTGAGACTGACGCGCTTCCTTCGCGTTGATTCCACCACTATGGACGCGAAGATATTCAAAAAATGACAATCACCCATCCCAACGCCACTCACAACCCCGCTCTGGTGAGCAGTTCGTGATGAGCGTGGATTGGTCTGTATGGATGGGGATCACGGCTTATGAGTGACATGGGGAGCACGGACGCCGTTCGCCAGAGGGGCGAACCGGGCGCGGGCGCGGGTTCGAACGCCAGCCTGGCGGACGGACAACCCATTGTGGCGTTCGATTTCGACGGCACCCTGACCATCCGCGACAGTTTCACCGAATTCCTGCGCTGGCGGGCCGGTCCGGCGGGTTGGGCCCTCGGTCTGGTCAAGATGGCGCCGGCGGTGGCCCACTATGCCCGCGACCGTGACCGGGGTCGGATCAAGGCGGCCTCGGTGCGCGAATTCCTGGGCGGCGTGGACCGGAAGACGCTGGAGGCCGAGGCCGAACGCTTCGCGGACGCCGTCTGGGACCGGTTCATGCGGCCCGACGCACTGGAATGCTGGAAGGCGTGGGGCGACAAAGGGGCGCACCGGGTGATCGTCACCGCCTCGCCCGTGACCACGGTCGCGCCGTTCGCGAAACGGCTGGGCGCGGACGCCCTTCTGGGCACCCCCCTGTTCTTCGACGCCGACGACAGGGTGTCCGGCGCCTTCGCGGGGCCGAACTGCCGGGGGCCGGAGAAGGTGCGGCGGCTGCAGGCGGCCTATGGCCCCGACGTCCGGCTGGCCGCCGCCTATGGCGACACCTCGGGCGATACGGAAATGCTCCAGATCGCCGCCGAGAAGGGCTTTCGGGTGTTCAAGGGACGGCCGTAGGGGCGATCAACGCCCCAACCTAGCGCCCCTGGGCGTCGACGTCGAACTCGACGGCCTTGCCGCGCGAGGTGGGCTCCCAGCCGGCCTCGATGGCGGCGGTGACGGCGTTCTTGACGTAGTCGACGTTGACCTTCTGCTTCTCGAGGTCCGGGTGGCCGTTGGCGCGCATCGGCATGGGGAACTGGATGATGGCCTCGCGCTTGTAGCCCTGGAGCCAGAGGCTGACGGCGATGCCTTCCCAGTTGTTGCCGGTGGTGCGCCGGGGCTGGCGGCGCAGCTCCCAGTCGTAGAGTTCGCCGTCGACCTCGACGGTCCCCTTCTGATCGCGTGTGTGCTGCATGGGCGGCCCCATACCATAGAGTCGGCGAATTAGTCGCCGAAGCCGGCGGCTTTCAGGGCGTCGACGATCTGGTCAATCAGGCCCGGCGTCTCCTGAATGCCGGAATGGTCGGCGGCGGGGACGATGATCAGCCGCGTGGAGACGCCCTCGCGGCGCAGGGTCTGCTCCAGTCGCGAGGTGGCGAGGAAGGGCACGGTGTCGTCGTTGCGGGCCGCAACCACGACGGCCGTTCCGCGATAGCCCTGAAGGGCCGCGCCCAGATCGAAGCGGGGTACGTCGTCGCCGACCACGGGCCGGACCAGACCGCCGAGGGGGCCGGCCTTCTGGGCGGCGCCGGCGCGGATGACCTGTTCGAAGCTCTGGAAGGTCGAGATCAGGACGAGGTCGGAGGCGTGGTCGGTGCGCCCGGCCAGATCGCCGCAGACCGTGCCGCCCAGCGAGTGCCCCCAGAAGGCGAGATCGCCGGTGCGGCCCGTGGCGAAGGCGTGGTCGACCCGAGCGGAGATCGCCTGGTTCATCGCCTCGAACTGGTCGGGCGTCCCCTGCCCCGCTGAGTCGCCATAGCCGGGATAGTCGAAGATCCAGACGTCGCCGAGCGGGGCCAGCAGGGCCACGACCTTCTGGCCGCCCAGTTCACGGCGGAACATGTTGCCGCCGCAGAAGACGATCAGGGGCTTCGGTGAGGAATGCTCGAAGCGCGTGAGGGCCACCGGGCCGAACGCCGCCGGCAGGGTCTCCTCGGTCACCGTCAGGCCGAGCCGGGCGCCGACCTCGGCCAGAGGCAGGCCCGGTGTCATCCGCATCCCCGCCGCCGTCAGCCGGGCGTCGGTCGGAACCACGTCGTCGCCGGTCAGGCGATAGGTGTAGCAGCCGGACAGGGTCGCGGCGGCCGCAACGGCGATGACGAAGAGAGTCGTGCGAAGGGTCATGGAACGACGCTAGCACAAAGAAAAAGGGGCGCGCCGTGTCCGGCGCACCCCTCTTCGATCCAAAAAGATCGTCGGATCAGACGGTCTTGATGCCGTCGGCTTCGGCTTCGGTCCGCTTGTCGTAGACGTGGTCGACGATGCCCCAGGCCTTGGCGGCCTCGGCGTCCATGAAGTGGTCGCGGTCGAGGGTGGATTCGACCTCCTCATAGGTCCGGCCGGTGTGCTGGACGTAGATCTCGTTGAGGCGGCGCTTGGTGTAGCGGATGTCGGCGGCGTGCAGCTCGATGTCCGAAGCCTGGCCACGGAACCCGCCCGAGGGCTGGTGGACCATGATGCGGGCGTTCGGCAGGGCGATGCGCTGGCCCGCCTCACCGGCCGTCAGGATCAGGGAGCCGGCCGAGGCGGCCATGCCCATGACCACGGTCGAAACCGGGGACTTGATGTACTGCATGGTGTCGTAGATCGCGAGCGCCGAGGTCACCTGACCGCCGGGGCTGTTGATGTACATCGAGATTTCCTTCTTCGGGTTTTCCGATTCCAGGAACAGCAGCTGGGCGCAGATCAGCGACGCCATGCCGTCCTCGAAGGGACCCGTCAGGAAGATGATCCGCTCGCGCAGCAGGCGGGAGAAGATGTCGAAGGCCCGCTCGCCCCGGCTGGATTGCTCCACGACCATGGGGACGAGATTATTGGAGATGTAGTCGATCGGATCGCGCATATGGCCTTCTCGGATGCTTGTGGGCGGCGACTCGGAAGTTCGCCGCCTCATTGAACAGCATATCGCGTTGCCAAGGCCTTGACGCAAGGTGGGCGCCCGTCGCGGGTCGCGGAATCGAAAAGGGCCGGCCCGCGCGAACGGACCGGCCCTTTCAGGATCGGATCAGATCAGAGGAAGGAGCCTCAGCCCTCTTCTTCTTCCTTGAGCAGTTCTTCCTTGGTGATCGGCGTATCGGTGGTTTCCGCCTGACCGAAGATCAGGTCGACGACCTTTTCCTCATAGATCGGGGCGCGCATCTGGGCGGCGGCGTTGGGGTTCTGGCGGTAGAAGTCCAGGACCATACGCTCCTGACCCGGGTAGTTGCGGGCCTCGGCCATGATGGCGTTGTTCAGTTCCTGATCGGTGACGCCGACGTTGTTGGCGCGGCCGATCTCGGCCAGGACCAGACCCAGGCGCACGCGGCGCTCGGCGATCTTGCGGTATTCGGCCCTCAGCTCGTCGTCCGACTTCTTGGCGTCTTCTTCCGGCAGGTCGCCCTTGGCCTTGTCGGCCTGGACCTGTTGCCAGATGCCGTCGAACTCGGCGTCGACCATCTTGGGCGGCAGGTCGAAGCTGTGGGCGCTGTCCAGTTGGTCCAGCAGGGCGCGCTTCTGCTTGAAGCGGGCGGCGCCGGCGTATTGCTGGTTCAGGTTGCCGCGCAGCAGCTCCTTGAGCTTGTCCAGCGATTCCAGACCGATGCGCTCGGCGAAGGCGTCGTCGACCACGCCGGCGACTTCCGACTTGATGGCCTTCACGGTGATGTCGAAGGTGGCCAGCTTGCCGGCCAGGTTGGCGGCCTGGTAGTCGGCCGGGAAGGTGACCTCGATGGTCTTTTCTTCACCGACCTTGGCGCCGACCAGCTGCTCTTCGAAGCCGGGGATGAAGCGGCCCGAGCCGATCACCAGGTCCGCGTCCTCGGCGGCGCCGCCGTCGAACGGCACGCCGTCGAGCTTGCCCAGGAAGTCGATGGTCAGCTGGTCGCCGTCGGCGGCCTTCACGGCCTTGCCCTTCTTGTCCTCGTAGGACTTGGCCTGGCCGGCCAGCTCGGTGAGGGCCTCGTCCAGGTCGGCGTCGGTCGCCTCATAGGTCGGGCGGGTCAGCTTCAGGGTCTTGGGGTCGACGGGCGTGAAGTCGGGCATGACTTCCAGCTCCATCTCATAGGACAGGTCTTCCTGGCCCAGGATCACCTTGTCCATGTCGGAGATCAGCTTCATCTCGGCCGGGGCGGCGGGGCGCACCTTGGCTTCGTCGAGGGCCTTCTGGCTCGTCTCGTTCAGCTCGGCGTTGATGATCTCGCCCATCATTTCGCGGCCGAAGGTCTTCTTGACGTGGGCGGCGGGCACCTTGCCGGGACGGAAGCCCTTCAGCTTCATCTGCGGCGCGACTTCCTTCAGCTTGGCGTCCAGCTTGGCGTTCAGCTCGGTGGCGGGGATGGTCACGGCGATGACGCGGCTGAGACCTTCGGTGGATTTTTCGACGACTTGCATGGTCGGGATCTGACGTTCTGGGGCGCAACCGGCCAACGCGGCCATACGCGAAATGGATAAAGCAGAAGAGCCGCCCCGATCAGGGGCGGCCTCGAAGCCCGCCCTTATGTCGAGACAGGCTCCAAAGGTCAACGCGAACGTGGCGTTCTAGAGGCCGAGGGCGTCCATGGCGGGCTTCTCATAGGGGCCGTCCTCGCCGGGAGAGCGCAAGCGGGCCTCGAATCGGCCGTCGGCCTTCGCCAGTTGCCAGATCAGACTGTTGGCCGCGGGGGCGATGTCGGGCTGCGACTGAAACACCGGATCGGCGAAGGCGGTCTCCGCGTCGATCAGGGTCCAGCCCGCGTCGCGGAAGCCCTGCAGCACCTTCGGCAGGAACAGGGCGGTCGCGAGCGTGTGATGAATCAGCAGGGTGTGCGGCGGGCTGCGGCCCAGAACGTCGCGGGCGAGACCGTCGTAGAAGACGGCGCGGTCCAGCAGGTGGCGGACGAGGAAATCGCCATAGGGCGCGACGTCGGCGCCCGGATCCTTGTCCAGCCGTTCCCGCAGGCGCTGGTCAACGTACCAGTCCGAGGCGTCGACGGTGACGTGGGCGTTGTGCAGACCCCGGTCGGCGAGGACGGCGCGCATCCGGTCGCGGGTCTCGGCCGTCCGTCCCTCGGCCAGATAGGGGAAGCGGAACAGGGGCCGGGTCGTGGCATAGGGGGCGATCAGGGGCGCGCAGCGGTCGATGTCGGCGCCGAGATCGCCGGGATTGGCGCCGCCGTAATAGCTGTGGGCGTAGGTGTGGTTGCCGATCAGGTGGCCCGCCTCGGCCCAGGCGGCCAGCCGGGCGGCGCCCGTGGGGTTGTCGACGTATTTGCCCGCGACGAGGCCGACGGC
>Ga0209630_10002859_pt1 | contig 16192 bp, 10 predicted proteins | sample COG_01_FD_184745 | JGI IMG/M metagenome (GOLD analysis project Ga0209630, IMG submission 184745) | Pelagic Microbial community sample from North Sea - COGITO 998_met_01 (SPAdes) (version 2) | ecosystem: Environmental > Aquatic > Marine > Neritic zone/Coastal water | place: Helgoland, sampling... | reverse complement strand
TCTGTCTGTGAGATGCACTGCTACTTTTAATAAGAGAGAATAGAAGAAGAGAAGAAATCGAGAGAGGAAAAAGAGATGTCCTTTACGACGAATTCTTTTTTATCGTCGTCGCACTCCTCTTCGTCTTCGTGTTGTCGATTATTCAGTCGTCGTTTATTACGTCGTCTTCGAGATGATGATGATGATTTTGTGCATCGCAGACGACGACATCTTTGTCGGATTGTACGAATGGGAAAAGAAACGACAAAGTCTCCTCCTCCGCCTCCGACGAGAGAACAGCCGAAGAAGAAGAAAACAAAGAAAATAAAGAAAATAAGAGAGGTGGATTTCAGCGGGAACGCGAGGAACGATGAATTCGTCCCCGCGTTCTTCTCATCAGAAGAAGAAGAAGAAGAGATGAGGAATGTTTTTAACGAGGCGGAAACAACAACAACACCTGCGACGACGACGACGACGAGAAAAGTGAAAATGGCGAAACGACAACCGAGTTTGAATAATGACGATGAGAACATCGATAACAGTTCTTCTTCTTCTTCTTCCTCGTCGTTTACGTCGCAGTTTCGAGCGCAGTTTAAGCGAATATTCCTTCCGGACGGGTTCCCGAACACGGTTTCGAGAGACTATTTGCCTTGGCTGAAATGGCAAATGCTTTCGTTATTTTTTCGCGACGTTTTGGAAGTGCTCTCGGCGCAGTCGTTATTGGTTGCAGTCGGGATGGACGTGAATCAAGCGAACGCGGCGGCACCCGTGGCAGGGGCGGCGAAGTGGGTGTTGAAAGACGGGACCGGCGGTTTAGCGACGTTAGCGTTGGGGGCGCTGAATACGAAAAAGTTTGACGAGAATCCAAAATTCTTTTGGTCGACGGCGAATTCATTGGAAGACGTGTCTCGGGCGATGGAGTTGTTGACGCCGCTGTTTCCGTCGCATTTTTTGTTGATTGCAGGAACCGCGACGTTTGTGAGAAGTGCCGCGTTGACGGGGAGATCGTCGCTCATCAACGGGACGTTCATGACGCATTTCTCTCGAAACGAAAACGCCGGAGATATACGGACGAAATTAGAAGTACAAGGACGATGGTTACAAATCGCCGCGTTGCCGGTTGGCATCGCGCTTTTCAGAGCCGTCACGAACGGGTTAGAGTTGGATTTTGCGACGAACAGTTTAGGCCAAGAGATGAAAGGCGTGACGGTGGGCGTAGCCACGTACGGTTCCATGCTCTTCGCGCACTCGTTTTGTTGCTACATGGCGGCGAAAAGCTTGAATTTTGAGACGTTGAGTCGTAAACGCGCGTTGATTCAAGCCAAAACGTTTGTGGAATCGAACGGTAAAAACGTTTTGTCCGTCGAAGAAGTCAGCGACGTCGAAGGGGTCTGGTGGAGCAAAGAGGAAAAGTACTTAAAAGCGTGTAAATTAGGAGTCGCGCCGGACGTCGTTTCCGGCAACGATTGGGAGGCGTTTGAAAGAGTGAGAGAGAATGTTTTCGCGAACGAAAACTTTGTCGCCAACGTCGTTCGAGACCTAACGAGGACGACGAAAGAAGATAACAATAATACTGATGATGATATCATCGTCGCGTGCATGCTCACCAACGACGCGGGCGTGCGAGACGTTTTGAGCGCGTCTTTGGTTGTCTCCAAACTGATGATGACGATGAAACAACAACAACAAAATAGCGTTATGTCGTTGCTCAAAGACGCGCTTTTGTTCGCCAAGGCAAACGTCGAATCGTTTGAACTCCAACTGAAAGAGACCGGATTTCGCGTGGACGTAATACAAACCGGAGACGCGCCGAGGTTTGAAATCGTTGAAAATGATGATGATATACTCTGACTTTATCCTGTGCTGTAGTAGTCATAGTAGTAGTAATAGTAGTAGTTTAGAGTAAAAAAAAGAGTGTACAAAACAAATGCCTTACCACTTGGCCAAATCAGCAATGCTATATTAATGCTGATTACAGGGGTCGAACCTGTGATCGTTTGCTCATTCGCGTTCTTCATCGAATATCGTTTTGAGTGTATCTAGCTTAGGGTTTAGTAATACATTTATAAAAATCAAGTTTTTGTTAAAGTAACCCTAAACCCAAGTGTTATCCAAACTCAGCAGCCGCTTCGTCTTCATACAAAGATGACGACTGCTGCTGCTCTGGCCCGCACGGCCTCGCTCGCTTCTTCTTCTCATAACGATACCGTTGTTATGAACAACAACACCAACGGAGGAGGAGGACGAAAACTGCTCGCGAGAGGAACACGACTCAGAGAAAGAAGACAAAGACGGAGAAGAAGAGATGTTACGATTTCCCCGTCGTCATCCCTCTCTGCTGACTCCGCATCCTCATCATCATCATCGCAATCGGGAACAACGAACGATGAATTCATCCCGCAATCGTACTGGGTGGCGGAGTCACAAACGCAATTCATCGCCGAAACAAAACTGCCGACGGATAAAGGCTTTTACCGCTTGCGAGGCTACCGCCATCGCGGGCCGAAAACGCACGTGATTACCGAACCCACGTGCATGATTTACGGGAACGTGGAAGGCTTGGAAAACGTGCCGGTGAGAGTACACGACGCGTGCTTTACGAGCGAAGTTTTAGGGTCGTTAAAGTGCGATTGCAAACAACAGTTAGATATGGCGTTGGAATACATACGGGATAACGAGTTAGGGGTGGTGATTTACTTAGAGCAGGAAGGGAGAGGGATTGGATTGGCGAATAAGATTGCGGCGTATAAAGTGCAAGAGAGCGGCGCCGATACCGTGGACGCGAATAGAAAGTTGGGATTACCGGACGATATACGGGAGTACAGCGCGGTCAGGAATATTGTGGATGATTTGAACATCAAGAGCGTGGCGCTGATGACGAATAACCCGAGAAAGATTAACGAATTAGAAAAGGAAGGGGTAAACGTGACGTCGAGAATTCCGTGCGTGACGAAAGCGAATTTGTTTTCGGAGAAGTATTTAGAGGCGAAAGAGAGAAGGATGTCGCACGTGTTGAACGATAGTTGGAGGTATTTCGATAACGCCGGTCAAGTGTTCGAGTCGAAAGACGAGGCAGACGCGAAAGGTGATTTCTCCGATTACAGCATGACGTGGGACGAAGAAGACGAGTTAGGGAACATCGCGGCTAAAGGAATCCATTGATAATAAAAAACGAACCGATACCGCATCATTTGTTACCGCATTTACTATCTACTACTACTACTACTACTCGGTTACTTCTACTACTAGGTACTACTAAAAAAACATCATATCATCAAAGAATTTCCAACACGGCTGACCGTAACTCGCAATTCTCGTAATCTCTCCGCATGTACTCCTCGAACGCGTCGCCGTCTTCCGGCAAATACTGGACAACTTTTACGTTGTTTGTTTTGTCTTCTCGATCGTCGAATACTTGCTCCGACCCTCCCATGTGATACTCGAACTTTTCTTGCGTGTGACCGTAATTAAACACGCAGCGAAGAAACGCCGAGTGCGAACTGACGATAATCTCTTCTTCTGTATCTGCTTTTTTCTCGACCACCCATTCGAAGAATTTCCTCGCCCTATCCGCGCACTTATACAAGGAAGCGCTCTCTCTGTGCATCGTGTGCTCTTCCTCGGATCCGCACCTCTCGATCCAATACTGCCACAAAGGATCTTCCTCGTCGTTTTCCAACCGAGAGAAATCCACGCTCGCGCCAAACTCTTCCTTCAACTCTGACGTCGTCCTCCGAATATCGCACTGATAGTTGACCGTTTCCCGCAACTCCTCTAAAGCGACGTATTTTTCCGTAATCATGTGCGACTCTTTATCGAAACATAAACGCGCGGTTTGCACGCACCTCGTCATCGGTGACGTCGCCACCGTCATCTTCTTCTTTGATGACTTTGATTCCAACAACAAAGGCTGCGCTTTCGCCAACTTCTCGCACTGCTGTATACCAAAATCCGTCAATCTCGCGTCCTTATGTTTCGGATCGTTGTATTCTCTGGAAACGTTGTGCGTCCCTTCCGCGTGGCGTAAGAAATGTAAAGTCACGTATCTCGCCTTTCTATTCATGCCGTGCTTTTCTTTCGGTCGCAACGTAAACGTTTTACTTTTCGTAGCATTCTTTTTCTCCTTCTTCCCGTTGTTCACATCGTCGTCACTCTTCTCATTAAAAGTGGTTTTGGTGGTCATCACCGCGTTGTTTTCGGATATATTTTGTGCCGCTGAAACGCTTCGCGGTAATAAAAGCGTCCTCTTCCTCGAGAGAAGGAACGCGTTTTTTCTCGAGTAGTAGTGGTAATGAGAGTAGTCGCAGTATAATAAGCGTCTGAATGATGATGATGATGATGATGAGAAAGACGATATCTTTAGCACCCCATGCATCTTTTCTGTGAGGGAAAGAAAAAACGACAAAAAATCGAAAAATTTGAAAGAGAAGAGCTTTTTCAGGCGAAAAGAAGCGCTTGCTTAAAAAAACACAAGAAGGAGAGCCACAAACGCTCGAAAAAGAAGACCACTAGAGAGAGAAAGGCGCGAAAAGCCCCTCACACATACTAGAACGCACATCATCATCGCATCATGGCACCATCTAAAAAAGGAGGCAAGAAAGAATCGAAAACGGGCGCCGCCGTGCGCGTTTTGGACGACGACGAGGAGGATAAGATTCAGGTACTGTTGTTGTTGTTGTTGTTATAAGTTGTTTTTCTTCTTCTTCTTCGTCGATCGAGAGCGATGAGATGATGATTCGTTTTTTTTTCGACGGCCCTTTCTTTTCTTTCTTTTTGCGGCGGCGTGATGCGATGTGTTTTTATCCTCATCGTCATTCTTGAAAGCATTAGTATTCGTGCACTCACCACCACCACCAATGTACGCACTCTTTAAAATATCAGGTTTCACCGGAACAACGCAAACTCGCTTTGGAACACAAATCGAACGGGAACGCCGCGTTCACGAAGAAAAAGTTTTACGAAGCGGCTTCGGAATTTACCAAAGCCATCGATCAAGACCCGTACGACCACGTGTTTTACTCGAACAGATCCGCGTGTTACGCCGCGTTGGACCAACACTCGAAAGCGTGCGCGGACGCGCGAAGATGCGTGGAATTGAAACCAGACTTTGTGAAAGGGTACTCTCGATTAGGTTTTGCCTTGTACAAGTCAGGATTCTTCCACGATTCTATCCACGCGTATACGCAAGGGCTCACGTTGGACCCGAAGAACTTGGCGTTGATGGAAGGCATGGGCGAAGCCAAGTTGGCGCAAAAGAAGAAGATTGAAGAAGCCAAGTTGGCATCGAAGATGAACAACGCGACTTTGGACGAATACGTCATCGGTATCGATTTAGGTACGACGTACTCGTGCGTTTCCGTGTGGAAGGATGGCGAGGCGCACGTCTTGTCCAACGCCGAAGGCGACAGAACGACCGCGTCGTGGGTTTCCTTCACCGAAGCCGGCAGAGTTGTCGGTGAATCCGCCAAAAGGCAAGCCGCGCAAAACCCGAAGAACACTTTGTTCAACATCAAGAGAATTATCGGGAGACAGTTCTCGGAGATTGGCGAGGATATTAAGCACATGCCGTTTGAGATCAAGGAAGGTCCGGGAGGTAAGCCGATCATCGTCGTCGAAGACCCGACCCAAAACAACGAAAAGAAGGAATTTGCCCCGGAGCAAATCTCCGCGATGGTTTTGCAAAAGATGAAAGCCACGGCCGAAGGCCAGTTGGGTTGCGTCATCAACAAGGCGGTCATCACCGTCCCGGCGTACTTTTCCGACGCGCAAAGAAGACAAACCAAGGACGCCGGCCAAATCGCCGGCTTGGAAGTTTTGAGAATCATCAACGAGCCGACCGCGGCGGCGTTGGCGTACGGTTTGGATAAGAGAGAAGGCGACGATGGTGAAATCATTAAAGATCAAACTATTTTGGTCTTTGATTTGGGTGGTGGTACCTTTGACGTTTCCTTGTTGCACTTGCAAGACGGCGTCTTTGAAGTGTTGGCGACGGCTGGCGACACCCACTTGGGCGGCGAAGATTTCGACGAATCCTTGATGGCGCACGTCCAAAAGACGTACCCGAACGCGGACTCCATCTTCAACGACGACAAGTCCAAACGCAAGTTGAGAACCGCGTGCGAAAAAGCCAAGAGAGAGTTGTCCATCACGCAATCCGCCAAGTTGGAATGCTTCGTCGGCGAACACGAGGTGAACATGACCATCTCAAGAGACGAATTCAACAAGGTGAACGAGGCGACTTTCCAAAGATGCTTGGAAGCAGTCAAGAGAGTCTTGGCCGATGCTGGCAGAGACAAATCATTGGTGAACGAAATTGTTTTGGTTGGCGGTTCCACTCGCGTCCCGAGAGTCCAAGAGATTTTGACGGAATACTTCGACGGCAAGCCGTTGAACAAATCCGTGCACCCGGACGAAGCCGTCGCGTACGGCGCCGCCGTGCAAGGTGCCATCTTGGCCGGCGTCCGCGACAAGCAAACCTCCAAGGTTTTGTTGATGGACGTTGTCCCGTTATCTTTGGGCGTCGAGTGCGAAGGCAGACACTTTGCGAAAGTCGTCAACAGAAACACCTCCATCCCGTGCAAAAAGAAGTCCGAGTTCACCACGGTGTACGACAACCAAACGGAAATCGACGTCAGAATCTTCGAGGGTGAACGCATGTCCACGGACGGCAACCACTTATTGGGCGAGTTCCAAATCACCGGCATCGAAAAAGCCGAACAAGGCGTCCCCAAAATCGACGTTACTTTCGAAGTCAACACCAACGGTTTGTTGACGGTAACCGCGAGAGATCGCGTCACCGGCTCCGAAGCGAACGTGTCTTTGCAACACGACAGAGGACGTTTGACGCCGGAAGAAATCGAAAGAATGTGCGCCGAAGCCGAAGCTATGAGAGAGGAGGACGAAATGTTGCAAAAGCAACGCGAAATCGACGGCTACATGGATTAATAATAATAAATAGAGATTAATTGATTGTTGCAGCGAGAGAGAGAGATGAAGAGAGTCAGAGAGAGATTTTTATTTAGCTTTATAAAGAAGAAGAAGACAGAGAAGGGATTTTATTAATACATATTATTACACACAACGTATATACCAAGCACTGAACCGATAATGAAACACTTCTGACTTCTGCGTAAGCGCTCGACGACGACAACGAAGTCTCAGACGTTTTTTGTTCTCAAGAAGGCAACACGAGAAGCCAAAATTCGCCATAAAAAATTGCGCTTTATACGTTATACTAAAATGGCAGAAAACGCGAGCAAAGGAGGATCGGGCGGAGGATTCTTCGGCCGACTGACCTCGTTCGGCGGTGGCAACGCAGGGGTGCGTTCTTTGTATCGTTTTTGTCTTCTTTTCAAACTCTTCTTTGTGGTTTCGTTCGTAAACGTTTTGATTCGAAATCCGCTTTTTTCCCCCCGCGTTGATGCATTCTCGCGACGCGCAAAACAGCGCGAGATGGTGGTCGTTCTCTTCACATCGGGACGCGTCTGACCTCTCTCTCTCTTTTTCTCGAACAACAACTTTAACTCAAACAGAACGAACCGAGGAAGAAAGTGACCAAAGCGAAACTGGGGAACGACTCTGAATTTTACTACGACGAGACGCTCAAAGCGTGGGTGGACGGCTCCGATCCGAACGGGAAAGATGTGGCGAGACAAGCCGTCGGGAGTATCGGAGGACCGCCACCGATGATGACGATGCATAGTAGCAGTAATATCAATGGTGGTGGGAATGCGACGAATGCAAGCGTAGGAGGAGGACAACAAGCACAGCAGCAACACGTGTCTTTTGAGAAGGGAAATCAGCAACACGAACGAGTGGATGCGTTTTCGCGAGAAAGCGACCCGCGGAATCCGAATCAGCAGCTGCAACACCAAAACTACCACCAAAACTACCACCAAAACTTTAGTAGCAGTAATAACAATGATGCGATGCAGCAGCAGCAGCAACATTCGCGCGAGGACGAGGAGCCTGCTGGGACGTCGTCTGCGTTGAATTCGAATGAACCGCCGCCGATGCCGCGAGCGAGTAGTTTCGTGGCGAGGCAAAGCGACGTTCGCAGCCGATACGTGGATGTTTTCAATCCGACGGGTGGGGATACGAGCGATGGTGGTAGTGGTGGTGGTGGCGCTCAAAGTTTATCGGGAAGTGCGGCGGATGTAGCGTCTTTTTTACCGCCGCCGATTGCCGTGGCAAAGCCGCAAAAGTTTTTCGTTCCCGGGCCGAGCGCGAAGGACGAGGACGAAGCGAAGAACGAAGGTAAATTAGAAAGCGAATCGCCGCATTACGTAGAGAATCAGCAAGTGCTCTCGCCGACGAAAAGAGAAAGTCCTCATCACAGTAGCAGCAACAACAACGATAGCAATACTTTTACTAGCGATGGTGAACATCATCATCATCATCATCATCAGGAGCAGCAACAACACCTCACTCATTTTAAACCGGGCTCGCCGGCGGTTCCAGAGAATGAAGTTTTGAATTATCCTCCGCCTGGAGAACACCATCAGAATGGAATGATATCGAATACTAGCGAACAACAACAACAACAACAACAACAACCGATGTATGACCAGTGGGGAAATCTCATAGAGCAACAGCTGCCTCCGCAACCTCCATCCGCCACGGGATCTATGCGAAGCGATGGGCACGAATCGACGAGTCAGTTCGACGCATACATCGATCAGAATAATCAGTATCCGTCGAGTTACGATCAACCACTTCACGAACAAACGCAGCAACAACACGTCGATTACGAGGACGACGACGATTACTTGCGTCCTCCGCAACAAATGGAACAACAACAACAACAACAACAACAACAACACCAACAAAACTATTCGGAATCTCCTGGACGAAACAGCGACGGGTATGATTTTGCTCCGCCATCACCTCGAATTAGCGAGGGCGGTACCGTTAATACTACTGCCGCCAATAACAATAGCGCGAATACTGCATTCATGCCGCCTTCTTCTTCGGATGGTTTCGCGCAAAACGACTACGATTTCAGCAACGAAATAATGCCGTCGGCGCCACACGACGAGAATAAAGGCAACGATGAAAACATGAACGACTACGACTACGTCGACTACAACGACGGCAACGACAACGGAAATGAAGGAGACCACGACAATGCGGGGGAAGATCAACCGCCGTTCAACCCGGACGATTACCCGGGATGGGTATTAGACGAAGCCTCAGGCGCGTGGTATTATGCCGGCGATGGCGAGGAAGAAGGCGAATACGTCGAAGGCGAAGGCGAAGAATACGAGTACGACACGACGGGTTGGATCGAACGCGAAGTCTACGACGACGTCGCCGCGAAACTTGCAAACGCAGAGGTTACAATTAGCGATAAAAACGTCGAAATCGACGCGGTAAAGAACGAGAACGAAAATCTCAAGTTGAAGCAGGCTGACGCGGCCACGGATTTAGAGCAAGCGGAAAGAGAAGTCGCAGAGTTGAAGTTAAAGGTTGAGCAGTTACAGAACCAGCGCGACGCAGAGTTGACGGCAGAGCAGGTGGCCGAAGCCGAGGAGCGAGGGTACAAGCGAGGCTACGATGAAGCGACCAAGCACTTCGAGGAGGAGATGAACGACTTGTTGATGTGCTTGGGTCAAAGCGAAAGGGCGTGCGATCGTTTGAAGGAAAAGTTGGCCGAAACGGGCGCCGATGTCGACGCGATACTCGAAGAGTTAGAAGCCGAAGAAGACGAAGAGTTGAACAGATTGTTTGCGCAAGCAGCAAGTGTGGAAGAGAAAGCGGAAGTATCGGCGGAAGAAGAGCAAGCGACACCGCCGCAAAGTCCTACTTCTGCGAGGAAAAAGAACAACGTTCTGGGCGACCTCGAATTTCCAGACGCGCCGGATTCTCCCTTCGTTGGTGCCGATTCCACGACGGAAGATAGAGACGACGACGATAACGACGACGACGACGACAACGAAAAAACCAAGGAAGATGAAGAAGAAGAGGAGATGGAAGATGCCGAGGACAGCGCTTTTGTCATTCCAAACGCGCCGGCGGGCGTCTCGGAATCGGACGTTTCCGCGTTCTTTGCCGATTTCCATCTTCCCACGCCGCCGCGCGGGCAAGGCATTACCGACTCAAACAAACTGGAAGAAAACGAAGATATAAACAGCGGAGATCAGGAAGGGGGAGAAGAAAAGAAGCACTTAAATTTTGAAGACGCAAAGGGAGACGAGGCGGAGGAAGAAAAAGAAAACGACGGCGACGCCACGGAATCGGACAGAGAACAAGAAGAAGCTCTGACGGAAATTCAGCTGTAATTTTAGAAGCAAATAGAGATAGCCACTACATTGAAAATAGCTGCTCACAACATTCTTATTTATACACTATCACATTGTCATTAAAATGGCACCGGCTGGGCAGGATCCACCCCGTTTGATTCGCGAAACTGTTTCCTCTCTTCCTCGCTCATCTTTTCGTATTGCTCCATCGCGGTTTTCCTGTCTTGCTCCAACCTCTCCTCGACTTCCTCCGTCGTCAAATCGTAACAATACTCGTGATATGTCCTCAACGGAGAGACTTGCCCTCTTCCACCAATCTCGAGATTGGTCTCGATCGCTTTTATTCTCATCAACTTTACGCATTCCTCGTGTTTCGATTGTAACGCCCAATCCACGGGCGCCTTGGACCACAAATCTCTCACCTCTAACTTCGCCCCTCTCTCTAACAAAAACTTCACGCACGCGACTCGCCCAAACCCAGCCGCGAAATGTAACGGCGTCCTCCCCGCCGGGTCCAACGCGTTCACTTTGTCGTCGTCATCCTTTGATAAAATCAATCTTCTCATTCCGTCGAGATCTCCTGTTCTCGCCATCTCGTGCAAATCCGGTGCCTCGAACAAGCGGTGCGCCTCCTGGCCTTCCACCATCGCGCGACACTCGTTCGTTCGTAACGTTCGCATCGACCATTTTGTCATTCTGTTATTAGATTTTGTGTGTGTTTTTGCGCGCGTAATGTGTTATTCGTTTATTATAAAATGATGTCTTTTTTTTCTCGTTTGACTGAAAGCGTTTTTAAGAAATTAAGAAGAACTTTTGAGGTTTTTGCTCAGTCAGTTGGTTACATATCGGCATTAATTTATTATTAATAGTATTCGTTTTCTCAGCGTTATTGCGCGCATCTACGAAGAAGACGTGATGTTGTTTTGTGTGTCCTCGTTTGCGGCGACGACTGGTGTGACGAGTGCTACCACGAAAACGCTCTCGTCGAGGCACAGAGTAGCGACTTTAATCTCTCTTCAAAATGGAGAACGAAGCAACAACAACAGAAACAGAAGAGGAAGAAGATGTTTTTCCGTTCGCAACGAGAACGATGATTCGCCGAAAGTGTACGTCCCGTGCGGTGCGTTTGGCGGAGCGTCCTCGCCGGAAAGGAAAGCGGCGGATGTCATGCACCAGTTGTTGACGTATACAGCAACCTGGGTGGTGATTGGTCAGTTGGAATCTATAAATTGCAGACTGAACGTGCAAACGCCAGACGGAGAAAGCAAAGAGCAGAACTTGGACGGTCAAGGCGAAGTGAACCGAGTGAACAACCAACACGAGTTTTTGTTGGATTTTCTGGAGAAAAACCCGATTCGAAACCCAGAAGAGTGGATGAGCAAGCTTTCGAAAGCAGACCAGAGTTTGGCGAACCGTATTATGATTGCGAGGCAAGGGTACGCGAACATGGATTTCGAGTGGAAGAGCGTAGAAACGCTCGCGAAGAGAGACATCGAGAACGGGAATAAAAAGCTGCAAACGGAAATGCTGGAGAGCATGATGTCGGGCGGCGGTGGCGGTGATACTACTTCGTCGTCCGCGTAAGAAGCAGAGAAGAGTTTGCGATGTTTTGTATTTATTGTAATTTTAACCCAAAGGTAAAACTGTTCTAAAACGTGTAACTGCTACGTAGCTAACTCATCTCTCTATGACTACACTCTCTATACTTTCCTGCGCGCCTCGATTTCGGCGTCGTACGTTTGCACGGCAAACTCGAGCGCGTCCGAGACGCCTCTCGGGTAATATTTTTCGATGATCTCCTCCACGCTAGGTTTTCCTCCTTCTCCTCCTTCCTCTTCGTCCTCGCCTTCGTTTCCTGTTTGATTGAATTTCTCGAACAATTTCTCTTCCCACTCTCGACCGAATTCAGAATCCTTCTCTTCAAATATAAACGAGCGTCGAACGGCTGCAAACGTCGCCAACGCCTTCTCAGCGTCTTTCTTCATCGCCCCGTTTTCGCACGCCTCGTACACCGCTTTCACGACTTGTTTCTGCACGCCTTTCTTGTCAGCTTCCCACGCGCCGCCGCCGTATTCTAAAACAAAGAGCAGCGCTTTCAGCTCTGGCAACGTTTCTGGAATACCAAACCGTTCGTCGTTTGCAGTCAACCCTAACTCTTTGCGTCTTTTCTCCACGTGGTTCACTCGCAACGCGTAAGCTTCCTCTAACATCGCCCGACCTTGCTCGACGGAACCACTTCCGGCTAACTGAATCGCCGCGTTTCGCGTGGCGAATAACCTTTCGGTGATTGGCACCGCATTCATTCGTCGCTGCGCTTTCATTTTTCTCAGCACTTCTTTATCGATCATTTCGCCCGCTTCCTCCGGGCGTCGGTTTTTCGCTTTTTCCATCGCCTCCAGAGCGGCGAAGATGTTTAATAAAACGATATCGTTCTCTTCGTCTGGAATAACTTCTCGAGCCATCAAAGCGCCGGCTTCCAATGCATCGCCGCGAAAACCGTCTAAATACATGGCACGCCAGTTTCCTTCGTCGTTGGCGCATCGACCGACTAAAGAGGTAGCCATCTGCGTGCCCCGTCGTAAAACTTCCGGTTTCGCGTCTTTGGTGACGCTGCGAAGGATTTTGACAAAAAGAGACGCGGTTAAGATTCCGGATAAAACGCGACCGTTCAATTCAGTGGTCAAACCGTCTGTTTCTGCGGGGAATACCAGAGATGGATCTAACCCGTGCATTTGCGCGAGCTCGTGTTCGGAAAGTCGATTTAAAATTGCCGTCGGGCTTTTCCTGGGATCTATCGCCTCGTCGACAAGGGCCGGGGAGTCTCCATCGCCGAGAAGGTACGGGTCGTCGTCGTCATTATCACCACCACCACCACCACCATCGTTAGCATCGCCGTCTTTATTTTTATTCTTGGATTCGACTTGGTCGATGAGTAACCGAATAGCGTTTTGTATTCGCGTCTCGACGTTTTCTGGATCTTCTGCAGGTAACAGCGCTCTCGAAAACGTCACTTCTCGTTCAACGAAGCTGTCGTTTTTGGTCAACTTGTTCGCTTCGAGTCCAGCAACTGCGCGTAAACCAGTCGTTCGTAATTCTCTGTCCAATCGAACTCTGACGAGTTTCATCCAGTGTTCAAATTCCACGTCTGAAAAAGTAGGCCTCTTGGACAAAATGCCTTCGCCCATCATTTTCTTCAAAATCTGGTCGCTTTTATACGCTTTCATGGCTTCGCCGGATAACTTCGAGGCCCAGGACATTTGCAATCTCGCCAATTCTGTCGATTCGTACGTTTCCGCGACTTCGCACGTGTTTGATAACTCCACTCTGCACGAGGCCGTCACTTCGCACTTGCCGTTTTTCCTCCTCGCTTCGACTTTAATGTTCGCCTGAATGTCAAACGTTTTTTCCTCGCGCTCTTCCGATATTTTCTTTCGTCGCAATCGTTCCGCTTCTAAAGCCTCTCGTTCCAATCGCATCTTTTCCTCTCTCCGTTTCCTATCCTCCTCCAACTCTTTCCTCTTCCTCGCCGCTTCTTCTTCTTCGCGTTTTTTCAACCGCTCTTGCTCCTCGGCTTGTTTCAATCGAAATTCGGCGCGTACTTGTTCTCGTTTTCGTTCTTCCTCTTCTTCTTTTTTACGCTCAATCTCGAGTAATCTCTGTCGCTCCTTCTCTTCCTCTTCCTCTCTTAAGCGTTCTTTTTCGTCTCTCAACTCGCGTCTCTCCAATTCCTTCGCGCGTTTCTCGTCCAATTTTTTCTGTTTCTTTTCCAAGTCGCGTCTTAAATCCCCCTCGTCGTACAATCGCATTTCCACCGAAGCGTCGTTCTCTTGACCGTCTATTCTTTTCAACTCCTTAAACGCTTTCCCTACCGTCCACTTTTCGTTTCGAATAAACGTCTCCTTCTTCTCTTTATTCGTTCGCACGGTCTTGGAAACCGCCAACGCAACCGATACCAACGCCAGCGATATCAGTTCCGTCGGCGCGTCCAACCGTCCTCTCGAACTTCTCAAATACTCCGGCGTTACTGGCGCTCTCTCAAAACTGCCGAAACACGCTCGACTGATTTCATTCCGCTTCTCTCGCACTTCCGCAATAAAATCTGAAACGTGGTCCATCGCCGTGTATTCCACTTCGATTTCTTCCTCCACTTCTTCGTACAGGAAACTTTCTGAATCTTCTTCTTTCAACTGTTCTTTTGTATTCTTATTATCGTCATCATCGGCAGCAGCAGCGGAAGAAATAGACGTCTCACTGCTGTCGCTGCTGTTTATCCTGTCCTCGTGAATAACACTACTCTCATCATCTTCATCATCATCTATATCGTCGTCGCCGCTTTTTCTCCTCGCATTCAGTCTGGAACGACTTCTGCTTTTCCTCCTCCTTCTTCCTCCTTTTCCTTTGCCTCCCACGCGTCGTTCGGCTGAAAAAACGACGAAACGACGAGCTGCTTCTCGCGTGGGGACAACGACGACGGCCATGCTTGTTTACTTGTTGTTGTTGTTGTTGTTGTACGTCGCAGAGCGCTCTCGTGCCTCTTTTTTGTGAAGCCGTTTTTCCCCCATAAAAACTTTAAGAAAAGACGCAGAGAAACGACGATGCGTGGCGCTTCTTCGTCTCCTCCTGCGTCGTCGGGAGTGCAGACGCGAGGGCAGAAAAGACGGATGGGGGAGAGAGATTCTTTGTGGGATGTGATTGTGAATATGAACGACGACGATATAAGTTTCACACACATTCTTCCGAAATTGAATCTAACGGATGTGAAATTCTTGTATGGAGTGAATACGGAGACGAGAAAGTTGATTAAGAGATGCATTCGCACGGATGATTTGACAAAGAAGTTTAAAGTGAGACAGATGTCATCGGTATTGACTTTGGGAGTAGCGTGGGAGCATTTTCCGTGGGGTACGTTGGACAAGGAAGGCCTAAAGATGGATGGGGAAAAATATTTCTGCTTGGAAGTTGCTGCAACGAATAAACTCGAGTTGCTCAAGTGGGCGCGAGAGGAGAAAAAGTGTGAGTGGGATCATAATACGATTATTATGGCCGCATACCAAGGTAATCTGGAAATGGTCAAGTATTGCGTTGCAAATGAGTGTCCTATCGATACGGGAGCGTGTGCACATGCTGCCTTAGAAGGTCATCTCGAGATACTCAAATACTTACGCGAAGAAGTCAAAGCGCCTTGGGATTCTGATACTGCCGCCTGGGCGGCTTCTCGTGGTCAACTTCATATACTTGAATATCTTGTCGAGCGTAAGTATGATAAATATAACCGACGGCCTTGTCTATATGCGGCAAAGAAAGGTCACTTAGACTGTTTGAAGTACTTACGCGAAACCGCCAAAGCGCCGTGGAACAATAAGGCCGTACGATTTGCGAACAAGAAAAACCACTCCGAGTGTGTACAATACCTCCTCGACAACAACTGCCCTCTCCCACCCGGTTGGCGATACGAAGACGGAGTATTGCACACGTCATAAACACGCGCGCACACACACACAGCTTGTAATTTAAAAAGAAGATTCAGCGCTCGCGTACCTTTTCCTTCCTCCTCTTTTTTCCTTCTTGTTCGTTTTTTTACAAGGGAAACCACCCCCCTCGCTGTACTTCATAAATTTTCTCTCTTCCTCTCTCTCTGTTTGTGACTCTGAGTATTACTACACGCGGCGTAAAGTATTTACATAATAACACTTTCATCGAATTCGTACGCATCGTGCCAGACTGCTTTATTGGAGAGGAGAGACAGAGATATATATAGTGTTAAAGAAACGGATTGATTACTTTTGATTTTTGGATAACGAACAGTATCGGGGATATGAATTTTAAGAGTCATCGTCATCAAACCACGAACGCGAAGAACGTGGTTTTAGGAGGACGACGGATTCGTCGCTTCTCTGCAAAAACGACGACGAAGAGAACGACGACGAGAACAATCAAGGCTTTATACGGGTATAAGGGAGCAAAAATTGTCG
>Ga0209630_10002858_pt1 | contig 16194 bp, 16 predicted proteins | sample COG_01_FD_184745 | JGI IMG/M metagenome (GOLD analysis project Ga0209630, IMG submission 184745) | Pelagic Microbial community sample from North Sea - COGITO 998_met_01 (SPAdes) (version 2) | ecosystem: Environmental > Aquatic > Marine > Neritic zone/Coastal water | place: Helgoland, sampling... | reverse complement strand
TGTTGGTCCACGGCTGATTTCTGCAAAAAGCGATAAATCGCTATTTATGGATGCCGAGAAAGAAATTGCATATTGTGAAAGAAATAACATTCAAGTTCTGAGTGTTTCTAATGACAATTACCCTAGACGATTAAAGCAATGTTCTGATGCTCCAATAATATTGTATTATAAAGGAAATGGAGTGCTAAACAATTCGAAAGTAATATCAATTGTTGGAACAAGAGCAGCGACTTCATATGGAAAAGAAGTTTGTAATTCTATAGTAAAAGAACTTTCTGCTCACAATGCGTTAATAGCAAGTGGCCTTGCATACGGCATCGATGTTCAAGCCCACACTGCCTCACTTAACAACAGTCTTCCAACTATTGGAGTCTTGGCACATGGTCTTGACAGAATGTACCCAAGAGAACATACTTCCATTGCAAATAAAATGATGGAGGAAGGTGGTCTTCTTACGGAAAACAGAATAGGAACTCATCCTGACAGAGAAAATTTTCCGAAGAGAAATAGAATTGTTGCCGGATTGAGTGATGCTACGATTGTTATAGAATCTGCAATTCGTGGTGGCTCGATGATAACAGCTAATATTGCCAATAATTACAACCGTGATGTGTTTGCTATACCTGGAAGAATTGGAAACAAGCAGTCAGAAGGTTGTAATCATTTAATAAAAATCAATAAAGCTCACCTCTTACAATCTGTTAAAGACATTACTTATCTCCTTGGATGGGATTTAAAAATAAAAAAAACAAAAGCTGTACAAAAACAAATTTTTATCGATCTTAATCCAACGGAAAAAAGTATAATGGCAACACTACTGAATAAAACAAATATTAGTATTGATGAAATAGCTATTAAAGCAAATCTTCCTATGAGTATTGTATCAACTCAATTGCTTCTTTTAGAGTTTAAAGGGGTTATAAAACAGCTCCCCGGCAAAAAGTATGAAGTTGTATAAAAGAGCTTCGATTAATATCATATTTTTGCCACAGTAATCTACTACTATTTGAAAGTCCCTTTTTACATAGCGAAGCGGTATTTGTTTTCGAAAAAATCGAAAAACATTATCAATATAATATCTGGAATATCTGTTTTTGGTATTTTCATCGGCACTTGTGCTATGATAATAGTATTAAGTGGTTTTAATGGTATCGAGGAACTAGTTGAAAAACTGTACAGTTCATTTGATGCAGATATTAGAATTACTAGGACTGAAGGGAAAGCGTTCGATTTTCATGAAATTTCGAAAGAAGACATATTGAAAATAGAAGGCGTAGATGCTATAACCGAGGTAGTTGAAGAAATTACTATGATAAAGCATGAGGACAGATGGATAACAGCTACAATGAAAGGAGTCGAAGACAGCTATTTGTCCATTTGTTTATTCGATAGTGTCCTAACAGAAGGTAAATCCAAGTTACAAGAAGAGGGATTTAACAAAGCAATAATTGGCATTGGCCTCCAAAATAAAATACAGGTAACAAGCGATCCTCGTTATCATGATTACCTCACTGTGTATGGACTCTTGCGGGGTGAAAAATTTTCAAAAAACAATACCGACGCTTTTAAACCGGAAATGATTAGTGTTGGAGGTGTATTCGCTATTAACCCAGAATTTGACAACACCTATTTTTTAGTGCCAATACAATTTGCCAAAACCCTATTAGAATACGAAAATGATATTACGGCATATGAGATTAGTGTAAAAAGTGGATTTACGAATAAACAAGTAAAAGAAGAAATACAAAAGCTTGTAGGAAAAAAGTTTGAGGCAAAAACAAGGTATGAGCAAAATGAACTCGTATTTAAGACGAATGAAACTGAAAAATGGATAGTCTTTTTAATCCTAGGCTTCATCCTTCTGCTTTCTACTTTTAACATTATAGCTTCTTTAACAATGCTAATTTTAGACAAGAAAAAAGACATTGAGACACTAATTAGCTTGGGAGCTACAAGGCAATTTATTCTGAAAGTGTTTTTCTTAGAAGGCGTATTTATTAACCTACTAGGAGGAATAATTGGAATCTCTGTTGGTTTATTAATTGCATGGTTGCAATTAACATTTCACTTTGTTACTCTAGACAACTCTGTAATCACCTATTGGCCAGTTTCGATCCATTTTTCAGATGTTTTAATGGTTTTTGGAACTGTGGCTGTAATTGGAATAGGGTCGTCTTATATACCGGTGAGCTACCTGATAAAAAGGCACTTTAAAAAGCAGTTTAACTAGCTTTACTGCTCTCTTCTAATAACAAGACTCGAACCATTTCGATTTTAGTATTCGAAACCTCTTTAATGGTTATTACAAAATTGCCTATTCGAATCACTTCTCCTTGTTTCGGGATATTTTGAATCTCACTTATAACAAATCCTCCCAGCGTTTCATACTCGTCGCTTAGAGGTAAGTTCAGGCGAAATTTCTCATTCAAAAAATCAATTTCTGCACGACCATTTAATTCGAATTCCGTTTTATTAATTTTCTTATTGGAAACATCACTTAAATCATGTTCATCCTGTATCTCTCCAAATATTTCTTCAATCACATCCTCCATTGTAACCATTCCAGCTGTACCTCCATATTCATCCACAACAAGTGCAATACTTCTGTTTTTACTAATTAATTCTTCTAATATTTTGTTTGCATTTATTGTTTCAGGTATAATGCTTACAGGAAGCAGTATAGACTTAATCGTTTCTGGACTTTTAAAAAGCTCATAGGAATGAATATATCCGATAATATTATCCACAGTTTCTCGGTAAATCAATATTTTTGACAACCCTGTCTGAATAAATTTTCCCCTTAAATCTATTAAGTCTTCCTCTATTTCAAAAGCAACAATTTCATTTCTTGGCACCATGCAGTCACGGGCAATTACATCCGCAAAATTTAATGCGTTATGAAATATTTTTACTTCATGGTCCAACACTTCACTATTTTCAACATCCGTCGTGTACTCTTCTAGGTAATTATCTAAATCTACCTTTTCAAATACTATTTGTGAATTATCTCCTTTCTCTCGAATAAATATTTTTAATATCAATTCAGCTAAACCAATAATCAAAAATGTTGGTAACCAAAGGGCTCCATAAATAATGGCTAATGGAAAGGCAAGCATTGATAAGGCTCTATTCGGATTAATGCGAAAAATAGCTTTGGGTAAAAACTCTGCGAAAATTAAAACAAGGATCGTCGTAATTATTGTTTGAATCAACAACACCAGCCAAGCCATTCCAATCAGCTCTGTTAATGGATCATCGATAGCCATAGCCATAAACATACTATAAGCGACAATAGCTGCATTATTACCTAGTAGCATTGTACCTATAAAGGATGCTGGTTTTTTTGCAAAATAAGCTAAAATTTTTGCTTTAACTCCCCCTTGCTTATCATCTAAAGCTATTTTTAAACGGTTTGCTGAAATAAATGCAATCTCCATTCCAGAAAAGAATGCAGAAAATGCAAGGGTAATAATTATGGAAATTAAAATAATGACAGGTTCCATGAATCGTTAATTGCAGTATTGAATACTAAAATAATAATTATTTCTTCTTTGTTGACGATGTGTTATCCATTTTTTCTAATCTCTTTCTTAATCCTCTTCTTATCAAATAGAGGCCCCAGGCCAAACCACAGACCATTAAAAAGACGCTAATTCCCTTGAAATCATCTATAACTCCAATAACAATTGTAAATACTGTAGAAATTGTAGCAACTACTAGCCAAAACTTTTCCAGAATATTATTCATCTTGTTCATCGTCCTTCTTTTCGTTTACAATATAATGACTATCCCTTATGTTTAAAAGTTCATATTTGGTAAAGTTACTATTTGAAACTAAACCGGTTCCCGAAATCACTCCACTTTCTGTGGAAACCTTTACAAACTTATCTGAGTAAATGCTGTCTTTTTCGAAATATATATTCAACAATTCCGTATCCAAACGATCCTTTTTATTGTTTTGAAAAACAACACTATCTTGAACTTTTAAATATTGCTCTTCAGACAAGAGCAATCCATAATTAGCGGTTAGAACGGATTCGATATTTTCTAACGTATCATAAAACGTAACCTTCATACCGTTTGGGCATTCGATTTTCATTTTTTCCATGTCCAAAAAACGATATACAAGAGGGCTTTCCATTTTTAATTTAGATTTACCCATATCTGTAAACAACATAATAACCCCTTCCGTTATTTCATCCGGACCATCAGACTTGGACGTTACCTCTTTAATCTCTTTTAAATTATTACTACATGAAAAAAGCATTCCGGCAAAAAGGGCCGGAATGATAATTAATTGAACTTTTATTTGAATGCCTTTAGTCGTTCGCACGGACTTTTGTTTTCTCCCCTTTCCAACAAGGAACGGAAACTTCTTGACCCACTTTGATACCATCTGCAAAGAATAGCTCTTGGGTTGTTGCCAAGCTCTTTTTCCATGCACTAACTTGTGCTGATGATACTTTTCCTCCAGATTTTTCTGCATAATCCAAAGCTAAGCAATACCCGAAGCTTCTTAAAACTTTAGTATTTCCACAAGAAGAAGCTTTACCAGCAATACAGCTAGCAATTGCCGCATTTCTCTCATTGCTACCAATCATTCCGGCGTATTTAATACGTTTCGTACAATTATTTGTACTTGCGTAAATATTCACCAAAGGTGGGTATAGTTTAGCCTTTTCCAATTCGTCTTCAGTTAACGTTAAAGCCTCTTCAAAAAAGTTTGCTGCTTGACTAAATGCCTTTTTATTATAATAATACAATGCTAATCCCCGTGCAGATTTGTAAGTAGGGGTAATGGCATATATTTTCTCTACAACCATCATATAGAATTCACTATCAGTACATTTTCTGCCGCCCATCATTCCGACAATTTTCTCCATTAATTGAATATCATCAGGAGATGCTTCGAATTTAGGTTTAAACAATTCTTCCAATTTGTCACAACTAGCGCAAGGAGCTATATATTTATCCAAAGTTTTTTGCGCTGTAGCAAAGTTTTTATCCGTTGCAGATTTTTTATCGCAAATCCCTGTTAAAAAATCATATAACTCCAAAATCTCATCACATTCAATTCTCTTATTTCTTACCATCATATAAGCTGTAGTAAAATATTTCTGCACCCAAGACGAACGGACTTTATCTAACGGATAAAATGCAAATGCAACTTTGTATTTTGCATAAGAAATTTCAAAATCTTTTGGGTAATATTTTGTTCGATCATTAGCATATTTCATTTGGATTTTATAACAATCTCCATAAGTATCTATCCATAAATCATACACTCTAAAAAGCGTATCTGCATAACCAATGGTTTGTGCTGTATCCTTAGCTTTTTTGGCTGCATCTGCTAATTTTTGGTATATCGCAACTCCATTCTTGTATAAATTGGGTTTATATTTTGGAGCTGCCTCTTTAGCCTGCCACCAAAAATTTGCTGCTTCCTGATAACTTTTTTGACCTAAATAACTAGAATAAAGAGAAATATACTTTCTACTTGTTTCTACATCTGCTCCAAAATCATCCTCTGCTTGTGCAGCACATTCTTGTGCATTGGATAAACTCACAAACATTACTGCTGCAATTGTAAATATTTTTTTCATTGTATTAGGTTTCATCTTTTAATCGTATTTTCTTTTTCTAAACCACTTATCGTAATTTGAAGGCCCCATTGAAAAACCAAAGATTATTTTAAAATAGTTTTCTTGAATAAGGTTGTTATCCGTTGTCCCCATTTTTCCAATTCCAATTCCAATATTCATCATTGATAGAGAACGAGAGCTTATTAACGGCACAGAAACACCAAGATTCATGCCGAAATTATTTAACTGAGTACTGTCAATTTCGATTGGGGTATTGCCATAATGGAATCCAATTCTATAAATTGATTTCTTAAAAATACTTTTATTTTTATCTCCATAAGCTGCAGATGGTTTATAATCAAACCCCAACGTAAACTGATTGCTTTGTTTTAGTGGCTGTTCTGTCAAATCAGCAGAGTTAACTACCTCTTTAAACTGATGCCAGTTTTTATATTCATATTGCCCTCCGAACATCCATTTTTTATAACTCACAGCAACACCTGCAGAAAACCCTGTTGGCAGCGTAGTTAGCCCTTCGACATTATCATAAAAATCAATCGTGTCCTTTTCATCTTCAATAACACCTAGTTCATATTTATACGTGTAAGCATAAAAATCTTGAGATGTTTTTAAATCTGACCCAAATGAATAGGTCGCGCCAAATTGCCATGATAAATCTGTAGACATTTTTTGATAAAAGTGTATTCCGCCATCAAATGAAATCCCCCTAAGCACATTTTTCTCCTGTACTTTCGTATTATAAAAGGTACTATTAGAAAACACAACATTTCTTTCTCTTTCTAATGTTCCAAATAAATAGGATGCATTTACTCCGATAGATAGCTTTAAGGTATCTCCTTTGTTTATCATATTGTAGCCTGTACCAATAAACACTCGGTTAATACTTCCATCTCCAATATAATTGTTGGTAATTGAATCTCCATTCAAAACTTGATAATCCGTAATATTATATCCCGTTGTAGAATAAGGCATTATACCAAATGCTGCTCCCCATTTTTTAGCAATAGGAAGGGCTAGCGTAAAATTACGCAAAACGAACGTTGAATTTTTCACGCTTTCATTTTCCGTTTTCAAAGTCGATAACTTACCATATACAGCAACATCAAAAATTGGATTATAACGTGCCAATGATGAATAGGTAGCAGGATTAGATACATTAACAAACCTGAAATTCGCAATTGGAGTCGATAATCCACCAAAACCGGAAAACGGAGCTGTAGATGTACCCATTATTTCACCTAAACCATAGCGTGTATAAGGAGAATTATTCAGCATTTGTCCAAAAGAGGCTTGAACAATCGTAATTGCAAGTATAAATGCTAGTAATTTATTTCTGTACATTGTAATTTAAAATTGTATTCAAGCCTTTTAAAGTGTGAAATTCGTCTGCAAATATGCTATTTTTTTGTGACATTTCAATATCCAAGAACCAACGTAAATCACCACCCGTTAAGATGATGTTTAATTTGTTGTATTTTTTTTCATATTGACTAATCATATTGCTTATTTCTGCAATGATTCCTTGGTACACCCCAACCTGAATTGAACTGGTTGTATCAGTTCCGATAAGTTGATTTGTTTGAACATCATCAATCAACGGTAAATTATCGGTTAAAGTATGTAAAGCCTTAAATCGCATTGTTAATCCAGGAGAAATACTTCCTCCTAAATATTCATTACTGGAAGTGACAAAATCGAATTTAAGGCAAGTTCCAAAGTCTATCGTTAAAGTATTTTGATTTGGAAAGGCAGTAAAAGCGCTAACAGCGTTTGCTAATCTGTCATTTCCAAGCGTTTCAGGTGTTACATAGGAATTTATTATTGGTAAATGTGTGTTTGTTGTTAAAAGTAGCGACTCGGGAAAAAGATTGACCACCTCATTTGTAAAACTAACATCTCTTACAGAACTAATAATTACATTATTAGCAGAGACTGAGGATACATATTTTAAAAACAATTTCTGATCTTTGAATCTTTCAATATTTCTGCAATTCCCCTGTTCAAATTGCGCAACTTTAATGAGAGTATTACCTATGTCAACGACTAAATTCATTCCGTTTCGACCAACTCTGTATAAAAAGAAACTTCAACATTATTACCAATTCCGGTCGTTTCTTCCATTCCATGCTCCGTTCTGTCCAAAGTAAACTCCCCTTGGAATATAATAAAGCCCTTTCCTTCTTCATTTTCTCCTTTTCCTTCATACGTGAAATTTACCTGAATTTCTTTTTCAACACCTAACATAAGTAATTTTCCGATTGCGGTATAAGATGTGTCCCCAATTTCAATTTGGCTTGAATTAAATATTATTTCAGGGAAAATCTCAGATTCAAAAAACCCCTCTCCTTTTATAGACTCATCCCTCATTTTGTTTGCTGTATAAACAGAAAGTGGATCGATTACAACAGAAACGGAAGCATTTTTATAGTCACTATCGGAATTAAAGTCTATTGTAAATTTTTTAAATGAACCAGTTGCATCTTGAGGTCCTGTGATGTGAAACATGATCTCTGAGGTAACTTTATCTGCGTTCTCTTGAGAAACCCAGTTCCCCGTAATTTCTGACATATCGTTTAAAACGAAATCGTTAACCGTTTCGATTGTTTCAACAGGTACTTCAAACACTGATTTTTTTACTTCACTTTCCGCGTTTCCCCATGGAATCAAAAAAACTACTCCAATAGCAACTAGAAACATAGCACCCAAAAACAAACCTATTTTTAATTCTTTATTCATGCAGCAAAGTTACTTAACTTGTTTTACCTAAAACAAAAAATTCCGAACAAGTCGGAATTTTTAATCTTGAAGTAATAGAGAGCTACTCTACTTCTATAGCGTTTTCAATTGGAGCTTCTTCATTCGCTTCAACTTCTATTGTGTTTTCTTCAACTGGCGCAACCTCTGCAGATCCATGCTCTCCCGAAATTGGAGCGGCATCCAACGCAGCATTAATATCAGGAGCAATTGCTTCAGTAGGTGTAGATTCAACAGGAGTAGCTTCGTCCGTTCCGTGACCTCCTAAAATTGGAGCGATAACCAAACCTATTAAACACGTTAATTTAATTAAGATATTCATTGAAGGACCTGAGGTGTCTTTGAATGGATCTCCAACTGTATCTCCAGTAACTGCCGCTTTGTGAGCTTCAGAACCTTTGTAAGTCATTTCTCCATTAATTTCAACGCCTGCTTCAAAAGATTTTTTAGCGTTATCCCAAGCACCACCTGCATTGTTTTGGAAGATAGCCCAAAGAACACCACTTACAGCAACTCCTGCCATATATCCACCTAACATTTCAGCTACTAACTTAGTGTTTTCTGGGTAGATTAACATTCCCACGATTACTATTACTATTGGAAATCCAATTGTAAGGATACCTGGTAATAACATTTGTTTTAAAGATGCTTTTGTAGAAATATCTACACATTTATCATATTCAGGTTTTCCTGTTCCTTCCATAATTCCAGGAATCTCCTTAAACTGACGCCTAACTTCATAAACCATTTCCATTGCAGCTTTACCTACAGCTTTCATAGCTAGTGCAGAAAACACTACAGGAACCATTCCTCCAATAAATAACATAGCTAATACTGGCGCTTTAAAAATGTTAATCCCGTCAATTCCAGTAAAGGTTACATAAGCAGCAAATAATGCTAACGCTGTTAATGCAGCAGATGCAATTGCAAATCCTTTTCCGGTTGCAGCAGTAGTATTACCTACAGCATCTAAAATATCTGTTCTTTCTCTAACTTCACTTGGTAATTCACTCATTTCAGCAATACCTCCTGCGTTATCAGCAATTGGTCCGAAAGCATCAATTGCCAACTGCATAGCTGTAGTTGCCATCATTGCTGATGCAGCCATTGCTATTCCGTAAAATCCTGCTAGTGCATAAGAAACCCATATTGCGATTGCAAACAATAATACAGATGAAAATGTAGATATCATACCTGTTGCTAAACCAGCAATAATATTGGTTCCTGCTCCTGTACTAGATTGTTGTACAATATTTAAAATTGGCTTTTTACCTAATCCTGTATAATATTCAGTAAAAGAAGAAATTGCAGCTCCAACAACTAAACCAACTAAACAAGCATAAAACACACTCATTGAAGAAACTTCTTTTAGTCCTTCTCCAAAGAATGTCATATTCATAGTTTCAGGTAACATCCATTTAACTAAAACAAAACAAGCAATTGCAACTAATCCAATTGATGTCCAGTTTCCAATATTTAAAGCTTTTTGTACCTGTGCTTCTTTAGCATCATTTGATGATATTTTAACAATCATGGTTCCTAATAAAGAAATAATGATTCCTACTCCAGCAATAGCCATTGGTAAAAGAATTGGCCCAATTCCTCCAAAAGCATCGTGAATAGCTCCCCCCATATCTTTAATAATATAGTTTCCTAATACCATTGCAGCTAAAACTGTTGCAACATAAGATCCAAATAAATCAGCTCCCATACCAGCAACATCACCTACATTATCTCCAACGTTATCTGCAATAGTAGCAGGGTTACGTGGATCATCTTCAGGAATACCTGCTTCAACTTTACCAACTAAATCAGCTCCAACATCTGCAGCTTTTGTATAAATACCACCACCAACTCTTGCAAACAAAGCAATAGATTCAGCTCCTAAAGAGAAACCTGCTAATGCTTCTAATACTATAGTCATATCTGCAGTACTTGTCCATACCCCACCCATAAAAAGGTGAAAGAAAAGAATAAAGAAAGCAGTTAAACCTAACACAGCTAAGCCTGCTACACCTAATCCCATTACCGTACCACCACCAAAAGATACTTTTAGTGCTTGAGGTAAACTTGTTTTAGCCGCTTGTGCGGTTCTTACATTTGTTTTAGTGGCGATTCTCATTCCCATATTCCCTGCTACTGCTGAGAATATTGCTCCAATAATAAAAGCTACTACAATTAAATATGTAGTTCCTAAATACATTGCAACACCAGCTAAAGCTACACTTGCTCCAACTACAAAGAAAGCTAACAATCTGTACTCAGCCTTTAAGAAGGCTAAAGCTCCTTCGAAAATATGGTCAGAAATTTCTTTCATTTTACCGTCACCGGCATCTTGTTTCATAACCCATGCTTTCTTAACTAGCATGTAAAGTAAACCAACAATGGCTAATATTATTGGTAGATAAATTGCGATTGATTCCATAGTATTATTCTTTGTTTCTAATTTTTAGGTCGGCAAATGTATCTTTTTCAAACTAATTGTGCAAATTTCAGGTAGTGGATTTAATTTCAACAGCTTTTTCACACGCTCAAATTAAAGTTCTTTTAGATATTTCACACTTCCTTTTACTATTAAATACTGTGCTAACACATAAGTAATCATAATGGCCACTTGAGCATTTAATAAGTTGCCTTTAAATAGAAATTGATTCACTGCAATTATAGTATCAGAAAGGACGAACAACATTGCCCCAATAAAAACAAGTGTAAATGATTCCTTTGAAACCTTATTTAGTCTCCAGCCAGAAGAAACCCCCATGGCACAAACAGCAGCACCATAAACTAAAACAGGTATTAAAAAGTCTTCCAAATAAGGGAATAATGAATACATTAATATTGCGTAGTAAATTAAAAAGGTAATTAATAACGCTACTCCTACTGGCTTATTAAATGCTTCTTTAGAGTGTACTATAGAGTTTGAAAATGAAAAAACATAAAACAATTGCCCTATCAAAAATGACCCCAACCCCAGTAAAAAGAAAATTTCATCAAAGGGCAAAAACATTAAAAATGTATCTCCACCAAAAGCAAAAACAATAGATAATAGCAAATAATTTCTAAACTTACTATTAACGCTTTCCTTTGTTTGCAAGTAAAACCATACGAATAATGTAACCATTAAAAGCGGTTTAGTAGCAAATATTAAGGGCAGGTAATCGATATGCGTCCCAATAATTTCAGCAATTGCTAGTAAAAAGTAAACTATAATTAAGGCCGTAAGTCTTGACATTTTGCTTATTGAACCACAAATTTGAATTATTTATTGAGATAATAACTACTAACTTCGTTTAATTCTTTTTCGGACGATTCATCTTAATAAAGGTTAAAGCCACTATAGTTTGAATTGAAAATACTAACAATTAAACTTACATTTATAGCTTGGAAGACTGCGTTTGTATCAATATCGATTAATGATTGACGAAAAAATACAATTGGAATTAACATTTAAAACCTCCCGAAGCGGTGGAGCGGGTGGTCAGCACGTCAATAAAACAGAAACAAGAGTTGAGTTATTTTTCAATGTCCGATATTCGAAAGCGCTTTCCATGCAGCAAAAAATAGTATTGCAAAAAAAATTACGTTCCAAGCTAACAGAAGGTGGAGAGTTAAGAATTGTAGTGTCCGATACAAGAAGTCAAATAAGAAATAAAGAAATTGCCATTCAGCGGTTTTTTGCATTAATTAAAAAGGAGCTCATTATTCCAAAAAAAAGGAAACTGACCAAGCCGACTAAAGGCTCGGTTCAAAGAAGATTGGAAGGTAAATCAAAAAAAGCCGATATTAAAAAGAATCGAAAGCGGATTAGAAAAAATGATTTGGATTAGAACTTTCATACTCCTCTTACTTCTATTGTTCACAGGCAATAACTTTGGGCAACAGCAAGCTCCAAGGCTATTCAGTGATGTAATTATGTCTCAGCAAATTGACACGTTGAGATTGCAATTCAACAATAATAAGTTTTTTTATGAAAAATATGAACTCCAAACCCTTGTTGCACTATCTTTTTATCCTGAATTAAAAGACACCGAAATCAGTTTTAGAAGAAGAAAACTAAAAACCACTATGGTTGCAAGACCAAAAGGAATGAATGTTTTTAGAGGTAAAGGGAAAAGACATTACATTATATACATAAATGATTTTCCTTCGGCCAAAATATCCCCAGACAGTGTTTCTTTCAATGCGCAAATAGGAGTTATTGGTCACGAATTAGCTCATTTAGTTGAGTATCAGAATATCTCATCATTGAAAATGTTGTATGTTGGGCTTTCCTATTTTAACAAAAAGTTCAGGGCTAAATTTGAAAGAGCTACAGATTTAAGAACAATTAATCATGGTTTACTCTGGCAATGTTATGATTTTGCTTTGCATGTTCATAATAACAGTATCGCTCCCACCGAATACATTAACTACAAGAAAAATTTCTATATGAGTCCAAAAGAAATAAAAGAGCAAAGTAATTAGTCGATTAACCTTATTCTGATCTTCTCTATTTTGCAATACAGGGCATATAGACAAAATAATTACGCACAATGACATAGACTAAATGAAAGGAAATGATTGTTTATCGATACCAACCCGATTAATTTACTTTCCGGTAAAATTTAGGATAAAAGCAGTGTAGGAACCTCTAAGTTTCTCCCAAGAATTTTCAGTCTTTATATTTTTTAAACCATGGCTATACCTAATCTCGGGAGACAAGTAAAACCACTTTAAGTCTATATCTAGCCCCAATGAAATATCTCCAGACAATGCGCGTCTGGTGTCAAAATTATCTTCAGAATTACCACTGAAAGGTACCCTTAGTCCTGGTCCTAAATAAAAGTATGGGTTTACTTTTGAATCTCTTTTACTGAAATTCCATTTAGCATGAAGCATGAAATCAAGGTTGAATGGATCAAGCTTTAAGGTCTTTCCATTTTGCTCAGCGGTTGTATAGTTAATTGATAGTTCAGCCCTCGAAATAAGTGTAAATTTTTCTTGGATTTTAAGCTCTCCAAAAACCCCTAGTCTAAAACCAGGAGCATTATATACCGTTGTTGGATATTTTGTAAAGGAATCAATACAGGAGTAATTCTTTACGAGTGAATAATCACCTCCCATATTAAAACCTAAATTAGGTGTAATCGTTATGATTAATGATTCCTTTTCATTAGAATCGTTTGTCTGTGAATAGCAATATACTGAGACTATAGAAGCGACAAAAAACGAGCATAACTTTATCATTTTTACAGTTTTTGATGAATAGTAGATATTCCTATACGCTATTTGAATTTAGTTTTCTTTTCAACGGTTTAGGAAAGGAATTATTGTTATCCAATATAAAAAAACCCTTACAAAGCTCTGTAACAGAACTTTTGTAGTTGGAATGATTATATTAAAAAACCTAGCTTCATTAATAGTAAAAGCAATATTTTTTATCTTTTATCGTTACTGTATTAATGAAAAATAACCCTATGAAATTATTTACGCTTTGCATTTTATTAGTAGGTTTTTCATGTTTGAGTCATGCTCAAACGAAAACTCCGAAAGCTATGCCACCATTAAAGATGCTACCTAAAAAAGGAGAAGCTTCAAAAAAGATATTCGAACTACCATCTTCAACTAACTATTCTGTTTATGATTCAACAGGAAAATTTATTTCGAAAGGAAATGGACAGTTCATTGACTGCTCTAAACTTAATAAAGGAACCTATTTTATTCAATTCAATGGCACGTCTAAGAAATTTGTAATAGAGTAAACAGTAAAAAATAAAATTCCTCTGAAAAATCTACTTTCAAGAACCTTTGTACTTCCACCGGGACTCGAACCCAGATCTGTTGCTTAGGAGGCGACTATTCTATCCTGTTGAACTATGGAAGCAAAATACAAAGTTAAGTTTCTTATGGACCCCAATGAAATAAAGGAATTGAAAAATTAATCTACTATTTCTTTTTCTATTCCTCTTTTCTTTCGAATATTAATATTGACTACCTCAACAATTAATGAGAAACACACGGCAAAATATATATACCCTTTATTTATTTCTTCACCCAAACCTTCCAGCATCAGCATAAAGCCAATTAAGATCAAAAATGCCAAAGCTAAAACTTGCATGGTAGGGTATTTGTGTATAAACCGGCTAATTGCACCTGCAAAAATCATCATAACAACAATGGAAATAACAACCGCGATTATCATCAAGACAACCTCTTGCTTGTAAGCAATTCCAACTGCGGTTAATATTGAATCAAAAGAAAATATTAAATCAAGCAATATTATTTGCACTAGAATAGAACCAACAGAAACCTTTTTCTTTTTGTCTTTGGTCTCTTTGTGCCCTCTAATTTTTTCATGTATTTCAATCACACTTTTACCCATTAAGAATAATCCTCCCGCCAAAAGGATTAAATCTTTCCCACTAATTTCAACGTCCATTATAGTAAATAAAGTAGCGGTTAAGCCTAGTATTACATTAATAATTAACAATAAGCCTACACGAAAACCCATGGCCATCAACAATCCAATATTTCTTACCCGGGGTTGCTGTTTTTCAGGTAATTCATCTGTTACAATTGAAATAAAAATAATATTATCAATCCCTAAAACTATCTCTAATAAGGTAAGAGTCAGAATCGATAACCAGGCTTGTGGGTCAAGAAATATGTCCATTTAATGTAACTTTGGATGGCTAAATTAATACTTTGATTGTAATTTAAATCTATTTGTGTCTTATTGCTTATTTCTTATATCGCCTTTTCTTTATAATTAATCTCCGTTAAATGCCTGGAATCATCCGTTGGTCGGTTTCTTCATTAGTGTAAACAACCATCGTAAAATATAAAACGTCTTTATAATGTTAATACAATATTACAAGCGTGATATTTGGCATGTGAGTCTGACTGCAGGATGTACAGGAGCATTGCCTACGTATTACAAATCAAACAAAAGTTAAAACCCTCAAATAGAATTCTATTTGAGGGTTTATTTGTTTTAGGGCTTTGCAGAAACCTGATCCTTTGTTGCCTTTTATAGAGTAAAATCGTTTTGTTACAAAAAAAGGCCTATCATTTATGATAAGCCTTCATAATATATTAAAGTATTAAGTTTTAAACCTCCTCGTCAAATCCTTTTTTTGCGAATTTTGCTTTTGCCATTTCCATTGCACCCCAATGCGCCCAAACTCCGACAAATCCCATTACAAAAATTAATGGCCAAAACGCCAAACCGAAAAAACAGATAAATAATGCACTACCTATGAACATAACTTGTAATTTTGAAATCTTTAGGCGAAGTTAAAATAAAATTTTACATATATGGATTATAGAATCGAAAAAGATACGATTGGAGAGGTAAAAGTTCCCAGCGATAAATATTGGGGAGCTCAGACCGAAAGGTCAAGGAATAACTTTAAAATAGGACCATCTGCCTCAATGCCGATTGAAATAGTGCATTCTTTTGCCTATTTAAAGAAAGCTGCTGCGCATGCAAATTGTGAACTAGGCGTATTACCTTCTGACAAACGAGATTTAATTTCTAAAGTGTGTGAAGAAATTATTGAAGGAAAATTAAATGACCAATTTCCTCTGGTAATATGGCAAACAGGTTCTGGAACGCAAAGTAACATGAATGTTAATGAGGTTGTTGCGCACAGAGGACACGAATTAGCAGGGAATAAAATTGGAGAGGGCGAAAAAACGCTATCTCCAAATGACGATGTAAATAAATCGCAATCGAGTAATGATACATTTCCTACAGGGATGCATATTGCTTGTTATAAAATGATTGCGGAAAAAACAATCCCAGGAATTGAACAATTAAGAAATACACTACAGGCTAAATCAGAGGCATTTAAAG
>Ga0209630_10002854_pt1 | contig 16226 bp, 15 predicted proteins | sample COG_01_FD_184745 | JGI IMG/M metagenome (GOLD analysis project Ga0209630, IMG submission 184745) | Pelagic Microbial community sample from North Sea - COGITO 998_met_01 (SPAdes) (version 2) | ecosystem: Environmental > Aquatic > Marine > Neritic zone/Coastal water | place: Helgoland, sampling... | reverse complement strand
CGGATCGTCCGAGACCAGTCCGGCCGAGAGGCCGTAGCGGGTGTCGTTGGCGGCGGCGACGGCGGTCTCGAAGCTCGGGACGCGGATCACCTGCAGGAACGGCGCGAACATCTCCTCGTCCAGCACCTTCAGGCCCGTGACGTCGATGATGGCCGGCTTCACAAACGCGCCCGGCAGGTTGTCCACCGGACCGCTCGCGCGGATCACCTTCGCGCCCAGATCGATGCGCTGCTGCAGGGCCTGAAGCGCCGCGTTGGCGGCCTTCTCCGAGATCAGCGGCCCGGCATAGGGCTCGGGCGACGAATCCCACGGCGCGAAGACCAGCCGGTCCGACAGCGCCGCCACGGCCTCGACGATCGCGTCGCCCTGCGGTCCCTCGGGGATCACCAGACGCCGGGCGCAGGAGCAGCGCTGGCCGGTGGTCACGAAGGCCGACTGGACCACGATCCCGGCGACGGCCTCGGCGTCCGCCGCGTCCCAGACCACCAGCGGATTGTTGCCGCCCAGCTCCAGCGCCAGGATCACATGCGGATCGTCGGCGAACTTCTTTCTGAAATAGGCCCCCGCCGCGCCCGAGCCGGTGAACATCAGGGCGTCGATCTTCTGGTCCAGCAGGGCCGCGCCGGTGTCGCGCCCGCCCTGGATCAGGTTGAACACCCCGGTCGGCAGGTCCGCCTCGGCCAGGCATTCGGCCATCAGCTGACCGGTCAGGGGCGTCTCTTCCGACGGCTTGAAGACGACGGTGTCGCCCGCCAGCAGGGCGGGGACGATATGGCCGTTGGGCAGGTGGCCGGGGAAGTTGAACGGGCCCAGCACCGCTGCCACCCCGTGCGGACGGTGGCGCAGGGTGGCGTGACCGAAGGCGGTCTCGGTCGTCCGCTCGCCGGTGCGCTCGTCATAGGCGCGGATCGAGATGTCGACCTTGCCGGCCATGGAGGCCAGCTCGGTATTGGTCTCCCACAGGGCCTTGCCGGTTTCGCGACTGATCGCCTCGGCCATCTCGGGCGCGCGGCGTTTCAGGATGGCCTGATAGCGCTTCACCGCGTCGATGCGGTCCTGACGCGGCCGGTCGGCCCAGTCGGGGAAGGCGGCGCGGGCGGCCTCGACGACGGCGGCGGCGTCAGCGGCGGAGGCGGCCTTGCCCTCCCAGACGGTTGCGCCGGTGGCGGGGTCGGTCGACTGGAACACGGTCATGATTGCACTCAGGCCTTGATACGTACGGTGTCGCCCGCCCGGACCTTCAGGGCGTCGGCGGTTTCAGTCGAGACGGTGGCGACGTCGCCGTCCAGAGCGACACGCTGGCGGACCGCGCGGAAGGCCCGGACGCTGTCGGTCGAGATCAGGGAGGGCAGCTCGGCCTCGACCTCGGCGGCGATGGCCACCGTCATCGACCGGGCGTCGCGGACAGTGCGGATATTGTCTCGGCCGCAGGCGACGGTCGGGCCCGCGTCGAAGATGTCGATCAGGCCGTTCGGCCGGAAGCCCTCGCTCTCCAGCAGGGCCATGGCCGGCACCCCTTGCGGGTGGACCTTGCCGATCACCGCCCGCGCCGGCTCGGGCAGGAGGTCGACATAGATGGGGTGGCGCGGGGCGAGGTCGAGGATGAACTGCTTGTCCGTCGACCCCGTCATCATGTCCGCCTGGTCGAACGGCATGGGGAAGAATTTGTGCGCCACATGGTCCCAGAAGGGGCAGGCGCCGTCGGGGGTGAAGACGCCGCGCAGCTCGGCCAGCACCGTATCGGCGAACAGGTCGGGCTCGGCCCCGATCAGCATGTAGCGCGACTGGCTAAGCAGCCGACCCGCGCCGCCCTTGCGCCGATCCGCCTTGAGGAACAGGGACCCGACCTCGGTCCAGCCGGTGCATTCATTGACCAGCACCAGGGTCTGGTGCTCGAGCCGGATGTTCAGCGACGGCGAGGAGGAGGCGTTGTTGACGACGCGATAGGAGAAGAAGGGCCGCTTCAGTCCCACCGCCGCCTTGACGCTGCCGATGCCGTCGATGTCGCCGGTGTCGCTCTCCTCGAGCATCAGGGTGTACCAGCGCTGCTCGGGCGGCAGGGCGCCCGCGAAGCTGTCGCGGCTGAGGTCCAGACGCTCGGTCAGCTGGTCCGGATCCTCGGGCAGGCTGGTGAAGCCCGGGCCGGACAGGATGGCCAGCTCCAGCAAATGGTCGAGGTCGGCGGGCAGGGCAGGTCGGACGACGAGCATTTCTTACATCGTCTCCAGACGCAGGGACTTCAGGCGATGGGCGTCGATCTCGCCGCTCGCCAGCTTACAAAGGATCAGGGCGCTGAGTTGCGCGCGCTCGACGAAGCTGTCGGGCCAGGCGAACTCGCGGTCCGAATGGATGTCGCCGCCGCGGACACCCAGGGTGTCGATATTGGGCAGGCCCGCGGCGTGCAGGTTGTTGCCCTCGCACACCCCGCCCGACGGCGTCCAGGCGAGGGTCTGGCCCAGCAGGGCGCCGGTCTCGCGCACGGCTTCGAACAAGGCGGTCTGGCTGGCGTCCATCGGTTTGGGCGCGCGGGTCATGCCGCCGTGCAGATCCAGCGTGAGCCCCTCGAACGGCGGCGTCGCGGCGATTTCGCGCACGGCGTCGGTGACCCAGGCGGCGGATTGCGCATCGGGGACGCGGACGTTGAACCGCACCACGGCGTTGTCGGCGACGACGTTCAGGGCGCCGCCGCCCGAGATCTTGGCGACATTGACCGTCACCCCCTCGCGGCGGCCGTTCAGGGCGTGCAGGGCGGCGGCGATGATGGCCGCCCCGGCGACGGCGTTGGCGCCCTCATGGAAGGCCCGGCCCGCATGCGCCGCCTTGCCCGTGACGATCAGGTGGAAGTTGCCGCTGCCCTTGCGCTCCCCGGCCAGCGTCCCGTCGGCCAGCGCCGGCTCATAGGTCATGCCGACATGACCGGCGGCGCCCAGCTTCGCCAGCAGGGGCGCCGACGCAGGCGACCCGATCTCCTCGTCCGGCGACAGCAGGACGGTCCAGCCGACATTGGCCCGATCGGGGTGGCTTTCGAACGCCTCCAGCGCCGCCAACATCACCGAGATGCCGCCCTTCATATCGGCGACGCCTGGCCCGTTCAGGGCGCCGTCGGCGCGCACCGCGACCGACCGGAAGCCGCTCTCGGCGGGGAAGACGGTGTCGTAGTGGCCGGTGAGGACGACCTGCACAGGCGCCTCGGGACGGGCGGTGATCTGAAGGGCGTCGGCATGGGCCTCGGCCCTGACCGAACCGTCGTCGCCGACGGTCGTGGAGCCCTGGGTCGGAATGCGCACGACCTCGGCGGGCAGGCGGCGCGATTCGCCCTCCAGCACGTCCAGCATGGCGTTCAGTCCGGGCGCGTTGCGGCTGCCCGAGTTGATCCCGGCCCAGTCCACGGCACGGCCGATGATCGTGGCTTCCCGCGCCGCCACATGGTCCAGCACGGTCTGATCGGGGGCAAGAATCCGCATCGGCCGGACCCTAGGCGTCTTGTATGAAAAGGTGAAGGTCGGCGGTTTCGCCGCGTCGTTCGGCAAGCTAGGGTTGCCCTCTGTCAGCTTGAGGAAGCACCCATGACCTATCTGTTGCCGACCACTCCGATCACCAACGAGGCCGAGGCCACGAAGGCCGCGCGCGCGAGCGCCATCGCCATTCTCATCGGCGTCATCTACGGCGTTTTCAGCATTATCCTGACCTGGACGAGCATGGCCGCGATCAAGGCGGCGGCGACGGCCTCGGCCGCGGCGAGCGCCCAGCCCGGCGGCCCGGACGCCGCCATGGTCGCCGAGGTGGCGGTCCAGAGCGCCCTGTGGATGGGCGTCGGCTTCACCGTGATCCAGGCGATCCTGGCCTTCGTGCAATGGCGCCGGCCCAACAAGATCATCGCCATCATCTTCCTGTGCCTGATCGCCTTCGGCATTCTCAGCACCCTGGCTTCGGTCGCGATGATGAGCTCGGGCGCGATCCCGACCGGCAGCGCCCCGACCACGCCGATGTGGCAGATCGTCCTGGGTCTGGTGGTCATGGTCGTCGAGGCCGTGCTGCATATCACCGGCCTGAAGGGCATCTCGAAGCTCGACAAGATCCAGATGGAAGCCGCCAACGCGGCCTACTGATTTGCCCGTTACGCTGTTCCACAATCCCCGCTGCAGCACCTCGCGCAATGCGCTGGCGCTGCTGCGGGAGCGGGGCGTCGAGCCCGAGATCGTCGAATATCTGAAGACCGGTTGGGACGCGGCGACGCTGAACCGGCTGTCGGCGGAGACGGGCGGGCCGCGCGGCCTGCTGCGGACCAGGGAGGAGGGCGCCAAGGCCCTCCTCGCCGCCGACGCCAGTGACGCCGCCATCCTGAAGGCCATGATCGCCGAGCCGATCCTGGTCGAACGCCCCATCGTCGAGACCGGCAAGGGCGCCCGCATCGGCCGTCCGATCGAACGGGTGCTGGAGGTCCTTTGAGCGGCGACCCTCTGGCCGCCTTCATCGGAAAATGGACCCACCCCGGGTCTTCGCCTGAGCCGATGCCCGACGGATGGCGGTCGAAGGTGGAAGCCGCCTTGGGCGTCCGCCTCCCCGATGCGCTCGCTGCCAGCCTGTCCCGGTACGGCAGGCCCGCGCCGACCATCGCCCTGCTTCACAGCATCACCGAGAACGATCTCTATCTTTCAGACGTCGCTGATTTCCTCGTCCCGGAGGACATGATCTCTTCGACGCAAAGCGGGCGCGAGATGGGGCTGGCGCCGGAGTTCGCGGCCTTCGCCAACGACTGCATGGGCAATCTGTTCTGCGTGCGCAGCGACGACGCGGCGATCTGGCGGTTCGACCACGACCCCGGCGACACGCGCCAGGAGACGGATTCGTTCGACGCCTGGATCGAGGCTTTCAACGCGGTCCCGTTCGTCGACCCGGACGAGTGATCACCCGGACGATCGAGCAGGCCCATCGCCCGGTCAGTTCCGGTTCGGCCGACTGTCCGTCCGGCCGCCCGGATTGCGGCTCTGCCGGCGCCAGCGAATCGACAGGGTGGCGTCGCCCGTGCCCCCGACCTTGGAGCTGACCGCCAGGTTGCGGCGGATCTGCCATTCGACATTGACCGCCGCCCCGCCTTCGCCGCCGCCGATGATCTCCAGATAGACGTTGTCGGTAATGTAGCGGCCGCCGGCTACCGTCAGGGCCGAAGCCTGCCCGCCGAACGACAGCCGGTCCAGCCCGGCCAGCTCGCGCAGGTTGCCGACCACATCGAAGCCGCCGCCGCCCGCGAGCGAGGCGACCCCCGAGGCCAGCTGGGCCGCCTCGAACGGCGACAGCTGCGAGGCCGAGCGGCCGAACAGCACCTGGGACAGGATTTCGTCCTGGGGCAGGGCGGGGGTGGAGGTCAGTTCGATCTTGGGCGTGTCCGCCGTGCCCGTGACCTTGATCGTCGCCGTCAGGGTCGGGTCGTCCCGCGTCGCCGACAGGTTCAGTCGGATCAGCTTGGGATCGGTCGACAGGGCCACCGTGCCCTGATCGTCGAATACGAACCGCTTGCCCGCGAACTCATAGTCGCCGCGCACGACGTTGGCGTTCCCGGTCAGGACCGGTTGGGCGATGGTGCCCGTGACCTGGGCGTTGACGCGCATCTCGACGTTCAGCCCCCGGCCGACCACGCGGATATCGCCGCCCGGTGAGGTCAGCCGGATGTTCAGCCCGAACTGCGGACCACGCTGTTTGGCCGTATCCGCTTCGGGCGGATCGCCGCCGGGCCGGTTGATCTCGACCACATCCATGCCGACCACGCCGTTCACCCCCGGCGGATTGGCCTCGATCTTCGCATCGTCGACAGCGATCTGGCCGGTCAGGGTGATGTTGCCGTCGGCGCCGCGCACCACGGTGATCGGGCCGGAGGCATGGGCCTCGGCGATGTCGTTGTCGATGATCTTGAATTTCGTCAGGGCCAGTTCGAAGCTGGAGCCCGAGCCCTCGCGCAGCCCGATGCGGCCGTCGCCGGTGACGGTGCCCTTGTCGCCGTCGTTGGCGCTGAAGGTCTCGATCAGGGCGGTGGTGTCGTCGAAGCGGCTCGCCATGGTCAGGGCGTTCAGCCTCAGGCCCGTGGCGTTGTCGCGGAAGGCGCCCTCCTTGACATCCAGCCGGCCGTTGATGCGCGGCTCGGCGATGGTGCCGGCGATGGTCGCATTGCCGTTGACCTGACCGGCCAGGGAGCGTTCGCCGCCCAGGAACAGGTCCCAGATCGGCTGGATCTGGCCCTGGATCGACACCGTGCCCGACATCGGGCGGGTCCGCACCACAGCCAGTCTCAGCGGCGCGGCTGAGGCCTCGACCGGCAGGGTCAGGTCGACATTGGCCCGCACCTCGGTGTCGTCATTGGCGGCGGCGACCACGTGCAGGACATCGTTGTTCAGGGTGGCGTTCAGCGTTCCGTCCACGGCCAGGCCGCGCGGGGCGTCGACGCTGCGGATCTGCTTCAGGGTCACATTGGCCGTGCCGTCCAGATTGTCGCCGGCGCCGCGCAGCGAGACCTTGCCGGTGATCTGACCGCGCAGGTCGGAGACCAGCGAGCCCAGCTCGACGGCGCTGAGATCGGCCTCGATCACCGCCGCGTTGGAATCCTGACGCAGCTCGCCCAGCAGGACGCCGCCGCCGACGTTCAGGTCGACGCGCGCCACCTTGCCGTCTCCGGCCAGGGCGATGACCGCCGGATTGCGGGTTGTGAAGCTGATCTCGCGCACCCGGCCGCCGCCCCTCAGGGTGACGCTCTGGTCCGAGTTGTTGGGGCGGGAATAGACGCCGGAGCCGTTGAACTGGATCGGCACGTCGCCGCCGACGTCCAGCGCCAGGGTGAAGGGCAGGCGGGACAGGGTTCCGTGACCCTTCAGATCCAGACTGCGGATCGTATAGGTCGAGCCCGTCAGGCGGGCGTTCTTGGCTGTGACATCGAGGATGGCCGTGTCGTCTCCACTGCCTTCGGTCAGGCGCACGCGGCCCTCGGCGCTGCCCGAGGCGATGAAGGCGCCGGGCCGGGCGCTGAAGGTCAGGTCGGCGCTGGACGGAATGCTGTCGGACAGGGAGATCGCCCCTTGCGCCTTCACCCCGCCCGCATCGACATCGACGTCGGTCAGGCGGATGGCCTTGGCGCCCAGGAAGAAGCTGCCCGATGCGGCGGCGGGGCCGTAGTTGGAGGCGCTGGTGATCGTCACCCGGCCGTCGGAGGCATCCAGGCCTTTCCGGAAGCTCAGGATCAGCTGGGTCTGGGTCAGTTTCAGCGGCCCGGCGTCGACCTTGTCGAAGCCCGCCGTCAGATCCACGCGCGGTTGGGCCAGGGTGCCGGTCAAGGCGCCGTTGCCGACCATGGCGCCGTCGATGGCCACTGGCCCGACGCCGAACGGCCCACGGGCGTTCCAGTTGAGCGCCAGCCTCAGCGTGCCGTCGAAGCCCATCAGGCCCCGGGCCGCGGCCTCGCCCATGGTCCCGGTGACCAGCAGCTTGTCGACCGTCAGCTCATGCTCCATCCGCCCGTCGAACTGGACGCGCGGGGTCGGACCCAGCAAGCGATCGAGTTCGGCGAGGCCCGTCAGCACCTTCACCCCGCGCCCGTCGAAGCCCAGCCGCCAAGGCTGGCCCGAACGGTTGGAGGCGGTGATGGTCCCGGCCAGCTGGCCGCTGGCGCCCTTCTGCACCCGGCCGATGTCGGTGATCCGCGCCGAGCCCCGGAAGCCCAGGCCGCCGGTCAGGTTGCGCGAGCCTGTGCCGTTCACAAGCAATCCCTGACCGACCAGATTGAGTTTCTCGAACAGGATGGCGCCGTCCTTCATCCGCGCCGCCTCGACCTTCAGGTGCGGGGTCGCGCCGAACAGGGCGCCGATGACGCCCTCGGTGGAGCCGCCGTTGGTGACCAGGTCGCTGTCCAGATCCATCCGGCCGTTCTTGACCTGGATGTTCAGGGGGCCGGTCATCCGCGTCGCCTTGTAGCTGGCGATGTCGGCGGCCAGCATGGTGGCGCGGCCGGTCAGGGTCCAGGTCGCCGCGTCGCCGCGGAAGACGCCGCTCCAGGCCGTGCGCCCGCCCAGGGTCAGGCCCAGCAACCGGGTCAGGGAGCCGGTCTCGACCTCCAGCTGGACCCCGTCGGGCGCGGACCGGTCCGACATCCGGATCAGGCCCCGGGCGTTGGAGTTGAAGTTCTCGGAGATGAAGCGCCAGCCGACGCCCTGATAGCCCTTGCGGGTCGCGTCCGGCACGGCGGCGAAGCCGAAGCGGGCGGTGCGGCCGATCCGGCGCACGAAGGGCTCCAGCAGGTCCGAGCCGCTGAAGTCGGCGAAGCCCGAAATCCGGGCGCCCGCCTTGCCGTAGTGGCCCTTGACCACCAGAGGAACGAACTGGCCGGTCTTCACCGTCGCGTCGACGATCTCGCCGTTGATGATCGCGACGGCCGAGAAGGGCTGGTCGGGCGAATAACCCAGCGAGCCGGCGATGGGGCCTCCTTGAGCCTCATTGGCGCGCAGGTTCAGGCGCAGGTCCTCAGGCTTGCCGCCGAAGGTCGCGGTCATGCGTAGATAGTCGCCCGGCCGGTTCAGGCTGTAGGCGTTGACCTCGGCGTCCTTGTTCCCGAAGCGCGGGATCTTGGCCGAGCCCGTCAGCCGCCACTTGCCGTATTCCTTGGAGAAGCCCTCCAGCAGTTCGATATTGGCGGCGAACCGGTCGATGTCGACGCTGATCGGCATGGGCTGGGACGGCTTGCCGTCCGGCGGATCGATCTCGGGGCGACGGATCAGGGTGATCCTGTCGGCGCTGATCTCATCGGCATGGAAACGGCGCGTCAGCAGCGGCAGATAGGACCAGTCGACGCGCACGTTGCGGGCCTCCAGCCAGACGCCCTTCTTGTCGGTGATGGTGACCCGGTCCAGGGTGAAGTCGTTGAACAGGTCGCCCTTCAGCCCCTCGACATTGATGCGGCCATAGCGGCTGATCTTGGTCCCGGCGACGAAACTGGTCACCAGTCCGCGCCCCGAGTCCGACAGCAGATACATCCGCCCGCCGATCAGGCCGAGCAGCAGGATGACCACCAGCGACGCCGTCACGATCCCGGCGACGAAGGCCGCCAGTTGCAGCCGGGTGCGCTTGCGCACCTCATGCTTGGCCGGGGTGTCCGGATCGGCCTTGAAGGCCTCGACGATGTCGGGTTCCTCGGTCAAAACGCCTGACCGATGCTGATGTAGATCTGGAAGTTGCTGTCGCCCTCACGCGGGGACAGGGGGAAGGCGAGGTCTGCGCGGACCGGGCCGAACGGCAGTTTGAACCGCGCCCCGACGCCCGCGCCATAGCGCATATTGGTCAGGTTGGGCGTCTCCTGGAAGCCGACGGCGCCGGCGTCGAGGAAGGCCACCGCCTGCCAGCTCTCGCCGATGTCGCGCCGCACCTCGATAGAGCCCTCGAACAGCGACAGGCCGCCGCGCGGGGTGTTGTCGGGCAGGCGCGGGTTGACGCCCTGGTACTCATAGCCGCGCACCGAGCCGCCGCCGCCCGAGTAGAACAGACGGTCCGACGGCACCGTCAGCTCCTGACCGCCCAGGATCGAGCCGATACGGACCCGTCCGGCCAGAACCGTGTGGGCGTTCTTCTCGACCGGGACATACATCGTCCCCTGCATCTCGGTGCGCAGGAACAGCACCGTGTCCTCGCCCGCCACCGCCGTCGGCTGGACGTTCAGGGTGACGCGATATCCCTGCGTCGGGTTCAGCGGATTGTTCGACTGGTCCAGATAGGCGCTGGCCCGGCCCGTCAGGATCGCCAGGTCGCGGTCGAAGCTCAGCGGCGCCTGGGTGATCGGGTCGTAGCGGTTTTCGAAGTACCGGCCCGCGTCCAGACCGACGCCGTAGCTGTAGTATGACGTTCGGCCGATGCGCTGCTGCAGGTCCGCCGCCGTCGCCAGGGCGGTGCGGCGGTAGGCGTTGGTGTCTTCGTTGACCGCGGCGACGGACAGCTTCAGCGTCTGCCCCGGATGGCGCCAGTGGGGCAGGGACAGGTCGACGCCCAGCCGGCTGTCGATGTTGGCGGCCCGCGCCTGGAATTTGATCGTGTCGGCGCGGTTGTAGTGGTTGAACCAGGTCCAGATCAGATCGACGCCGGAGCCTTCGGCGGTCGAGAAGCTGGCGCCGGCCTCCAGGGTGCGGCGCGGCCGGTCGTTCAGGCTGACGATCACCGGACGGTGGCCGTCGGCGTTGATCTGGTCGGCCGGGGCCAGGGCCACGCCGACGCCGTCATAGACGCCGGTGTCCAGCAGGCGCCGCTCCAGCTCGGCGACCTGATCCGGATCGAAGACGTCGCCCTCCTTCCAGGGGGCCAGGCCCGCGACCCAGTTCGGATTGGTCGAGCCCTCGGTGTCCAGCTTGACCCCGTCCAGCCGAACAAGATCGCCCGAGACGATGTTGTAGGTCGGCTGCACCGTGAAGGTCGCATGATCGACCACGACGCGGCGCGGCTGGGTCTTGGCGTCGGCATAGCCCCGGCGGGTCAGGCCGGCGACGATGCGGCCCTCGGCGGCGATGACGTCCACGGCGCGGCCCGGCTCGCCGACCGTCAGGCCCATCTCGTCCGAGACGGCGCTCTCGACGGCCGGTGTCGGCGCCGGGGCGGCCCAGGCGATCATCGGGCCGCTGATCAGGAAACGCGGGCCGGGGATGACGTTGATCGCGGCGATGGGGTTGTCCTCGCCCTCGACCACATCCTCGACCGTCGCCTGATAATAGCCTTCGGAGCGCAGCAGGGCCTGGGCCAGCTCAACCGACGACCGGGCCCGGCGCCGGGCCTCGAAACGGTTGGCGGGCGCGTCGTTGACGTCGCCCACGGCGCGGACCAGCTGGGCCCGCAGCGCGCTGTCGATCTCGCCGCGAATCTGGGCCTTGGGTTCGGCGAGGGCAGGGGAGGTCAGGCCGGCGACGAGGCCAGAGGCGAGGACGGCGCCGATGAACGCGAGCCGCACGGCTTCAGTCCGGAACGGGCCCTTCCGACACCGGGGTCGGTCGGCCGGCTGGAGAGGCCGTGGAATCAAACTGGAGCCTTCGTCTGCCTGAAGCTCGCCCCCGGGATGCGAAGATCACCCCCTGATGGCGAGCATGTGGCGCGGATCAGTAGAACAGGGTTTCGCTTTCCGGCTTCACCGTCTCTTCGGACGGGCGCTGGTCGGGCGGCAGGGTTCCGTCGGTCGGCGGCGGAGGCGTGGGGACGGTGTCCGAAGCCGGCGCCGTATGATCGGGAGCGGCCGGAGCGGCCGGAACCGGCTCGGGCGGCGGCGGGGCGGTTTCGGTCTGGGGCTGACGATAGTCGTCGCAGCTGGCCAGAGCCGCCGCGCCACAGATGGCCATCGCCAGAATCAGTCGTTTCATCGCCGTCCTCCCCCGTCCGGCGAAAACGCGCCCCGGACAGACCCGTTCCATATCGCTCATCCGGCCCCCGGTCACCCCTGCCGTGGCGATTCCATGCGCCTGTTCTGCGACTTTCGGATCATTTCCTGCGTTGGAGATGCGATCACGGGCTTGACCCGAATGGCGCGATGCAACAGAAGGCCCCCCACCCCACGGCGCGTCCTTAGCTCAGTTGGTTAGAGCATCTGACTTTTAATCAGGTCTTGTTGTTGTAATTTCTAGGCAAATTACACAAACCGCGCGTTTTTCCACATGAATGAATTCAATCGGTTGGCGGAAGCGGGCAAACCGAAATAGGCTGTTTTTCTCCCGGTCGGCGGCACTGACTGGAGCGACGATCATGGTCAAGATGAGGTACCTGGGGCCGGGCCACCAGTGCCGGATGAAGCTGAAGCGGGCCTACGTCGATCTCAGGGATGAGGCTGATAGCTGTCAGCCGCTCGGGCCGCAGTACAACACCATCATCGGCCTGATGCGTCAGATCGACCAAACGCACCGGGATCTGTTCGGAGCGCCCGTCGCTTCCCCGGCGCCGGCTCATACGGCTGGGGAGGGATCCTGAAACGCAAAAGGCCCCGCCACCGAAGTGACGAGGCCCACTGGTTGCATTTTCTGCAAAGAGGTCAGCTGCCGTTCAGAGCGGTTTCTGCCTCCTTCAGCCCCCCGATCCACCGCTCGACATCCTCCACCAGCGTGAAGGCCAGATCGATCGGTCCCCGGATGGCCAGCGGGATCATGTTCCAGATCCCTTGCGGAAGGCCGTCACGAGCCTGACGGGCTTGGTTCAGCGCCACCATCAGCGGGGCGATCTTGGCGTCCAGCTCCAGGATGAGGCTCATTGGGCGATCCCCGGTGTATAGACGGTGCGGCCATTGACCGAGCGGGCGGTCAGCTTCTGGCCGCGCTGGCCCGGCCCGAACCCGACGTGGACCCAGTTGCCGAACTCCTCGATGATCTGGTCATAGCCGGTCAGGTGCTTGGCGAGATGGGCCGCGACCTGTGCCGGCGTTCCGAAGTCAGGGCAGACGAAGTCCACCGCGTGCCCCGTCCTGTGCGCCGAGGTCGCAGAGCCGCCCACCGCCTTGTTCACCGCCGGGCTGCGATAGCCGGACAGGACACGGATCGGCTCGCCTCCGAGGAGCTCCCGCACCTTCTCCATCCGGTCGGCGGTGAGGATGAGCTGATCGACGATCTCGGCCGGCGCCACGTTCGGGATGCCCTTGCGTGATGCCGTCGCCGAGAAGGTCATTTCGGCCAGCGTGAAATGAGCGCTCAGGCGCTGGGTCATGGTAGGCTCCGGATTGCGGGGAGGTTAGACGGCAGGCTCTTCGGCCAGCGGAGCAGCAGGGGGCGGCGGTCCGGCGCCTGCGATCTGGGCCAACGCGCCAGTCGCGGTTTTGCTGGCCTCGGCAGCGGCGTCGGAGACGGCCTTGGAGCCCACGCTGTTGCCCCAGCGGAACGCACCGTAGGCGACAGGGAGGCCCAGAAGGGCGGTTCCGAGGCTGGCGACGATCGGAGCGACCGCCGGGTCCAACTTGAAGAAGAACAGCCCCGCGAGGATGCCCCCCACCAGCGTCAGGGAATACACGACCACGATGGCGTCGAGGGTCTCGTAGTTGCGCTTCATGGCCGCCTCTGTCGCTGCTTCGACGGCGTCACAGTCGCCGTCTGGCTGGCCGGATCGATGACTGTGAACGCGCCGGGCTCCGTCGCCGCCGTCAGGTCATAGCCGTTGCGACGCAGGATGCTTTCGAGGCTCATCGAGCGCTGCCGCTCGTCCCGAAGTTCGCCGCGAAGGGTATCGATTTCGGCCTTAAGCTCCGCCACTTCGCCCCGAAGGCCGGCCATCTGGTTTTCGGCGGCCTTGTTGAGCGCTTCTTGAAGCTGGGCGGTCGCGGCGAGGATCGACGCCTCGCCTGGTTTGCGCCCGTTTAGCCACGAGAACAGGCCGGTGATCCCCGCGCCCCCCCCTGCGGCGACCACCAGCTCGACGATGTCCCGGGCGCGTTCAGGCAAAGGCGACACTCCACACTCAGGACACAGGACGGACGATGTCGCCCGCGATGACTTGGGCGATCAGTCGACCTACCGCGCGATACATGAAGGCGGTGTGGTGGATGCGGTCCCGGACCCGGCAATCCGAGGCGTCCGGCGCTGTAACGAACGTGGAGAGGATCTGACCGGTGATCTGCTGAAGGTCCGCCACCAGCGCGCCGCGTCTTGCCGCGATGTTCCGGAACGCGGCCCTGAGGGGGGCGGCGTCCTCGGCATTGGCCGTTGCGAAGCCGTTGGGCGTCTGGTTGGCGTTGAGCCACAGGCTGGGGATGACCACGACCGCGCGCCGCCCACCGGCATCGACGATGTCCAGCATGGCCTCCAGATTGGCCATGGAAGCGGACAGGGGCGATCCGCCCTGAACGTCATTGGTCCCGGTGTAGATGACGATGTAGTTTGCAATACCCAGTCCCTTGTCCTGCATCGCATTCAGGGCGTTCAGACTGTTCTCCCCGGGGACGGCATAGTTTTCGACGTTGAGGACCCGGATGCCGAATGACCCGTCCAGCGCCTCGCGGAACGCGTCGGTCCAGACGCCATAGAACGGGGCCGATTGGCTGTCGCCGAACACCCGGACCACGGTCTGCTGCTGGCCGCCGAACACGGTCGCGGTGCGCTCGGTCCAGTAGGAGGCGGTCGGCTTAATGGCCGGACCACTGGCGAAGACGCCGAAACCGACGTCGGAGATCGTCTCGGACCCGAGGTTGAAGCGATAGACCTCGGTGCCGTTCATCAGCACGGCGCCCCAATGGGTGTCGTAGACGCGGACGGACCATTCCGAGTTCGCCGCCAGCCACTGCGGATGGTCGTTATAGCCACCCCAGGTCACCGTGACCTGAGAGACCGCCACGCCCGTGTTCTTGATCGCCAGCGTCGCGTCGCTGTTGCCCGCATAGACAGCCAGATACCCGCCGCTGTGCTTGACGAAAGCGCCGCGGGAATAGTCGCCCTGACTGAAGACCGTGGACAGTTCCTTGCCGCCTGCGGCCGAGCGGAAGCCGACATGCCAGACGCCGCCCACCGTCAGGTCCCAGCTGACCACTCCATCCGACTCCTCGGGAAGAGTGTCCGTCGTCCAACTGTCTCCGGCGGGGAAGGACACCTGCTCGAAGGTCAGGTCGTCCGACACTGCCTCATAGGTGTCCCTGACCAGATCGGCAGCGTTAAGCCAGATCGCCTTTTCGGAGAAGGGCTTGTTGAAGCCGGTAGCGAGTTGGTTGTCGTAGACCACGCCCGCACTGGACACGGTGACCGGAACCGGGGTGCGAGCTACCGTGGTCACGGACCGCAGGTCGATGTTGCCCTTCAGGCTGGAGTTGGTCTCGGCGGTGATGGCCACCCCGGAAATGTCCGTCAGGGTCTCGCCGACATTGTAGGTCTTTCCGCCCGTCAGGACGATTTCACCGCCCTGATCGAGGATGTAGGCCCGCGCGCCGACGACGGCGTCGCGGTCATTGGCGACACCGTCCCCTACGGCCCCAAGCTGTTCATACCGAACAAGGCTCTCGACCAGAGACCACCACCCGCCGTCGCCCGTCTGGATCTTGCCGCCATGGGCCGGTTCGGAGCCGACGCGGCGATACAGGCCGCCGCCGCCGTCGCCCGGGGTCAGATAGCCGGCCGTCCGGAGAAAGGCCTGCTCTTCGTCCAGAACCAGAGCTGGAGCAGGGCGCGGCGGAAATCGGCCGCCATGACGCCGCGCCGGCCACCCCGGTCGGTCTGGACGCGCTGGAATACCTGGATGCCGCCCGTCAGGGTCGGTTCAAGGGCGTCTCCGTGGGTCTGGACTGTCTCGACCGTATCACTGGAGGGATCCAGCAGGACGCCGTCTGGATAGTCGGCGGCCGGACCAGCATGGGGAAGTCGATCTTTCAGACCGTTATCCCGCAGGCCATCGCCGAACAGGCCAAGGGCGTCCTGATGTTCTCGCTCGAGATGCCCCGGCGCGAGGTTCAAGCCCGGTTGATCGCCAGCATCGCCTACGACCCCAACCTGACGCCCTATGAAGGCGACGGGGGCAATGTGGAGTTCGCAGACCTCCTGAGGGGCCACGGCACCCGCCAGCAGCGCGACAGGGCCGACAGCGCCGCCCGCAAGCTGGCCAGCCTGCCGATGTCCGTGGTCGACCGTGGCGGGCTCTCGCTGGACGACATCATCAACCAGTCCCGCCGTCAGGTGCGGGCATGGGAGAAGGCGGGTGTCGAGCCCGGCGCCATCGTCATTGATCACCTGGGGCTGGTCTCATCCCGCACCCAGAGGGACAGCAAGGCCGCCGAAGTCGCCGACACCGTTGATCGGTTGAAGGCCGCGGCCAAGCAGATCGGCGCCCCCATCATCGCCGCCGCTCAAATCAACCGGGGGCCGGAGAGCCGAAACGACAAGCGCCCCACCATGGGCGACCTGAACTGGTCGGGCTCCATTGAGCAGATCGCCGACCTCGTCTGCCTGATGTATCGCGACGCCTACTACCTCCAGCGTTCGCCCAGCCAAGAAGACCGAGACCGCGCCTTCATCGACAAGTTCGAGCTGGAACTGATCGTCCCGAAGAACCGCAGCGGCCCGACCTGCACCCTGCACGCCAAGATCGACACCGCCTGCAACGCCATCTGGGATGTGCCGGAAAACCAGCGGAGAGCCGCGTGAGCGCCGCGCTCGTCAAGAGGCTGGCCGACGCCGGGCTGGACGCGCAAGCCATTGTGGCTGCGCTGGAGGCGTTCGAGGCCGTGGAAGAGGAGCGCCGCGCCGCCAAGCGCGAGGGCAACCGTG
>Ga0209630_10002849_pt1 | contig 16238 bp, 15 predicted proteins | sample COG_01_FD_184745 | JGI IMG/M metagenome (GOLD analysis project Ga0209630, IMG submission 184745) | Pelagic Microbial community sample from North Sea - COGITO 998_met_01 (SPAdes) (version 2) | ecosystem: Environmental > Aquatic > Marine > Neritic zone/Coastal water | place: Helgoland, sampling... | reverse complement strand
TGTGGTCTTTCAAATTATTCTGTTGGAATTTTTCATTTAATGAATCATGGATTTTTTAAAGCTTTACTATTCATGAGTGCTGGGGCAGTTATCCATGCTATTGCTGATGAGCAAGATATGCGTCGTATGGGGGGTTTAGTACAACTTATTCCTTTCACATATTGTATGATGCTTGTGGGATCGTTAGCATTAATGGGTTTCCCTTTTTTAACAGGATTTTATTCAAAAGATGTTATCATTGAGGTTGCTTATGCAAAGTATACTGTTAGTGGACACTTTGCTCATTGGTTTGGGTGTTTATCTGCATTTTTTACAGCTTTTTATTCTTTTAGACTAGTTTATTTGACTTTTCTATCACGGCCCAATGGTTTAAAGACAGTTATTGGCGGTGCGCATGAAGTACCTTTGACAATGGGTATTCCATTAATTGTATTATCCTTTGGTAGTATTTTTTGGGGTTTTTTAACAAAAGATATGATTATAGGTTTAGGTACAGACTTTTGGCAATCTTCGATATTTATTTTACCACAAAATCAATTGTTTATTGAATCAGAATTTATACCATCTTATGTTAAATTAATTCCTACGGTGTTAAGCTTTTCGGGTGCTATTTTAGCTATTGTTTTAAATCATTTTTATGCAAGTTTCTTATACCATGCAACTTTAACAGATTTTGGTTTAAAGATTTATGCTTTTTTAAATAAAAAATGGTATTTCGATAAATTTTATAATGAAGTTGTTAATAAACCCTTAGTTAGTTTTGGTTATTTTGTAAGTTTCCGTGGTATTGATAAAGGTATTGTTGAAATGTTTGGTCCTTATGGTTTAGTACAGTCTTTTACAGGTTTAATGAAAAAATGCAGTAAGTTACAAACAGGATACATTTATCATTATGCTTTTGTTATGTTGATCGGAATAGTTTTATTACTTACAACTACAAGTCTTTGGTTAAATTTACAAAATTATTTCTTTTTAGACTCTCGTTTATTGTTCATTTATGTAGTGGTGTTATTGTTTTATACACCTTCTAAATCTTCGGCGTAATAAGACGCACAAATCATAGAAATCTTCTATTTTATTATTTTTAATTAAGAAAATTAAAAGAAAAATTAGTATGTTTATACTTTCTCCGTTAGAGCAATTTGCTTTAAATACGTTAATACCTTTTGAAATTTTAGGTTATAATCTTTCAATAACAAATGCAACATTATTCCTAATTTTGTCATTTGTTATTTCTTATACTTTTTTACGTTTAGCTACTTTTGAAGCTACAGTTGTTCCTAATAATTGGCAGTATATGGCTGAGTCAATGTATTCTTTCGTAAATAATCAGTTAGTTGGTGATTTAATCAATCATGAGCGAAGTCGAGAATATTTCCCTTTTATTTTTGTTTTATTCGTTTTTATTTTTACGAGTAATGAGTTAGGTATGATACCTTATACATTTACTGTAACAAGCCATCTTATCATGACATTCACATTAGGTATTATGATGTTCGTTGGGGTTAACGTTGTAGCTTTCTCACAACATGGTTTACATTTTTTCAGTTTTTTCATACCACCTGGATGCCCAATGTGGATTGTTCCTGGGTTAATTGGAATTGAATTGATTTCTTACTTTTTCCGTGTTATTAGTATCGCAGTCCGACTTTTTGCGAACGTGATGGCTGGGCATGCTCTTTTTAAAATTTTAGCAGGCTTTGCTTGGACAATGTTATCTTTAGGTGTATTAGGTTATTTAGGGTCTTTTTTAATTTTGGTCTTTATTTTAGCTTTTACAGCACTAGAAGTGGCAATTGCCTTTATTCAAGCTTATATTTTTACATTATTAACGTGTTTATATTTATCAGACGCTATACATTTACATTAATTGTTGAGTAAAATACTATATTAAGCAGATATAGTATTTTATCTTCGGGTAATTAGCTCAGTTGGTAGAGCATCTTGCTTACACCGAGAAAGTCAGCGGTTCGAATCCGTTATTACCTACTATACATAGATGTTTTATTTATTTATAACATCTGAAATCAGGGCGACATGATTTGAACATGCGACCTCCTGTTCCCAAAACAGGTGCGCTACCAAGCTGCGCTACGCCCTGATACACTAAAAAGTTAATCAACTTTTTATACTATTTTTTAAAGGTTAAAAACAATATATATATTGAAAAAAAAAGATTTTTTTTATGTTACAAGCTGCTAAAATGATTGGTGCTGGAGCTGCAAGTATTTCGTTAATTGGAGCCGGAGTAGGTATTGGTACAGTATTTGCTGCGTTAATTCTTGCTTATGCACGAAACCCTTCTTTACAAGGACAGTTATTCACTTATGCTATGATGGGATTTGCTTTATCTGAAGCAACAGCATTATTTGGATTAATGATGGCTTTCATTATTTTATTCACGTAAGTTTTTGTTTATACTTAAATAGATCTTTTCTATTTAAGTATAATCCAAAAATAATACTAAATTCGTAAATAAAACATAAAGGAAATGCTAAACAGATCTGACTGAAAACATCTGGAGGTGACAATAGAGCACCAAGAATAAAGCATAAAATGACATTCCAAGTTCTGTTGTTTTTTAAAAGATTTGCAGAAATTATTTTTGTTTTTAATAAGACTGAAAATATTAAAGGTATCTGAAAACAGATTGAAAGGTTTGAGAAAACGCGTGTTATAAAAATAATATATTCATAAATTTTACCTTGAAAATTTAGATTAAATAGTTCCGTATTTAAGTTAAACCCATAATTAAAGAAAAAATTCCAGATAAGAGGAATAAAAAAATTATATGAGACAATGGTACTAACTATAAATAGACATAATGACATTAGTGTAATATTAAAAATAAACTTTTGTTCATATCTGTAAGTCCCAGGAATGATAAAATAATATATTTGATACATTATAAAAGGAACAGTTATACATAAGCTAAAGTATAACACCATAATGACAGATGAAAAAAAAACTTCCGACAAATCAGTATATATTAAAGACCCTATCTGACTAGTAGATATACTACTTAAAGGTTTTATTATATAGTATAAAAACTCCCCTAAAAAGTAATACATTACACATAAAACTAATGTGAAAGTTAAGAGAATATAAATTCCTCGGTATTTTAATTCCTGACAATAGTTAATTATTTTATAGTTTATAGACATAATAAAATCTTTTGGATGAATGACTGAGCGGTTTAAAGTGCCAGTCTTGAAAACTGGTGTATTGAATAAATACCGTGGGTTCAAATCCCACTTCATCCTTACTAATAAACACGACTTTTATTTTTATATGATCCAATTGAATACTAAACTTTTCATAAATGATAATTCAGGTGTAAAAAAGGTAAAGTGTATTAAAATTACCGGAGGGTCTTTTGTGGGTTCTTTAGGTAGTAAAATTACAGTAGCCGTACACAAGGTAGCGCCGAATAGAAAGATTAAAGCAGGGGATGTAACTTCTTCGTTAGTGATAGGTTTAAAAAAGAACCTCCAAAGAAAAGATGGTAGCTCTTTAAATTTTTTCAGAAACACAGCTATTCTTTTAAATAGTAAAAATTTGCCTGTTGCAACACGTATTTTTGGGCCTATTCCTCGAGAACTAAGGCAAGAAAAAAATATGAAAGTTGTATCGATAGCGCAGGGAATAATTTAGATATATACAAATGTCCTTATTAAAAAAAAAAATTTCATCAAGCTTATTAGGAAAAGAACATTTATTTCATTTTAAAAATCATCTTGGATCCCGCCAAATTTTCCGTAATCGGGAGATGGACGAGTATTTGTATGGTTTTGATCATTTGTCTAACAGCGTTTTTGATGTTGCTAAAATGACACCTATTTTACAACGTGCTTTAAATTTTTTAGGTCGTATTCACAAGGCTAACCAACAAGTCTTGTTTGTTGGTACGAACGTAAAGTCACGTAAATTAATAAAACTTATAGCTCAAAAGACAAACCAGCCTTACGTTCAACGCCGTTGGATAAAAGGTTTATTAACAAACTGGGAAAATATATGTTCCTCGATAAAATTTTATCCGCTTTTTTTACGGAAGTTAGATTTATCAAAAAAAAATAAGTATAAACTAGAACAGACTTTTGAAGGGGTTTCTTCTTTAAAAAGTTTACCTTCGGCTATCTTTTTGATAGATTTGAAAGTAAATCAAGAAGTTTTGGTTGAAGCAAAAAAACTAAATATTCCGATTATTGCTATTGTTGATAATAATTCGAATTTTGTGCACGAAATAGATTACCCTATTTTTTCAAACACAGAATCAGTATTATCACTTTTCTTTATTATTTCTTTAGTTATAGATATTTTTAATAAAAAATAATAACTAACGAATTTTTTTCGGCGGGTATAACTCAGTTGGTTAGAGTGTCAGATTGTGGTTTTGAAGGTCACGGGTTCAAGTCCCGTTATTCGCCTTATTGGAATTTGAATTTCAGACCGCTATAAAGTAAATTATCTTTATTCTGTTTTTTTTCTTTTGAGTTTATGTTTATATTTATACCAATAATTTCTGTAATCGTATCATATTGATTTTCTAACTCAAAGAAAAAATTACAATCTTCGATACCTAAGTTTATATCGTTGGAAGGTCGTCTATTTTTATAGCGTAACTTGCTATGTTCCGCTAATTGAGGTATTACTATATGTACAAGTTTTTCTAAGAAGTTGTTTTTATTTTTGTTACGCAACGTCACTTTACAACCGATTATTTTCCCTTCTCGTAATTTGAAATTTGCAATAGATTTATGGGCTTTTGTAAATGTTGGTTGTTGTTGTGTTAATAATTTTGATACTAACATAGGTATTAATATTTTATTTAAATTAACATTAGCTTCTTTTACTCCTACATTTAAAACAATTTTGTTTAAGGTAGGTCCTTCAAAAACATTTTTATAGTTTGTTTTTAAAAGAATATCAGTTTTTAAGTCTTTTTCAAAATAACTCTTAATAGTTGTTGTTGTCATAGCGAATTGATTATTTTTTATATTAAAAAAAAAAGTACATTTTAAAATGAGTTTAAGTTCAATTGAATATTTTCCAATATTAATTTTTTTACTAATAAGTACAGTCCTTTCATCGATCATTTTTGGGTTATCTTACGTAGTAGCTACACAAAAACCAGATTATGAAAAGCTTTCAGCTTATGAGTGTGGTTTTGATCCTTTTGATGATGCTCGAGGTAAATTTGATATACGCTTCTATCTTGTATCGATCTTATTTATTATTTTCGATCTTGAAGTTTCATTTTTATTTCCTTGGGCCTTAACACTAAATAAAATAACTTTATTCGGGTTTTGGTCAATGGTTTTATTTTTGATCATTTTAACTATCGGTTTTATTTATGAGTGGAAAAAAGGTGCTTTAGAATGGGAGTAATATATTTATTCCTACATAAAAATTTAAGATTTATTGTTTATGTTTGATTCTTCGATATTGTTATTACTAATTGGTTTACCTCTTTTTGGTATTCTAGTTTTATTTTTTATACCTGATACTAAACCTGATTTACAAAAAAATATAGGTTTAATCACTTCGTTGTTAACTTTTTTACTCTCTTTAAAACTTTGGCTTCAATTTGATCTGTCTACTCCGAAGTATCAATTTATAGACAAGTTTTTTTCTGTACCTTATTCTAATATGCATGTTTACGTTGGTGTCGATGGGATCTCTTTATTTTTTCTATTGTTAACTACTTTTTTGATACCTGTTTGTTTATTAGCGAGTTGGGATAGTATAAAGATAAACATTCGAGAATATAGTATAGCATTTTTATTTCTAGAAGCTGTGTTAATTTGTGTTTTTACTGTGTTAGACGTATTGTTTTTTTATATTTTTTTTGAAGCTGTTCTAATTCCAATGTTTTTAATTATTGGTATTTGGGGTTCACGGGAACGTAAAATTCGGGCGGCGTATCAATTCTTTGTATATACATTAATTGGTTCAGTCTTAATGCTTTTAGCTATCATGTATATATATTTTCAAACAGGTACGACAGATGTACAAGTTTTAACTACTGTTGCATTTGATTATAATGTGCAAATTATTCTTTGGCTAGCTTTTTTTGCATCTCTTGCAGTCAAGATACCGATGGTACCAGCTCACATATGGCTTCCAGAAGCTCATAGTGAAGCGCCAACAGCAGGTTCAGTTATTTTAGCTGGAGTATTACTTAAAATGGGTGGTTATGGTTTTTTAAGATTTTCTATTCCAATGTTTCCTGATGCGAGCATCTATTTTACCCCACTAGTTTATACTTTGAGTGTAATTGCTGTTATTTATACTTCTTTAACGACATTACGTCAAGTGGATATGAAACGGATTATTGCATACTCTTCTGTTGCACATATGGGTTTCGTTACCATAGGCATGTTTAGTTTAAATATTCAAGGTATTGAGGGGAGTATGCTTTTAATGCTTAGTCATGGTATTGTCTCTAGTGCTTTATTTCTTTGCGTCGGGGTTATTTACGATCGGCATAAAACGCGTATTATTAAATATTATAGTGGTTTGACTGTGAAAATGCCTTTATTTTCTATGATTTTTTTATTTTTTATTTTGGCGAATATGGGTTTCCCGGGGACAAGTAGTTTTGTTAGTGAATTTCTTGTTTTAGTTGGGGCATTTAAAAGTAATGTTTTCGTTACAACATTAGCAGCTACGGGGGTGATTTGGGGCGCAGGTTACTCTATTTGGTTATATAATCGTGTTGCATTTGGTAACATTAGAACTAGTCATATTACTGCTTTTCATGATTTAGATCGACGAGAATTTATGGTATTTTTACCTTGTATCATTTTAGTTTTTGTTATGGGAATTTATCCTGAAATTTTTTTAAACGCTATGCATGTTTCTATTACTCATTTAATAGAACAAGTTCAATAAAAAACAAAGAAATAGTCTTAAATCAATGGATTTTTTAATTTTTTTCGATAATGATTTCAAGGTAGTTATGCCGGAACTTTACCTTTTTTTTGCTATTCTGATTTTATTATCTTATGGAGTAGTATATAGTACCTCAAGAATATTTAATTACCCTATTCTTCAAGTTAATGTTGGGTGGTTAACTGTTTTAACTTTAACTGTAAGTTTATTTTTACTTCTTTCTACACCGCTGACTAATGTTTCGGTTTTTAATGATTTATTAATAATCGATCCTTTTAGTAACTTTATTAAGATTTTAATTGTAGCGAGTTCGTTGTGTTGTATTTTAATGTCAAACAGCTATTTAGAATATAAACTCATTAATTCTTTTGAGTATTTCATTCTAATCCTTTTTGCTATTTTAGGGATGCTTTGTTTAGTATCTTCTAATGATCTTTTAGCCTTATATATGTCGATAGAATTAATGAGTTTATCTTTTTATATTTTAGCAGCATATAAAAGAAATTCAGAATTTTCGGGAGAAGCAGGTTTGAAATATTTTATTTTAGGTGCTTTTTCTTCGGGTTTATTATTATTTGGTATGTCATTAGTTTACGGTTTTACAGGTTTAACCAATTTTGAAGAATTGTCTAAAGTTCTAACAGGGATTCATAGTTTATCTGATACTGTAGCTTATAATGGTATCTTACTAGGTATTTTATTTATTTCTGTTTCTTTATTATTTAAAGTTGCTGCGGCACCTTTTCACATGTGGTCACCAGATGTTTATGAGGGTGCGCCGACTCCTGTTACAGCTTTTTTTTCTATTGTTCCTAAGATCGCAGTTCTTGCTTTATTTTTGCGTTTGTTTTATTCTACATTTTATGATTTTATTGGTTTTTGGCAACCAATTTTTTTGTATTGTGGTATTTTATCTATGCTCGTCGGGTCAATAGGTGCTCTTTACCAAAAAAAGTTAAAGCGTCTTATGGCATACAGTGGTATTGCTAATGTAGGTTATATGTTAGCTGGAATTGGTGCGGGGACAGTAGAAAGTGTTCATGGTTTTATTTTTTTCCTCGTTATCTATGTTGTTATGAATATTGGCTTTTTCAGTTTTATTCTTGGGTCGTTTAGAGAAAAAGATTCAACGCTAAATATTCAGTTAGCAGATTTGGTTAATTTAGGTAAGACTAATCCTGCGTTAGGTTTTACTATAACTTTTATTTTATTTTCTATGGTTGGTATACCTCCGTTTGCAGGTTTTTTTGGTAAATTCTATTTATTTGCGGCGATGATCCAATCAGAATTGTACGCCGTGGCAATCATTGGTATTTTTTCGAGTGTTGTTGCAGCTTTTTATTATGTGCGTATAGTTAAGATAATGTTTTTTGAAGTGTCTCCTAATTATACTTCATATAAGCGGATGGATCTTTTTAATTCTTTAATTTTAGCAAGTTCATTATTTTTTTTGATCTTTTTATTCGCATACCCACATCCTTTATTAGCCTGTATTCATAAAATATCTTTAGGCTTTATATTATAATAATTTATATTTAACTTAATTTTTTCAATTGTATATGGGCCCACCCTAAACCTTTTCGCCTTAGATACGTGAAACGTATACAAAATCTACATACTATATTTTTGGGAATTAGATTTGGAATTAAGTTAAATTTTTTATAAAAATACAATTAAGAAATGATTAATGAGAAATCTCTCTAATTTTTGTTTAATACATATTAACTCAACCCAAAACAATACTATATTAACTGCAACGGATTTAAAAGGTAATCTTATAGATTATAAAACTTTAGGTACGACTCTAAAAAGTAAAAGGGGCAAACGTTCGGTGCCACAAGGTGCATTACTTTCAGGGGAAGGTTTAGGTACTACTTTAGTAAATAAAGGATACTCTTCAGGCCAGCTCCGAGTTAAGGGTTTTGGTAATGGTAGGGAAAATGCTATTCAAGGTTTGTCGGCTTCGGGCTTTCAAATTTTAGAAATTTTAGATATAACTAAAATACCACATAATGGTTGCCGCCCTCGTAAAGCAAGGCGTCTTTAATAATTACAAGGAAACAGGGGCTCGAACCCTGGACCTTCGGTTTTGGAGACCGACGCTCTACCAATTGAGCTATTTCCTTTATTCTTTTATGTTTTTCTTTTAACGTCCGGAGGAGTGGCTGAGTGGTTAAAGGCGATAGACTGTAAATCTATTGTTAATTCTTCGTAGGTTCAAATCCTGCCTCCTTCAACATTTAATTTTGATAATTTATGGGCTCATAACTCAGTTGGTTAGAGTGTACGCTTGATAAGCGTAAGGTCAATGGTTCAAGTCCATTTGGGCCTAATTTATATAATTTTAAGAGATATTGCGAATTTTTTAAAAGTTGGTATTTATTCAGTTTATATATTATTAGTTCTTGACAAAAAAGTATAAAAATAGATATGGCTGTACCAAAAAAGAAAATATCGGTTTCAAGAAAAAAAATTAGACTTAATTCTTTAATCTCAAAATCAAAGAATTATACTCAATGTAAAAAATGTTTTAATTTCTCTCTCTTACATCGAAAATGTTCGTGCGAAAGTTCTTTTCATTCTACGAATCTAAAAAATAAATATATAATTTAAAAAAATTTATGACAAAGTTATTAAAACGATCACATTTTGAAGTAGTGAATTCACATGCTGTAGAATATCCTACACCTATTAACCTAAATAATTTCTGGAATTTCGGTGCTTTAGCAGGTATCTGTTTAGGTGTCCAGATTTTAACAGGGGTATTTTTAGCAATGCATTATACTCCACATGTAGATTATGCTTTTCTAAGCGTAGAGCATATTATGCGAGATGTTAATTATGGTTGGCTTTTACGTTATATGCATGCAAATGGAGCATCAATGTTTTTATTATCCGCTTATATTCATATGGGACGGGGACTATATTATGGTTCTTATAAGACACCTCGAGGTTTTGTGTGGGGTATCGGTGTTGTTATCTTTCTTCTGATGATGGGTACAGGTTTTATAGGTTATGTTTTACCTTGGGGGCAAATGAGTTTCTGGGGTGCTACTGTAATTACTAATTTAGTATCTGCCGTTCCTGTAATTGGTGTTTCTATTGTTGAGTGGTTGTGGGGAGGCTTTTCTGTTGATAATGCAACGTTAAATCGATTTTTCAGTTTACATTACTTGTTACCTTTTGCAATTGCTGCTGGGGTTCTATTACACATAGCAGAACTACACCGAGAAGGTTCTAATAATCCTTTGGGTATACATTCAAAAGATGTTGACAAAGTAACATTTTATCCTTATTTTTATGTTAAAGATTTTATGTTTTTTTGGGCTTTCATTATGTTTTTCTCTTATTTCGTATTTTTAAACCCTAATATTTTAGGACATCCTGATAATTATATTGAAGCTAACCCTATGGTTACACCGGCGCACATTGTTCCCGAATGGTACTTTTTACCATTTTACGCTATTTTGCGTTCTATTCCTGATAAATTAGGCGGGGTTGTCGCAATGGTAGGAGCAATTTTAATTAATTTAGCTTTACCAATATTAAATACATCAAATATTCGAAGTTCTTTTTTTAGACCGCTTCATAAAATTGTATTCTGGTTATTTATTGCAAACTTTTTATTGTTAGGTTGGCTTGGCCAGATGCCAGTTGAGGATCCGTATATTTTAATTGGTCAGCTTTGTACTTTATTATATTTTGCGTACTATTTAGTAGTATTACCAGGTTTAGGTTTATTAGAGCGTATGTTGATGAGTCATTATATTTCAAAAAATTCAGGTTAATTATATATCTTTTATGAAAGGCCTTGTGTAGTTTAGTTTAATTTTTACTTTTAAAAATAGTATGTTATTAAATAAAAAAAGAAAATTTCATGTTAAAATTTCTAAGTCTTTTTATTCCGGTAAGTTTTTGCGATGCTCCGGAAGCTTGGCAGATGTACTTCCAAGAAGCAGCATCACCTGCAATGGAAGGTATTATTAATTTGCATAACGACGTTATGGCGATCCTTACGTTTGTAGCTGTTTTCGTTATGTGGATGATGGGTCGTACTATGTGGTTATTTGATTCTTCTCGAAATAAAGTAGCTTCAAAAGTTGTTCATGGCACAACGATCGAATTAGTTTGGACAATTGTTCCTAGTCTTATTTTAGTGACAATTGCTGTTCCTTCTTTCGCCTTACTATATTCAATGGATGAAGTTATTGATCCAGCAATCACTTTAAAAGTGATAGGGCATCAATGGTATTGGTCGTATGAATATTCTGATTATAATACATCAGAAGAAGATACTATTCAATTTGATAGTTACATGATCGCGGAAGATGATCTCGAATTAGGTCAATTACGGCTTTTAGAGGTGGACAACCGCGTTATTTTACCTATTAATACGCATGTACGGGTTTTGATAACGTCTACTGATGTTATTCATGCTTGGGCGATTCCATCGTTAGGTGTTAAATGTGATGCTTATCCAGGACGTTTAAATCAAATAAATACTTTTATTAAACGAGAAGGTATTTTTCATGGTCAGTGTAGTGAATTATGTGGTGTTAATCACGGTTTCATGCCTATCGTGGTTGAAGCCGTTTCATTAAAAGATTACGTTTCTTGGGTTTCAGCACAATTAGAAGGTTAAATCTGTAAAAAAAATTAAAGAGTTTTTAGTATGAACTTTTTAACTTAAGGTTATATATTAAGATATAACCTTTTCTATTTAAATAAAAAAAAATTGTAAAACTTATGAATTTCGTTTCTAGTACAACAACTTTTTTTCATCGATGGTTATTTTCAACAAACCACAAAGATATTGGTACATTATATTTAATCTTTGGAGCTTTTTCTGGTATTTTAGGAACTGTTTTTTCGGTGATAATGCGTATGATTCTTTCTCAACCAGGGAATCAAATTATCGCAGGTAATTGGCAATTATACAATGTTTTAGTAACAGCACACGCACTGTTAATGATTTTTTTCATGGTAATGCCTACTATGATTGGTGGTTATGGTAATTGGTTTGTTCCTATAATGATTGGTGCACCTGATATGGCTTATCCTCGAATGAATAATATCAGTTTTTGGTTATTACCTCCGTCATTAATTTTGTTATTATCTTCCGCTTTTGTTGAAGTTGGTGTAGGTACGGGTTGGACAGTATACCCACCGTTATCAAGTATTATCGCTCATTCTGGACCAGCCGTTGATTTAGGTATTTTCAGTTTACATTTAGCAGGTGCTTCATCTATTATGGGTGCAAACAATTTTATTACTACTATTATAAACATGCGAGGTCCTGGTATGACTTGGCATCGATTACCTTTATTCGTTTGGTCAGTATTCATTACTGCGATTTTACTTTTATTATCTTTACCCGTTTTAGCTGGAGCTATAACTATGCTTTTAACAGATCGAAATTTTAACACTACTTTTTTTGATCCAGCAGGAGGAGGAGATCCAATATTATTTCAACATTTATTTTGGTTTTTTGGGCATCCTGAAGTATATATCTTAATTTTACCTGGGTTTGGTATCGTAAGTCACATTGTATCAACATTTTCTAAAAAACCAACTTTCGGTTATTTAGGTATGGTTTACGCTATGTCATCAATTGGTATTTTAGGGTTTATTGTTTGGGCTCATCATATGTACACTGTTGGTATGGACTTTGATACAAGAGCCTATTTTACAGCAGCTACTATGATTATTGCCGTACCGACAGGTATTAAAGTTTTTTCTTGGTTAGCTACAATGTGGGGAGGTTCTATTGAGTATAAAACACCAATGTTATGGGCTTTAGGTTTCATTTTCTTATTCACGATTGGTGGTTTAACTGGTATTGTTTTATCTAACTCTGGTTTAGATATTGCTTTCCATGATACTTATTATGTTGTTGCACATTTCCATTACGTTTTATCTATGGGTGCTGTATTTGCATTATTTGGTGCATTTTATTATTGGATTGGGAAGATTAGTGGGTTCCAATACCCTGAATCATTAGGTCAATTACACTTTTGGTTGACGTTTTTAGGTGTAAACGTAACGTTCTTTCCAATGCACTTTTTAGGTTTCGCTGGAATGCCTCGACGTATTCCAGATTATCCTGATGCTTATGCACAATGGAATTATGTCGCGTCTTTTGGTTCTTACATAACTTCTTTTGCTATTCTATTATTCTTTGTTATTGTTTATTTAACTTTAACTTCTAATAAGCCGTGTCCTGCAGATCCTTGGGGGACGTTAGATCTTGATGGATCATCGTCATCATTAGAGTGGATGTTAGATAGTCCACCAGCGTTTCATTGTTTTGATGAAGTGCCAAGAGTTTATGACGTTGTTTCTCCAGAAATTTCAAAATAAAATAAAATAGTATAAGTAATAACATTACTTATACTATTCTTTTAAGTAAAATAAATAGGTTACTACTTATATATATATAAATATTTTTTATATTTATTGGATGTTTCTTCATTTTTATTGTTATAACAATAAAAACATGTAATTTGAGAGTTTGATCCTGGCTCCGAATGAACGCTTGAGCTATGCTTAACACATGCGAGTCGAACGCAATTTTTAATTGAGTGGCGGACGGGTGAGTAACGCGTGAGAATTTACCTTTCAGTTTGGTATAGATGAGAATGTAAATTTATTTTATATTTTTTTAATCCCAAATAATCAAAGATATATTATCGCTGAAAGATAAGCTTGCGTAGTATTAGGTAGTTGGTATGTTAAAAGCTTACCAAGCCAAAGATACTTAGTTGGTCTTAGCGGATGATCAACCACAGTAGCACTGAGACAAGGGCTACACTCTTATGGAGGCAGCAGTGTGGAATATTGGACAATGAACGAAAGTTTGATCCAGCAATAGCTCGTGAGTGATGACAGCTTTTTGGTTGTAAAGCTCTTTTTACAAGGAAGATAATGACGGTACTTGTAGAATAAGCCCCGGCAAATTCCGTGCCAGCAGCCGCGGTAATACGGAAGGGGCTAGTGTTATTCGAAATTACTGGGCGTAAAGGGTAGCTAGGCTGTTGATTCAGTTGTAAGTTAAAGACCAAGGCTCAACTTTGGGGATGCTTACAAAACTATTCAACTTGAATTAGATAAAGGGTAATAGAATTTCTAATGGAGGGTTAAGTTCTGTAGATATTAGAAGGAATATCAATAGCGAAGGCAATTACCTAGGTCTATATTGACGCTGAACTACGAAGGTGTAGGTATCGAACCGGATTAGATACCCGGGTAGTCTACACAGTCAACGATGAATGTTAAGCTTCGGATTTTTTCTTTATTTAGTACATTTGTTTACGAATAGAAAGTATTTTTGAATTAAATTCGGGGTTAAAGCTAACGCCTTAAACATTCCGCCTGGGGAGTACGGCCGCAAGGCTAAAACTTAAAGGAATTGACGGGGACCCACACAAGCGGTGGAGCATGTGGTTTAATTCGATACAACGCGCAAAACCTTACCAGCTCTTGACATAATAGAAAGTTTATTATGAAAATAATTAAACAGCTAAAAGATCTATTACAGGTGTTGCATGGCTGTCGTCAGCTCGTGTCGTGAGATGTAAGGTTAAGTCCATAAACGAGCGCAACTCTTATTTTTTATTTATTTTTATAAAAAAGACTGCCTATGAGAAGTAGGAGGAAGGAAAGAATGACGTCAAGTCCTCATGGCCCTTATGAGCTGGGCTACACATGTGCTACAATGGTAATTACAAAATGAAGCAACTGCGTGAGCATGAGCGAAGCATTAAAAATTATCTTAGTTCGGATTGCAGTCTGAAACTCGACTGTATGAAGTTGGAATCGCTAGTAATCGTGGATCAGCACGCCACGGTGAATATGTTCCTGGGTCTTGTACACACCGCCTGTCACGCTCTGGGAATTGAATTCACTAGAAATAAAAAACTATTCTAAAACAAATTTAAACATAACAAGTGCGTAAACATTATGAGTTTATTTTTATTTTTTGATATCTTTTGTGATAGTGGATTTAGTAACTGGAGTGAAGTCATAACAAGGTGGCCGTACGGGAACGTGCGGCCGGATAACCTCCTTTTATGGAATAAAATTTTTCAATATGAAAAATTTAGTAGTAACTTATTTATGCGGGTATCGATTAATGGCTAAATTAACTGCCTTCCAAGCAGTGGCTATGGGTTCGAGTCCCATTACCCGCATAGATAAATAATATTAAAAAAAGGATTAACTTAAATGAAATTTATAAAAAGTAATTGGAAGGGTTTATTATTTCCTATAATATGTTGTTGTATTATAGCTTTTGATTATTATTTTGATAATCCGTTCGTTCTCTCTTTGGTACGAATACTGATATTTAGCTTTTTTCATTTCTTATATGTATACAAAACTAAGTATGTATATGATTCTGACGTTTATAGATACTTGGATGCTTTAAAGACTGAGTATGAGCGAAAACATATCATAAAGCCGTTTCTTTCAGACACGCAGTCCACAACAGCACTTGTGCTATTGGTACTCTCTGTTTGCGTGAAAGACGTTCACCCTTTGATCTATGCGGTGATGCTTCCATGCGCAAGCCTTCTCATTATGGATTCTATCAATATTTTCATGAGAACTTTGACAAATAAGGCTGAATTAAATTCTATCAGATCACCTGCGAGTCTTACTCAAGTTCGTTTTGTTTTTACTTGGATGACTAAAATAACGCCGAATTGCAAAGCTTTTGGGAGATTCACTGCAGGCGCCTTAACAATGAGTGAAGTAGTTTATCCAAAATTCCTGTGTAATGATAACACCTTGGGGCCTGTCGTGAAAATGGTAGACAATAAAATCTTGCATCCCGAACTAAAGTTACCTATCGAGACGAAACTGGATCATAACTACGAATCTTACAGATCTGAGTTTGCAAAGTACCGACCCAACAATACACCGTTACCTGACAGAACACAGATATTATTTACAAAAAATGATATTTTGGATCTTGGAGTTGACAAAGGACACATCGAAAGTATGATATCTTCTTCTAGTAGCCTAACTATCAAGAAGTAATTATGTGAAGATATTATTACTTTCACTAAAATTAATAACAACATTTAATTTATATAGTCAATCTTCGTTAATATTTATACTGTTACATGTTTGAGAAGTAGTTCTTAATATAACGTTTGAAGGTCGTTCTATGGATGAGTAAGCTTATTTTAAAGCGTTTTAGAAATATTCCGTTGTTATTTAAAAAATCGAGACATTCTGTATTTAAAAAAAATTTGCATACCATTTTAGATATAGTAATATTTTGGATATTACTATATCTCGACCTAACATCAGTAATTTTTTATATACAGCTAAAATATAAA